>Ga0190265_10000047_pt1 | contig 145218 bp, 138 predicted proteins | sample Popmic124T_FD_133135 | JGI IMG/M metagenome (GOLD analysis project Ga0190265, IMG submission 133135) | Populus adjacent soil microbial communities from riparian zone of Indian Creek, Utah, USA - 124 T | ecosystem: Environmental > Terrestrial > Soil > Riparian zone | place: USA: Utah... | reverse complement strand
TCATGAGGATGATGGCGTTAGCCGCCGGGCCTTTCTTGGCGATAAGGCGGCGCAGGATGGTCTCGATGTGCTCGAGGGTATAGTAGGTTTTCCACGCCGTGAGATACGCATGCTCCCACTCCTCCTTCGACATCTTCGAGTGTGCGGTGCAGACGTGGTTCAGATCGTACTTGTTCAAATCGGGATCAACCGGGACGCCGGCCTGGACGAGTTTCTGGTGATCTTCCGAGCCGGGCAGAGGGGTGAGGAAGAAGAATTCAAGAACGTCGAGCGGCAATTCCTTCTTAACGATCTCGACGTCGCGGATGATCGATTCCGCCGTGTCGTTCGGGAACCCGGTGATGTAGCCGCAATAAGTGATGATCCGCGCTCCTTTCCACGCCAGGAGCATCTTCCGATACTCGGTGATCTTGTTCTGGCGCTTGTGCGCGGCCGCGAGGTTATCGGGATTGATATTCTCCAGCCCGATGAAGACGCGTCGCACCCCGGCCCGTGCGCATTTTTCGATAAAGTTCGGAAGCTTGTGGCAGAGCGTGTCGACCTGGATGAGGAACCCGATCTTCAGTTTCTCGACTTCGCGCAGATGAATGATCCGATCGAGGATCGCTTCCCAATCCTTGTTCCGTGCAAAATTGTCGTCCGTAATGAAGAAGCTGCGCAAACCTTGCGCGACGTTCTCACGAATGATTTTCTCGATGTCGTCCGGCGACCGGCGGCGCGATTTCCGGCCCTGGACGTTGATGATCGTGCAGAACGAACATTGGAACGGGCAACCGCGTCCGGCGTCGAAACTGGTCACGTGGCCGGCCGTGCGCTGGGCGCGGACGGAACTGATGAGGGGGATTGGCATCCCTTCGATGCTGGGCAGGTCCGCCATGAAGTTATAGAGCGGCTGGAGTTTTCTGGCGTAAGCGTCCTGCAACACCTGCTCGAGACGGCCCTCGGCTTCGCCGGCAAAAAGCGAAATCCCCATCGCCTTGGCGCGATGAATATCGGGATCGTTGCCGCCGAGCATGCTCATCGTTCCTGAAACATGGAAACCGCCGATGGCCACCTGAATGCCGCGTTCCAGCAGCGGTTTCGCGAGGTCGAGCGTGTGCGGAAACTGGTTCGATTGCACGCCGACGAACATGACCATGCCGTCGCCCGCCTCCTCAATCATGCGCGCAAGCCGCTTCGGACGCATGCGCGCGTTCGTTTCATCAAACGGATGGATCTCGATCTCGACGTTCTCGCCCAGGACGTGCCGCTGCTTGCAATCGCGGGCCAGACCGTAAAGTGCGGCCAGCGAATTCGACGGGATCGTCGAACGAAACCACTGGATCACGTAGCCGTCATCGTCGTAGTGCGACGGCTTGACGAGCACGAGGCAAAATCGCTTGGTCGCCTGCGTGGATGTGGTTGGCGTCTGCATCACGGTTTCAGAACGCCCCACCATACACAAAGAGGCCGCTCACGATAGTAAATTTACCTCTGTCCCCATCCCGGAGGGACGTGCTTCCGCACGTCCCAATGCTGGGGAGCGCACGCGCCCTCGCGTGCCGGTTTTGGCGCCCTCGCCAAAACATCGACTAGCCGGCTTCGAAAGTTCGCGATCGCGGGGCGTGATCGCCAGCACGCGAGGGCGCGTGCGCTCCCCGTACGCTACCGCAGCATGCTCATGTGCATGGTGCCGGTGCCTCTGCGCGTCCGCCTCGTGCCTCCTCGTTCCCAAAGCCTGCCCGCCGTGGCGGGTTGCACTTGGGAACGCCATTGTCCCTGCAACTCTTTTGCCCCAACTGACCCCCGATCTCACACTTCAGGCGCTCGTCACCGCAGCCCGCGTGATGAAACCTTACCTTCTGGTGCTGGCGATAATAGGCGCAAGCACCGACGACGTAGGCACCGCGGGCGGCCTTTTTGCGCGCGTGGGCGTACTCCCAGCGCTCTTATAGCCGCCTGAGTAGATCTGCATTCGGTTGGCGGGGCGCACCGCCCAGCCCTTACCGTGAAGACCTTCGGGTCCTTCGATCTCGACCCATTTTCCATGGCTTTTCAGGACCCCGAGTCGCGCGCAGCCCCAGTAAGACATTTGATTGCCGCCCGGCTCGTTAAGAGTAGGGAAAGAGAGGATCATGGTGCCGTCGGCAATCTGGTAAATCAAAAGGTGCAGCAGAACGGACCCGCCACTTAGCGGGTTTTCCATCCCATAATAACCGGAAATCTCCAGGTCCTCGGCAAATTTGAGAGCGAGCTGGTCGTAAGCGCCGTTGAGCTCGGAGCGCACCACTCTTGGTCCGCTGAGATGCTTGTTGACGACGTTTGCGCGGACAACAATCCAGCCTTCCACCGGGGAGATCAGCAGGCTCTTGTAGAATTTGGGGCTGATGGATCTCTGCAAAACCCGCGGCGAAATAACATTGATGTCTTGGAGCGTGCGGTCCTGGACGGCCGTCCGTGCCGGGAGGTTGCCGCAAAGGAAACCGACAAGAAATAGTGTGGTAAGAAACGGCTTCATGCGCCGATTGTGACCAGGCGAAAGGAACAAGAAAAGACAAAATCGGTCTTCGTCGGAGGGACGTGCTTCTCGGTCCCAACGTTGGGGAGCGCACGCGCCCTCGCGTGCTGGCGATCGCGCCCCCGCGATCGCGAACTTTCGAAGCCGCTTAGTGAATGTTTTGGCGAGGGCGCCAAAACCAGCACGCGAGGGCGCGTGCGCTCCCCTCAAGGGCTCACCGCCGCCTGCCGCGGCTTCGCAAAGAAGCTCACGATGCCGCCAACGAGCAGGAGGCACGTAAACACCAGCGACTTGGGCGCCCAGATCGCCGGCAGAATCGCGCCCGCCAGCATCAGCAACGCCGCGATCTTCCCTTTGCCCATCATCGCCATGATGCCGCCGACGATGCCCGCCACCATCGCGCCGATGAGCATGTACGAAGCCGTGGCCATCTTATCCAGCTCACCCATATTCACACCCATCTTCCGGGCCAGCTCAATTTGCCCTTTCAGGCTTTCAGCGTCCCCCATCCACTTCATCCCGAGGAACCCCGCCGCGAGGCCCCCGAGAATCCCTAAAATCAATCCAAGTATGCGCATAATTGTTTCTCCTTTTGGTCGAATGTTTGCGGATTCGTATTTAATCCGTTGGGCCGATGTCGAGCAGAATCGTGACTAGGCGAAACCACGCAGATGCGCTTTGATAGGCCAACTTCTTCAAACTCGATGGAAATCGAAAGCTCGTTGCCGCTGTTTGTATGTTATCGCCGAATTGACGGTTTTCACATAGCCAAATGGCTTCACGGTCAGTTGCATCGCAGGGTCCAGAAGATTGGCGAGAGCATATTCACTCTTGATGTCTATTTGGATGTACAGACTCCGGCGGTTCCTGATTGGACGAAAATTCATAGACCATACCTTGAAGCCTCACGGGCATTGATATTTGTTGCTACTCCCGGCGCCTTCGCGGCACTCCCGAACGGTGATTGGGTGCATGACGAGCTCATGTGGTGGCTGAAGCATCGTAAAGTTCCACCCATAGTTATTGATGCGACAGGGGAGGGCGATCGTTGGATTCCGCCTGCCGTTTTATTGCGGTGGCCGAACATCCAACGTCTCGAGTTCATATACGACCGTTGGATGTCGCTTTCTGAACCCCAACGTAATGACGAGCGGCTGCGCATCGTTGGCCTGTTGTGCAATAGCTTTGCAGAAAACACGCCCAGCGTAGCGCTCGAGCAGTCAAATCAAGTAAAGTCGCTCTCCAACAAAGCGCGGACAATGGCAATTCTTTTAATCGCCTTCCTATGCTTCGCCTTACCCGCGGGCCTCTTCTTGCAGCATCGCAACGCAACCGTCGAACGCCAAAACGCTTCTCTTACGGAGGCTGCGCGCGCGGCGAGAGAAAAACTGGCTTTCCTTCGTCTCGATATCGTTGAGGACAAAAGGCCTCCCATAGTAACTATTTCTGATACAGATGGCCACTCATTTGAGCCAGGAAGCGCCCATTTATCAGCAGAGTTTGAAACGAATTTAGTCGGTACGATCATTCCACGACTTGAGGAGGAGGCAAACCGTCTCGGTGTAGATACTCTTGAAATCATAGGACACACCGACAATACGCCAACGTCCCCGCGCCTTAGCTCGTTTGACGAAATGCCCTCTAAACAGGTGCGTGGCTTCGGAGGAGTTATTCCGGCTAGCAACGTCGAATTAGCGATGCTTCGGGCTTTGGCTGTAGCTACATATTTTGAGGAAAACCGAACGACTGGCCGATTAAAGTCGATACGCCTCATTCGCTGCTATTCTGCTGGCCCGTTCGTCCCATTAAACGACGATACGACTCCTTTGGGAAATGATGCTAGGCGTCGCCGAATTGAGATTCGGCTGCTTAAAGAGCGAAAATGATCCCATTAACACTTATGTAGACCGCTGAGTGTGGATGCGGATATTGTATCCGTCCCGTCGCCCACCTCCGGGCGAGCGGCTAGTCTGCCGGTGGCAGGTAGTTATCCGCCATCGGAATAACCAGTCCGAAGCGCTGCGGATTCTCGATGATGGGAGCCAGCGAGACGGTTTCCGGGATTTTTACGCCGAGAAACGCTTCCAGAGTTTGTCTGGGACGGGCCACCAGGTTGTGGGCGAAGACCGGATCCTCTTGGGCCTGTTGCGTGATGCGCTGCTCGGTCGCGTCACGGCCTTCGCGCTCCACCAAAGCAGGCAGGGTGTTGCCTTGCTGGTCTGCCTCCAGATAAGCTGGCGACACCGACATCGCCGCCGGGGTGGAATAGGTCGGGGCATACCCTAGCTGCCGGATTTTCAAGGCGGTGAAGACTGTCTTGCGGGGAAACAGTCCGCCCGGGTTAAGCGGGACGCCATCGGTGCTGTCGGCGAACAGGTAGGCGCAGACGTCGGGCCCGAACGCGTTGTCGTGGTACTCCGAGGCGATCTTTTTGCCGAGAGAATATTCGGTGATAAGCCAGCCACTGGAATCGCATTTGCCCTTCTTGGCGTGCCATTCCCAGGTGTAATAATAGGCCGGGTTCGACTTGATGTAGGCCTGGATGGTCGACAAGGGCGGGGAATTCGGATCGTTGCCCGAAATCTTCTCCTGCGGCGCGGTCAGCCATAGGGTGATCCAGGCGTTGGCGTCGAGCAAAGTGGTCCAGAGACCCTGGGCGAAGGCCGTCACACTGGCTGTCACCATGGTCACGAAATCCGGGTCGTCACTTTCGACCGGGAGCTCTTCCGTGCCGAGGTCGGAAATCGCGGTGGTCTTTTCATTGTAAGTAAAACTCGTGTCCCAGCAGGCCTGCACGACGGCTGGGTCCGTGCTTTGCAAGCTCTGGGAGTAACCGGCTAACTGGCTATCCAGGGCATTGTAGGCGGCGGTGTAACAATCCCGGAGGCTGACAAACTGGCCATTCAACTCCGGCGGCGCGCTGCCGGCGCCCCACCAGGCCACCATACCCGAGAAGAACGATGCCGCGAAATTGCCGATCGCTGTATACGCTTTAGGGACACTGGACCCGATCGCCCAAAAAGCGCCCTCGACAAGGTTTAGAACGATGGTCAGACCGGCGTTGGAGCTGTCGTCCGGCTCGGTGAGCAAATCGAAGGCGTCGGAAATCCGGGCCAGGTTCTGAGGGTAGGCATGGTCGTTCATGGCCTGCATTCGTTTCAGATTGGTGATTGCGGTGGCGAGCTGTTGCGGTGTCGGTGCAGCCATGACGTTGCCTTTCGTGGGATGGTAAGAGTGAAGCGGTGGTCGCGGAGATGGTATTCCATGGCGGCAAACGCGAGGGCAAGAAAATTCAGGCCGGATTTCTCGCCGCCCGCGGCACGCGACGAAGGCGTGCTGATTCGTCACTAGAATCTCCTGAGGCGCCAGCGGACGCCGGCGGAGTAGGTCAGATAATAGCCGAGCACCACGGCTCCCACCGCCATCGAACCGGCGACGCCCGCCGCCGCGACCCACGATGTCTCGGGCCCTGCGGTGCGCCAGGCGTGCCAGACTCGCCAAAGGCCGTAGAGCAATCGCGTCGTGACAGCGAGCGTGATGACCAGGATCAGCCAGCGGTTGGGCGTGTAGTACAGCGCCTGGGGTGTTTTCTCCCATCGGGTCGAGGCGAGCCCAAGCAGACCCAGAAGACCTCCTCCCAGGAGGCCGAGAAGGGAATATCTGAAGGCGTTCGGAACCCAAAAGCTGGTTATGGCGGCCGCCCAAAGGAAAACCGCAGCCGAGAGAGCGATCATTAGCAGGTTGAGGGTCGTTACCCATTTGCGACCGAGGCGGCGCGCCGTCCCGGCGCGGTAGCGCATGACAAGCGACAGCGGCATCGTGATAACGAGCGCGAGGATGAAAAACAACGCGATGGCCAGAGGAATGAGCAGCGGCACGTCGCGACTCTACACGTGAGTGGAGCGCCTTCTTCCAAGATATTTGGGACGCGCGGAAGCACGTCCCTCCGTTTGGGATTGCCGGGTTCGACGCGATCCAATATTTCTTCCGTGGAACACTACGAAATGAAAAACATCTACAAGCTCGTCCTCATCGCTAGTATCGCGATCCTCGTGGTCGTTTACGGACTCTTCTTTAATCGCCTCTCCGAAACAGAAATGATTCGGTGGTCCTACGTGTGGGTTCCTGGCCTCCTTTTCGGCGCCGTCGGCCTGAAAGCGGGCCAAACCTCGCTGCGTCTTCCCACTATTGTTGCCCTCGTAGCTATCGTCGTCCTGTTTCTTTTCTTCGAGGCAATTTTCCCGGCGCTCTAACCCAGGTGATGTCGTGACTAAATTCGATCAGTTTATCCACAGCGAATTGAAACCCCGGCTCCAGCCGGATGAAGCAGTTACGGTCACGGGCTTTCTCTTTAACAAGTCCCTGGGACTCGTCGCCCTGGTCGGTCCGCTCGCTTTAGCCGGCAGCGGTTATTTCTTTGCGGCGCTCACGCCTCGCCGTTTGTTTCTCATCAAGACCAAGATGGGGTTTTTCTCGTTGAAGATGGTCAATGAGGGCGTGATCGAGATTCCCTACGCTGACATCAAATTCATCGAAAAAGGCGGGTTCGCCAATCAAAAGACCATAACCATCTCACTCAAGGATGGCGCCGCGCTGAAATACCGGCTGAACACCATTGCAAGATACACTTCGGGCCAGAAGGAATTCATTGATGCGTTATGCCGGTTGCAGGCAAGCGCAGCGACAGGCAGCTAGATAACGAACCCAGCAAGGCTTTCTCTTGGGACGTGCGGAAGCACGTCCCTCCGTTTGCACCCCGCAGCCCACAGACATAGGTTGCAAAACACTGGAAACGAAAGCAACTACCTATGCCAAAATATGTGATCGAGCGGGAGATCCCCGGAGCAGGAAAATTATCGGCGAAGCAACTTCAGGCCATTTCGCAGAAGTCGTGCGTAGTGCTGCAGAATTTGGGTCCGCAGATCCAGTGGATCGAAAGTTATGTGACCGATGAGAAGATCTACTGTGTCTATATCGCTCCGAACGAAGAGATGGTTCGGGAGCATGCGCAGCAAGGCGGATTCCCGGCCAACCGCATTTCTGAGGTCAAGCAGGTCATCGATCCGACGACGGCGGAAGGCTAAGGAAGGGGCAGTAGGGAGACTTCGAAAGGAACCTCGCTGCGCTCGCGAATAGCGAGAGATGTCTCGACTGCGCTCGACATGACAGGGGAGGGGTGGCAGGCCTAGATGCCTGCGCGTTCGAGCAGTGAGCGCAATACCTTTTCGGCTTCGAAAAACTCGCGGGCGATTTCGCGGGCGGCGAGGGAGTGGCGGGTGTAGTCGGCGTTTATGCTTTTCACCGCTTTGGGGATTTCGCCTAACGACTGGAAGCCGATCAGGCCGTGGCGCCCCCCGCCGAAGATTCTGGTGAATCCGGTTTCCTGCGTGATCACTGGCCGGCCGGCGGCGAGGTAGCAACCGCTCCGGTCGCTGAACCAGCCGGTATTGAGGCGGACGTACTGGTCCTTGGCCACGGTGAATTCGCCTTTCGAGCGCCGGATGTAGTCGCGGTAAAGCCGATAGTTCGCGCTCAAATCGTGCGGGGCGCGGAAACGCCAGCCGTTGCGCTCGAATTTTTCTCGCGTGCGCGCATCCTTGATGTCGGTCGCGAGCTCGAACGGTTCGCCGGATTTCTTCGGGGCGGCCACGAACCGGAGAAACTCGCGCGACTTGCTCCAGAGATATTTCTCGCCGCGCCACTCGATGTCTTTCAGGCCGCTGGTGGACCAGTTAGCGACAGACGTGAAGAGGGCCGCGGGAAGGGGACGCCGATTGGTTTTCCAAAGATCGGTCACGACCGGCTGGCGCGTGGGGAGCCACTTCAAGTTATGAGTCGGAACCGGAAAGGCATCGCTGCCAACATTCTCGCCGAAGGTGAAAAGGGCGTGGTGGCGGCGCAGGTATTTGATGGTCGCTTTTGCCCGTTGATCGACTTTGATCTGCTCCACTCCTGGATCGCTTTCAAGATAGAGAATGCGATCGCTTCTGAGCAGGTCTTCGTTGAATTCCTGGGTGCCGCAGACGTTGAGGATGGCGTCGGCCTCGCGATAAAGTTCGCGAATCTTCGTGAGCGGGAGACCCGCGGTGGGGTTGCCGGGGAGGTAGCGCGCGCAGAAACTCCAGCGGCGTTTGAAACCGAACTCCGTGGCAAGATGTTCCAGGATATTCGCCGCGTAATCGAATTCGTTGTTTACCTCGAAAGTGTCGGGGTTGTAGGGAAGCCGCGCGGAGTCCTCGATATAAAAGACATCGTGCCCGAGTCTTTGAAGGCCAACGATGTAGTGGATGTGCTGCCAGATGACCCCCGCGATGGGACAGGAGCCCATGAAGCCCATGACGATGATTCTTTTCTTTCTCATACCGAGTGGACGCGATAGGGGCGTGAATGGCGATCGGTGAATCGTGAATGGTGGGGCTAGCGCATTCGATTCACTGATCACTATTCACCATTCACAATTGCCGCACTACCACCGCGGGGTTGCCGGCAACCACTATATTTGGCGGAACGCTCTTCGTCACCACGGCGCCGGCAGCAACGACGGAGTTCTCCCCAATCGTCACGCCCTTCAAAATCGTCGCGTTCATTCCGATCCAAACATTATCGGCAATGATAACGGGCATCGTGCGCAGCTTCGGCCGGGGCGGGCGGTCTTTGAAGAATGGCGCAAGCGCCTGGGCATCGATGAGCCGTTGCGCCGGCTCGATGGGATGAAAATCGGAGTCCGCGATGCCGACGTTCCATGAGATGAGGCAATGCGAGCCGATCTCGATGCGTTCTTCGGCCATGATCAACGCGCCGTTCACGAGCGTGAAATCGCCGATGGAACACGTTCCGTTCTTGCCCAGGGCAAACGAGCACCCGGCGTAACAGGAAACGTGGTCGCCGATCCGGACTGCTCCCGGCGCGGTGGTGTGCATGTGTCGAAAAATCTGGGCGGTCTCGCAATAAAATCCTTCGCCAAAGATCACGTTGGAGGGAATGGGCTTGGACCACCAATCTCCTTCCACCCGGCGCGCGCTGTTTACGTTACTCATTGGGACGAGAAGGATAATTGCCGGCCGCGTACAACGTGGCGTAAACGCCGCGCTTCGCCAGGAGGTCCGCTCCGGAGCCTTGTTCGACTACCCGGCCATGCTCGAGCACAACGATCCGGTCCACCCCGTGAATGGTGGCAAGACGATGGGTGACGATGAGAGTGGTCCGGCCGTGCATGAGGTCTTTGATCGTTTCCATGATGGCAGCTTCCGTGGTGGGATCGAGCGCGGAGGTGGGTTCGTCCAGAAGCAGGATGGGCGCGTTTTTCAGAAATGCGCGCGCGATCCCAATCCGCTGGCGCTGGCCGACACTGAGGTGGCCGCCGCGTTCGCCCACGGGACTATCGTAACCAGCAGGGAGGCGGCTGATGAACTCATCTGCCTGGGCCCGATGCGCAGCCTCCCGGATTTCGTCGTCCGTCGCACCAGGACGCCCATAATCGATGTTCTCGCGGATCGTCGTCGAAAAGAGGAGCGTGTCCTGGAGGACGATCGCGATCTTGTCCCGCAACGACTTCTTGGTGATCTGTCGCAAGTCACGGTCGTCGAGGGTTACGCGACCTTCATTCGGATCATAAAACCGCGGGACCAGGCTCAAGAGCGTGCTTTTTCCGGCCCCGGTGCCGCCGACCAGCGCCACGATTTGATTGGGCGCGACGGATAGATCGATCTCGTGCAGAACCGGCTGGCCAGTTGCATATTCAAAGCTGACCTTCTGAAAACCAATCGCGCCCGCCGTTTTGGTGATGGCCTGGGCGTTCGGCGCATCGACGACGTCGTCCTCCCGGTCGAGCACCTCGAAGCAACGCTTCGCGCCGGCGGTGGCGCCTTCCATGGCCCAGGCGGTGTAGGTGAGGGATTCGAGCGGCTGATAAAGCATGAGGAGATAGGCGCTGAAAACGAGAAGCGAGCCGAGGGTAAGCGTACCGGCCAGGACGTGGAGCGTGCCGACGTAATACATGGCGGCGGTCCCGATGACCATGAGCGTGCTGATCACGAGCGCGCTGTTTACGTTAGTCAGCGTGAGCCGCAAATTCGCCTGAAGACTTTGCTGCGCTTGCAAATGAAATTGGCGCACCTCCCATTCTTCGCGTCCAAACGCGTGGACCATGCGCACCGCGGCCAGTCCTTCCTGCGCTTGCGCGAGCAGGGCGCTATCGTGTTCCTGGATGGAAGTTGAGTGCCGGCGAATGCGATTGGCGAAAAAGTAAATCGCGGCCACGATCGCAGGCACGACGGCCAGGGAAAGCAGCGTCAATTGCCAGTCGATCCGAACCATGACGAGGAATGCTCCGAGGAGGGTGATGACGGAACCGAAAATATTCGTGAAGCCCTTGTTGTAGATGGTCTGGACCGATTGCGAATCGTAGGCGACGCGGAAGCTCGAATCGCTCGAGCGGCGCGCGTCATGATATTTCAACGAGAGCGATTGCAGATACGCGTAGAGGTCGGTGCGCAGTTTCAGCAGGGCCTGCAAACCGACTTTAACGAAGATGTAATTGCTGGCGAGGTTGGTCAGGCCCCAGAGGAGCTGAATTCCGATCAGCGCCAGGCAGAGCAGGGGAATGAGGTCGGGCGACGTTCCGAACGGGGCCTGGGGATTCCGCGGCAGGATGTCATCGACGATGATTTTGAATGGCCAGGGCTTGAGGAGGTTCAAGGCAATGCCGCAGAGCGACAGGACCAGGCCGATCGCGGTCGGCCCCAGAAACGGCCGATAGTATTGAAGCACGCGGCGATAGATCGACATGAGAAAATTATGATTGCGGATTGGACATTTCCGATTGAACTACCGGCGCGCGGCCGAATCGCTCAGGCTAATTCCGAAATCGAAACTTCAAAATCCCAAATCTGATACTTTCCCATGCATCATCTTATTGAAGTTTGGTTTCACTGGGTGCAAACCGGCGGTTACGGGGCGGTTTTTTGGCTCATGGCCCTCGAAAGCACCGTCGTCCCAATTCCGAGCGAAGTGGTGATTCCGCCCGCCGCGATCGTGGCCGCCACACAGCAGGATTCGGGAATGTCGCTCACGGGCGTGGTCATCGCGGGGACGCTTGGGTCGTGGTTCGGATCGGCCGTAATGTACGTGATGGCCCGTTGGCTGGGCCGGGCGTTGGTCCTGCGCTACGGCAAGTATTTTCTGGTGCCGCCGGACAAGTTCGCCCGCGCCGAGATTTTCATGCGCCGCTACGAGGCGGGCGGAATCTTCTTCGCGCGGTTGCTGCCGGTCATTCGTCATTTGATTTCCATCCCGGCCGGAATCATCAGGATGGGCTTTGTGAAATTTAGCATCCTGACGCTGGTTGGCGCTGGCGTCTGGTGCACCGTGCTGGCCTGGCTCGGCGGCCGCGTCGGGGCCAAGCTCACGCCAGCGCAGTTGCAGGACGCTGATGCGATTATCCACGCAACGAAATCCGAGTCGTTTCCAATCATCGCCGCCGTGCTGCTGGTTTGCGCCCTCTATATCCTGGCGATGAAGCTAACTGCCCCGAAGTCGGTGGCGGCTGAGTCAAGCGCGGGATAAAGATCACTGCGACGCGCAGAGTGTTAGAAAACTGAACACTCGTGTAAGAGGTTTGGCAGCTCCGGGCCCGGGAAAGCGGCCGGTTGCGCGCTGAAGTTCCCTGTGTTCGAAAAATGGTCAGGGCGTGGCACCCATATTGCTCAAAACCGGGCACAACCTTTATGAAAAAGACCAATCAAGTCCTTACGTCACGCCAGGGGTTGTCCCTGGGCGATCTCATCCTTGCCGTCAGCTCCTGCACAAAGAACACCAAGGAAACCGTGGCGGCGGTGGCCGACCTTTTGGGCAGCGGCCAGGTGCGCATCGAATGCAACGGCCGTTTCACGCGCGCCCAGGTCTGCTAACAGGGGTTCGCTAAAGCTTTCCAAAAGCGTCGCTTCTGCGGTCGGTCCGTCGAAGCGGCGCTTTTTTTGCGTACAAAACGCTTTCCGTTTCGCGCCGCGCTTTTATCTTCCTTCAGTGATCGATCGATATTCCCGCCCACAGATGCGCGAGCTTTGGTCGGAAAAGCGCAAGTTCGAGATTTGGCTGGAGATCGAAACGCTCGCCTGTGAAGCGATGGCCGAGCTGGGCCAGATTCCCAAGGCGGACGCGGCGGAGATCCGCAAACGGGCTCGCTTTTCCATCCCCGAGATAGCCGAGATCGAAAAACGCACGAATCATGACGTTATCGCGTTCCTGGAGAACGTTGCGTCTTCCGTGGGGCCGGCCGCCCGGTGGATGCACCAGGGCCTTACGTCGTCCGACATTCTTGATACGACTCTGGCTGTCCAACTAACCGAAGCGGCCCAAATTCTGGCGAAGGATTTGAACGAGCTGCGGGCGGCGGTCGCGGCGCAGGCGCGGCGATTCAAGATGACGCCGATGATCGGCCGCAGCCACGGCATTCATGCGGAGCCGATCACGTTCGGGCTCAAGCTTGCGCTCATGTTCGACGAATTTGGGCGGGCCGAGGAGCGCCTGGCCCAAACCAAGGAACGGATTCGCGTTGGGAAACTGAGCGGGGCGGTCGGCACGCACGCGCATTTGGATCCGGCGATCGAACGGACTGTGTGCGAAAAGCTCGGTCTCAAGGCCGCGAACATCTCCACCCAAATCATTCAGCGCGATCGCCACGCCGAATTTTGCACCACGCTGGCGCTGATCGGCTCCAGCATCGATCGCTGGGCGACCGAGTTTCGCCACCTCCAGCGGACTGAAGTGCTGGAGGTGGAGGAGTTTTTCGCCGCAGGCCAGAAAGGGAGTTCGGCCATGCCGCACAAGCGAAATCCGATCACAGGCGAGCGCCTCAGCGGTCTGGCTCGTGTTCTTCGCGGGAATGCCGTGGTGGCGCTGGAAAATGTCGCGCTCTGGCACGAACGGGACATCAGCCATTCCAGCGCCGAGCGGATCATTCTCCCCGATTCGTGCACCCTGCTCGATTACATGCTGGTCAAGCTCCGCGAGCTTGTGGAAGGCCTGCAGGTTTATCCGGAGCGGATGCAACAAAATCTCGAGCTGAGCAAAGGCCTCTATTTCAGCCAGTCGGTCTTGCTCGCGTTGACCACAGCGGGCGCAGAACGGAAAGACGCTTACGAGGCGGTTCAACGCGCCGCGATGCGGACCTGGAAAGGCGAAGGGTCGTTTGCGGATAATGCGAAACGCGAACCGGAGATCACCGCGCGGCTTCCGGAGTCGGAGATCGATGGGCTTTGCTCGCTAGCGGTTCATCTACGCCACGTGGACTCGACGTTCCGGGCCGTCGGCCTGGAGTGAACTCAAGACGAATTCGGCGGCCCGGGCCGACGCATCAAGTCTTACCCCGACCATCTCGAACTCGATGCCTGCCGCGCCCCGCGGCTGGGGATCGAGCGTGATGCGGACCCGGCTGCTTTCGGGTTGGAGGACCAGTTGAGCCACCTCGAAACGGTCGGACAGCTCGACTCCGGCTACCTTGAAGACAGCGGCCAATTGCATCGTCATCGGAGCGGACGTTCCGGCGGTGAACTGGATGCAAGTGGCTTCGTTCACGAGTTTCACGTCGTTGATATCGAAGCCGCTTTGAGTGCGGATGGAATCGGCGGGCCGGCGGGTGGGCCGAACACGCATCGTCCTGATCCGCCCATCCGGCTCGAGTTCCACTGGTCCGAGTTCGAAGCCGGTGCCCCAACGATCCTCTGCGACCGCGGGCATCAAGAGTTGGGTAAGCGACAACGTCGTCGCGGAGGGCCTGGCCCGGATTGTTCCGATCTGAAATCGCGGGGTAAACTGGACGGAAATCACTTCCATTCCCAAGTTAAGCACGACCGCTCCCGTGTTCGACCCCTCGAGCTTTGCAGGCCGGACCGCAGAGAGCGGGGGCGGCTCAAGAAGCGCCGGTTCGACAGGGCGTATATCACGCACAGCGGGACGAGGCGGGGAAGCCGGGGCGGCGACTTGGGAAATTGGTTCTGCAACTTTAATCAAGCTCGCAGGCACCGGGGGATCGGGGATTGGTGCGGCAGCAGGCTCGGCTAATTTTTCCGGCGCGGTGGGCGGGGGAGCGGAAACGGCCGCTTTCTCCGGTAGCTCCTTGACAGGGCTCTTCGGTGCAACAGTTCTCTTAGCCCGCTTTTTCCCATTTCCATGGCGCCCAGACTTGGGCTCCGGGCTGGCGACACTGACGGGGTGGCCGGTAATAGTCCAATCGGACGCCGTCTCTCTTTGAGGATTGGCCGGCAATGGTCCCCGGGCGAGCGTCTCCTGCACGAGCTGGACCAGCGCTTCAGACATAAACGGCTTCGCGATTGTCGCCACGACGTTTGGGCAACGCTCCGCGGTCGCCATCATTTCCGGGACATGGCCGGACATCATCACCACGGGAATCCGGGCGGTCGCTTCGTTTTGGAGAAGGCGCTCGCAGATTTGGTCGCCACGCAGATCGGGCAGGCTGTAATCGAGCAAGACCAGGTCTGGAATCACCGCCTCAGCTCGCCTCGCGCCTTCGCCACCCGTAAAAGCGGTGACGATTTCAAGGCTCGGATCAGCCAGGGCGAGACTGTCTTCGACGAAGATCAACAGCATCTCGGTATCGTCGATCACCAGGATTTTCTTTCCGGTCTCCGCCGCGGGCCCAACCGGTTTCGGCTCTTCGAGCGGAGACACCGCGGACGCGGGAGGCTCCAGTTTCCCGGCGGTGGGTTTTGCCTCGCGAAGGGCTTCGACAAACACGTGCATCCACGGGCCCTGGATGGTGCGAGGCCCATCGACGGCCCTTTCGCTTTCCGTCCCTTGCGCGCCGTTCCACCGCATTATCTCAACCAGCGCGTCGGCGCCGCTCAGGTGCCCCGCGCTGGCATGACAGATGTGGCCGTCGAGGAAATGAATCTCACCGGCCCGTTCGCCGCCCGCTGTGATTTTCAAGGCCGCGGTCGCGCCGCTGACGCATTCAAGCGGGACGAGATCCCTCAGATTAAGGTCGCGCAGCGTGCCCCGCGAATCGCCCGAGCTGGCTTCGGTCCACGGACCCAGGAGCGCCTGGACGGCCGCGCCAAAATCAGCGAGCTCAAACGGCTTTTCGACAAACTGAATTGCGTTCGGTCCGTAACGTTCGGAAGCCAATTTGGGCGATGTGCCGGAGGCGATGGCAAGGACGCGCGCGTTGGGGTGCGCCTTGGCCATCCGGGTGAGGAATTCGATCGCGTTGGGGTGGGGTGGATCGAAATCGATGACAAAAAGTTGAGGGTTGGTCTCCGCGGCTGCTGCTTCAGCGTCGCTCAGGGATTCGACCACCCGCGTGCGATGCTGCGGGGCAAATTTCTGCAAGGCAGACGTGATGGCCGCAGCCAGCGCGTCGTACTCTTCGATGAGAAGAACGCTAGGCGCTGTCCCGGCAGGAGATTCGTGGGGTGCAGGCACGGCGGTAGCGACTGAGAAACGCGAGGATAGAAGGAGCGTTGCGCATGTCAAAGCAATGCGAGCGCAAGTTGCGTGCCTCCCACCACCGGCCGGACGCGCTTTTGAGCCGTTATTCGAAACGCAGGGCCTCGATCGGGTCCAGCTTTGCGGCGCGGTAGGCCGGGTAGTACCCGAAGCCAATCCCGATCCCCGAGCAAACGATCAACCCGGCCAGGGCCCAGCCGAACGGGAAGACCAGGTTGGCCTGGAGCCAATACGCCAGCAAATCTCCGCCGATAACGCCCAGGATGATTCCCATGATTCCGCCAGCCTCCGAGATGAAAACCGCCTCGGTCAGGAATTGCCGGAGGATATCGCGGCTCCGCGCGCCGATCGATTTGCGGATACCGATTTCCTTCGTCCGCTCCGTCACGCTGACAAGCATGATGTTCATGATCCCGATGCCGGCCGCGACGAGCGCGATCAAACTGATGACAAAAGCCCCGATCCGCACAACGCCGGCGATGGAAGCAAACGCGCTCTTGAGCGAATCGTTCGAGTAGAGTTCGAAATCGTTTTCCTGTTCGGCGCGAAGTCCACGGGCGATGCGCAGGGCCCCGATGCCCCGGTCCAGCGTGACGCCGTAGGTTTCCTGCGAGAACGATTGGGTCGCGATATTCACCGTTCGATTCGCTTCGCCGAAATTTTCGAAAAAACGCGTGAGCGGGATCACGCAAATGTCGTCCTGGCTCTGGCCGAACGCCGTGCCTTTTCCAGCCAGCCCGCCGATGATCGTGAAGGTGTGCCCATTCAGTTTCATCGTTTTGCCGATGGGCGATTCATGTGGGAACAAACGCTTCTCGATCGCCTTGCCGACCACCACGACACTGCGAGAGAACGAGACGTCTTCGTCGTTGATATTTCGTCCGTAGGCGAGGGTGTACTGGTTCGCGGTGAGAAAACTTTTGTTGGACCCGGCCACCGTCAGGCTGGGTGTGGTTTTCACCCCGTTGTAAACTGCCTGGCAATTGAAATCGAAACTTTTGAGGCAGATCTCCCGCGCGTATCCATCCATTAATTGGTAATACCGAAGCGCCTGGCGATAGGTGATATTTTTCCGATTCTGATACTTCTTCGACACGTTCCCGCCCGCGCTCACGTTGGCGGGGTATTTGGCAAACTGAAAAATATTCGAGCCGAGAAAACTGATCCCGCTTTCGATGGAGCTCTGCAAAGCCCCGATCGCGGTCATGACGGAAATGACTGAAAAGACCCCGATGGTAATGCCGGTCATGGTCAGGGCCGAGCGCAGCTTATTCGCGCCGAGCGAGGTGAGGGCCATGGCTATGATTTCCCGGAAGCGCATACCTAACGGAGTAGTGGAGTGATGGAGTGTCGGAGTAATGGCCCGCGGCGAAGCATCACTCCTTTACTCCACCACTCCATTGCTCCCTCATTCATACCGAAGCGCTGTGACGGGATCGAGACGCGAGGCGGTCCAGGCCGGGGCAAAACCCGAGACCAATCCCGTCAGGACCGAGACGATCATGCTGGTGACAACGAGCCCGAAAGAGATGGAAATCGGGAAAGCGGGCAGGGCGGCTCCGATGGCCGAGCAGAGGCCGAAAGAAACGATCAGCCCGAGCAGCCCGCCCACGAGACAAAGCGCCGTGGATTCGATCAGAAATTGGAGCAAGATCGTTCGGCGGCGCGCCCCGAGCGCCTTGCGTGTTCCGATCTCTTTCGTCCGTTCCTTTACGCTGACGAACGTAATATTCATGATGCCGATCGCGCCGACGAAGAGCGAGAGACCGGTAATAAACAGACCGGCAATGGCGATTGAGTTTTTCACCGGATCGAGGGTGCTCTTGAAGGCCTGTTGTTCGTTGAGCGAAAAATCATTCTCCTTCTCTGGCGGCACGGCCCGGATCCGCCGCATGTAACCGATCAGCTCGTCCCTGGCTTCGGGCATTTTCGTCTTGTCCTTCACCTTCACCCGGATTTCGGATTCACTTTTCGCGCTGAAATATTTCTTAAAAGCCGGGAGTGGCACGGCCACCATCGAATCCCAACTGAAAAGCCCGAGAAACGTCCCTTGCCGGGTGTTCACGCCGATGACCTTGAACGGCTGCCCGTTGATCAGCACCGATTTGTCGAGCGGGTTGTCCGAAGGAAAAAGCGCATCGGCCACGTCGTAACCGATGACCGCGACATTGGCGCCGCCACGCGATTCCATTTCGTTGAAAAAGCGGCCTTTCACGCAATCGACGGTCGAGATGGCGAGGAAATCGAAGGTGGTGCCGAGGATGTAGACGTTGTGGACCTGGTTCTCGTTGTAACGCACGCTGCGGAACCAGCTGGAAACAGGCACGGCGAGGAGCAGGTTCGAGTTTGGGCTGGCCCCGATCATGCGGTTCAACGGCTCGGCATACTCGGTTTTGATCTTTCTCCGGCTGCGATAATTCCACCAGTCGTCGCGTTGGATCCAGGACTCCTGGCCGACATAAAGCACATCGTCGCCCAGGACCGCCATACTCTTGTCGAAACCGGTCGAGATGCCGGTAATGGCGGTGCCCATGAGGGTCACGGCCACGATGCCGATGATGACGCCCAGGGCGGTCAGCATCGAGCGCGTCTTGTTCGAGCGCATCTGGGTTGCGGCGATTTTCCAGCTCTCGGTGAGTTCGTAGAAGAACCGTTTCATCGCGGGAACCAGGTGGAACTACGTGAAAGCGAGCGTCTGGATTTCCGTCGGCTCGGCCAGATCATCGCTTTCGATCAGGCCGTCCCGCAAATGGACCGTGCGGCGGGCATGCCGGGCGATGTCCGCCTCGTGGGTGACGAGAATGATGGTGTTGCCCGCCTGGTAGAGGTTCTCGAGCAAAGCCATGATCTCCTCACCGGTCTTGGAGTCGAGATTTCCGGTCGGTTCGTCCGCAAGGATAATGGACGGATTGTTGACCAGGGCCCGGGCGATCGCGACGCGCTGCCGCTGCCCGCCGGACAACTCGTTAGGCTTATGGTGAAGACGGTCGCCCAGTCCGACGTCGCGCAAAGTCTGGGCGGCGCGTTCCTCGCGGGTTTCCGGATCGATCCCGGCATAAATGAGGGGCAGTTCGACATTGCGCAGGCTGGTGGAGCGCGGGAGCAAATTGAAGGTCTGGAAGACGAAGCCAATCTCGCGATTACGAATGGCCGCCAGCTCGTCGTCATCCATCGCCGCGACGTCCCGGCCGTTGAATTCGTAACGGCCGGAGCTCGGGGTATCCAGGCAGCCGAGCATGTTCATGAGCGTAGACTTGCCGCTGCCGCTCGGTCCCATGATCGCCAAATATTCATTGCGGTGGATCTGGAGCGTCACCCCGCGCAACGCATGGACGGTCTCCTCGCCCATGACGTAATGCTTCGTGATGTTCTCGATGTCGATCACGATGGGACCGTGCGGTCGCATCGTCTCGGTGTTCAGCATATTGCTCGGGAACCTTGCAGCGAACGGGGCTACTTCGTCGTTTCCTTGTCGATCACAACTTTGGCGCCGTCCTTTAATTTTCGGCTAATTGCGCTGTAACTGCCTGAAATTACTTCGTCCCCGACATTCACGCCGCTCTTGATTTCCATGGAGGTATCATCGGCGATTCCCGTGGTCACTTTTGCCATCTCCGCCTTGTTTCCCTTCTTGAGAAACACCACTTTCAGCATCTTCGCCCGGTCGTCTTTCAACGTCTGTTTTTCAATTCGCTCGTTCGTGACTTCGGCGTTGTTGTCCTCCTGATCCCTCTCGGCTACGCGTTGCTTCCGCTTTTCAATTTCCTCCGGACTCAGATTGGTGTCTCCGGTGCGAATCGTCACGCTTTGCATCGGCACCGCCACGACATCCTTCACCATGTTCGTCTCGATTTCGGCGGTACAGCTCAGACTGGGGCGCAGGGAAACATCGGTGTCGTCCATTCGGATTTTCACTTCGAAGTTCGTGACCTCCTCCTGGGTTCCGGCGCCGGTCGTTTTGCCCGTATTCGCGATTAGCTGCACCACGCCCTTGAACTTGCGTTCGGAATAGGCGTCGATGGTGATCGTCGCTTTCTGGCCGACCTTTACGTTGACCACGTCATTTTCATTCACATCCACGCGCGCTTCCATGTGGCCGAGGTCGGCGACCCGCATGACTTCGGTCCCGGCAAACTGATTTGTCGCGACGACGCGTTCGCCGAGTTTGCTGTTCAGCACCGTCACCGTGCCCTCGATCGGTGAGTAAATGGTCGTCTTCGAAAGCTGATCGCGCGCCTGGCTCGAGCCGGCCTCCGCGCGTTCGATTTCGTGCTGGGAACTTTCGTAAGTCGACTTCGCCACGTCCCGCGCCGTTTGCGCGACGGAAAATTCCGACTCGGAAATCATCTTCTTGTTGAACAAGTCCTGGGCGCGCTTCAAATCGGCCTCCGCCTTCGCGAGCGTGGCCTTTTGCTGCAAGTTCACCGCCTGCGCGCCGCTGATCGCAGCTTCCTGGGCCTCCACCAAGGCTTTGTAAGAATCCGGCTTGATCTTGATCAGGAGGTCGCCCTTCTTTACCGCCATTCCGTCCACCACGGGCAACTCAATGATTTCCCCGGCCACCTCCGGAGAAATCTTCACCTCTACCTCGGGCTGAATCTTGCCGGTCGCCGAAACCGTTTGCAGGATTGTCTTGCGGACCGCCTTCTCGGTGGTGACGGGGATCGGTTTCTCTCGTTTTCCGAGGATCGACGAAATGACGATCCAGAGCAAAACGAGAACGCCAAGAATCGTGTACCATCTGCGCCAAACGGGCCTCCTCTTCTTCTTTTTCTTGGTCGGAGCGGGAGTGGCGATTTGGTGCATTGCTGGCGGGGGGGTTGTGGCGGCGAGAGAAATAGTGGCTTTTAGACCTTTGGAAAGCAAATCTCGTTCATCTTTGGGGTGGGGGGACCAAGTAATGCAGGAAGCGTGCGAGGCGATCTCTGCCGTCACGAATCATATCTAATAAGATGCGGCGGGGACAAGAAGTGGATTCAAGATTGTGTCGTGGCTTCCTTGATCTCCTGGCCCCACAGCGAACGCTCCCGGATCCGCTCGATCGCCCAAGTCGCGTGCTCCGCGATAAGTGGTTCAGAATCAATGGCTAATTGATGGAGCGCTGGCAGGTCTGCCGCGTCGCCTGTATTTCCCAGGGCGACGCAAACATTTCTCAAAAACCCGCGGCGCTTGATCCTTTTGATCGGGGAGCCATGAAAAAGCGTGCGAAATTGGATATCGTCCAGGGACAAGTAATCACGCAAGAGCATGTTGTTCGCCGGCCGCGCCGCGAACGCGGTTTCTCGCGAAACCGCGGCAAACCGGTTCCAGGGGCAGGCATCCAGGCAATCGTCGCATCCATAAATCCGATCGCCGACAAGCGGCCGCAGCTCCGGAGGGATCGAACCTTTTAGCTCAATCGTCAGGTAAGAGATGCAGCGCCGCGCGTCCAGCCGATGGGCGTCCGTAATCGCACCGGTCGGGCACGCAGTGATACATCGTGCGCAGGTGCCGCAGCGGGCCGGTTGCGGAGCGTCGGGAGGCAAATCCAGCGTGGTCAGGATTTCGGCCAGGAAAAACCAGGTGCCGAGCCTGGGGTCGACAAGCATTGTGCTCTTGCCGTGCCACCCGATCCCGGCTTCCGCCGCGTAATCTCGTTCGAGGATTGGCCCGGTATCGACGTAACACTTTTGCACGCCGCCGCAATCGGCCAGAAAAACCCTCAATTGCTCCAGTTTCGGGAGCATGATGTCGTGGTAATCCTCCCCCCAGGCATAGCGAGCGATCTTGCCGGTCGCAGCGCCGAGCGGCCTTCGGCCATTGGCCTGTTTCCGAGCAGTCGGCTGCTCGCCCTGCCAATAATTCAGCGCCACCACAACTACCGAGCGGACACCGGGCAAAACCTGTTGCGGATCGCACCGCTTCTCTTCACCCCGAGCCAACCAATCCATCTCGCCCGCCGCACCTTCACGCAACCACGCCCGAAACTCATTGCCGTGTCGCGGCGAAGCCGCCGCGGCGATCTTGCACCAATCGAAACCGAGCGCTTTGGCCCGTTCAACGATTTCCCGCTTCAGCTCAACGCCTGCTTGCGACTTCGGTTGGGTAGATGGTTGAGATACAACAGTCACAGTTTTTCAATGCTTTTGAGAACGGCGTCTGCCACTTCCTCGTGCGTCAGGCGCGATGTGTCCACTCGCACGTCCGCTGCTTCGCGGTAAAGCGGCGCGCGTGCCCGCAACAATTCCACCAGGGTCGCGCGCGGGTCTTCCGTCTGCAAGAGTGGGCGGGTCGCGCGCTGAGAAATCCTGCGGAAAAGAGTCTCCTCATCTGCTTCCAGGCTCACCACTCGGCCCAGCTCTCGCAGCATTTTCACATTTTCCGGGCGAAGCACGATTCCTCCGCCCGTCACAATGATGGCAGGCCCGGCCTTGGAGAGTCGCCCGAGCGCTTCCGATTCCGCGTCGCGAAATTTCTCCTCCCCAAACCGTGCGAAAACCTCCATGACCTCCAGGCCAAACCCGCTCGAGACAATTTCATCCGTGTCGAGACGCGGCAGCCCCGTTTTCCGCGCCAGCGCCTTGCCGGTCGAAGACTTTCCCGTTCCCATAAACCCGATGATCACAATGGACTGGCCGCGTCCGGTCATGCGGAAAATGTAGAGGCGCCTGGGCCAAGCGCCTACCCGAAACAACAGGCGCATGGAGCAAAGCCTCCAGCGCGAAAAAAGCCCTTTACAACGCAACCGGTTATGGGGAACTGGAGCCATGCCTGAATCAGAATCTTCCAGCTCGCTCGTGGCCATCATCATGGGCAGCAAATCGGATTGGGAAACGATGCGCCACTCGGTTGAAATGCTCGATGAGCTTGGCGTGCCGAACGAAGCTCATGTCCTCTCCGCGCATCGCACCCCGGATGCCACCGCGGATTTTGCGCGAAAGGCGGCGGACCGCGGGCTCCGCGTCATCATCGCCGGCGCGGGCGGCGCCGCGCATCTGGCCGGCGTAATCTCGGCTTACACCTGGCTTCCGGTGCTCGGCGTGCCGATTCAATCAAAGGCGTTGCATGGCCTGGATTCGCTTTTGTCCATCGCGCAAATGCCAGGCGGCATTCCCGTGGGGTCGCTGGCAATCGGCGACGCCGGGGCGAAAAACGCCGCGCTGCTCGCCGCCAGCATTATCGGAATCAGCGACGAGAAAGTTCGGGAAAAACTTCAGGCTTTTCGAAAAAAGCAGACCGACGCGGTGCTCGCCCAGCGGGTGCCATGACGCAAGTTGTTCCTTCGCGCACCCCCGGGCAGCGCGCGAAGGCCGTAGCCGCCGCCGTGGATTTGCTGCGAAGCGGCCACACCGTCGCGTTGCCCACGGAAACCGTGTATGGCCTCGCCGCCGATGCGCTCAAAAGCGAAGCCGTCGCCAGGATTTTTGAGACGAAGGAGCGGCCCCGCTTCGATCCGCTCATCGTTCACCTGCCGGACCCGTCTTGGCTCGAACGCCTCGTCACGATCGAAGACGATTCCCGAGGGCTGATCGAGAAATTGATCGCGCAGTTCTGGCCTGGACCGTTCACGATTGTTTTGCCGCGGCGGAAAATTGTTCCCGAAATTGTCACGTCCGGTCTCGACACGGTCGCCGTTCGAATGAGCGCGCATCCGGTGTTTGCGGAAGTCATTCGTGCATTCGATTCGCCCCTGGCCGTGCCGAGCGCGAATCGATTTGGGCGGGTCAGCCCGACGACTGCGCAGCACGTGCTGGATGAGCTCGACGGACGAATTCCGCTCATTGTCGATGCGGGACCAACCCTCCATGGAATTGAGTCGACCATCGTCGCAGTGCGCAATGGACGAATGGAAATGCTGCGGCGCGGTCCGATCGCCGTCGAACAGCTCAAGGTGTTCGGTGAAGTCGTTTTCGCGGAAGCCGCTCCGCGCCCTGAAGCGCCGGGGCAGCTTCCATCGCATTACGCGCCGTCCACTCCGCTCCTTCTCACCGGTGATCCGTTTTCCTTCGCCGTCCGCGCGAACCAGAAATGCGGACTGCTCGCCTGGCGTTCCATGGCGGGAGCAAGGCAATTTGCCGCAATTCGACAACTTAGTTCCCGCCAGGATCTGCGCGAAGCCGCCGCAAATCTCTTTCGTTATCTGCGCGAATTGGACCAACTGAACCTGGATCTGATCGTCGCGGAAAAATTGCCAAATGAAGGTCTGGGCGCGGCCATAAATGACCGGCTGGACCGAGCGGCGGCTCAACCCTGATGCGCCAGACAGGCTTGCACGAAAGCCTTGAAGAGCGGGTGCGGTTTGTTCGGCTTGCTCTGAAACTCAGGATGGTACTGGCAGGCGAGGAAATAGGGGTGGTCGCGCAACTCAATTAGTTCCGCGAGCGCTCCATCCGGCGAAGTTCCCGAGATGGTGAATCCCTTCTCGCCCATCTGTTCGCGATACTTCATGTTGAATTCGTAGCGGTGCCGGTGTCGCTCGAGCACTTCGCTGTCGCCGTAGATTTTTTCCGCGACGGTTCCCTGGGCGATCTTCGTCGGCCACGTGCCGAGCCGCATGCTCGCGCCTTTGGTCTTCACGTCGCGCTGCTCATCGAGGAGGCAAATGACGGGATCCGCTGCATTCTCATCGAACTCGGTGCTGTTGGCGTTCGCGAGGCCGCACACGTTCCGGGCGAACTCGATTGTCGCCACTTGCATTCCGAGACAAAGCCCGAGGTACGGCACCTTGTTTTCCCGGGCGAAACGCGCCGCGCTGATCTTGCCCTCCACCCCTCGTTCACCGAATCCCCCCGGAATGAGAACGCCCGCCACGTCTTTCAGATGCCCGTCGACGCCGTCCATGAGCGACTCCGCATCGATTAATTTCAAATCGATTCCGCAATCCTGGCTCGCGGCGGCGTGGGTAAGCGATTCATAAATGCTCTTGTACGCGTCCTGGAGGTCGATGTATTTTCCGACGACCGCGATCTTCACCTGTTTCTTTGGGCTGACGACGCGTTCGACAAACTTGCGCCAGTTGGCCAGGTTCGGTGGCGGCGCTTCGATCTGGAGCAACTCGCAGACGAGGTCGTCGAGACCCTCCTCGTTCAGCATGAGAGGCATCTCGTAGATCGTGTGCTCCACATCGCGCGCTTCGATCACCCCTCGGGGTGAAACGTTACAAAACATCGAAAGCTTCTGCCGGAGCTCGGCATCCAGCGCGTGTTCCGTGCGGCAAAGCAGCACCTGCGGCTGCAAGCCGATCTCGCGCAGCTTTGCGATGCTCTGCTGAGTCGGCTTTGTCTTCAACTCGCCCGCCGCCCGGATGTAAGGCACGAGCGTGACGTGGACGTTCACGACATTTTGCGCGCCCACTTCGAGAATGAACTGGCGAATTGCTTCCAGAAATGGCAGCCCCTCGATGTCGCCGGTGGTTCCTCCAATTTCCGTTATGACGACGTCGGCCTTGCTCTCAGCCGCCACCTCGCGAATGCGATTCTTGATTTCGTCGGTCACGTGCGGGATCACCTGGACGGTCTTGCCCAGGTAGTCGCCGCGCCGCTCTCTCAAGATCACGTTTTCATAAACCTGGCCGCTCGTGAGATTGTTGTGCTTCGAAAGCACGCAATTGGTGAAACGCTCATAATGGCCGAGATCGAGATCGGTCTCCGCGCCGTCATTGAGCACGTAAACCTCGCCATGCTGGAACGGATTCATTGTCCCCGGATCGACGTTCAAGTAGGGATCGAACTTTTGGAACACGACCCGCAAACCGCGCAGCTCGAGGAGGGTGCCGAGGGAAGCCGCCGCGAGGCCTTTCCCTAACGAACTCACCACTCCTCCTGTAATAAAAATGTATTTCATCGCCGTCGCTTCGAGGATCGCCGGCCGGCGGAAACGATCAGACGCTCGATCATTCGAGCGTCTTCCGGCGTGTCGACGCCGGGCGAGCCGCGACCAGTCATGACCACCTTGATTCTTACTCCATTCTCCAGCGCGCGCAATTGCTCGAGCGATTCCGCGCGCTCGAGCGGCGACGATTTCCAGCGGACGAAGCGCAGGAGAAGATCGCGGGTGTAGCCGTAAATGCCTTGATGGCGGAGATGCAGGGACAAGGAGCGGCGGTTTGCCAACCGCCGGTTTAATTGGTCGGCGGTTGGCAAACCGCCGCTCCGTGCTGCAGGAATCACGGCGCGCGAGAAGTAGAGGGCTTCGCTCTTCCGGTTCACCACCACTTTCACTTGATGGGGTGACTCGGCTTCGCGTGGATCGGCAAACGGATGGGCGGCGGTGATCATCTCGAGTTTGCGGTCCCGCTGCAGTTCGCGGACAAGGCGATCGATCAGTTTCGGATCGATCGTCGGCTCGTCGCCTTGGATGTTGACGACATGAGCGAACCGCCCCGCTTTCGCCGCGACCTCCGCGATGCGATCGGTGCCGCTCACATGATTCTTTGACGTCAGGGCGACTTCCGCGCCCCAATCGAATGCTGCCTCGGCGATCCGGAAGTCGTCCGTCGCGATGATCAAGTGATCGAGTTTCTTGGCACGCCGGCATTGTTCCCAAACGTGCTGGAGCAGTGGCTTGCCCGCGATGAGATGGAGCGGTTTGCCGGGGAAACGCGTCGAAGCCCACCGAGCGGGGATGATGCCAAGGGCTTTGCTCATATTGGCGGGTGGAAAGAGATGACAGCGCTCTTCTTCATCGCCCGGTTTCGAGGATGATCTCCGTCGCGTGCGCGAGATCGCGCGCTACGAAATCGGCGCGGCAGTCTAATTCCTGCGCACCATAGCCTGTTTGCACGAGGATCGTTCGCACACCGGCATTTCGTCCGCACTCGATATCGCTGGTTTTGTCGCCGATAAAGTAGGACCGCGGGAGGTCGAGCTGGTGATCGCGTTGCGCTTCGAAGACCATTCCGGGCGCGGGTTTTCTGCGCGATGAATTCGCTTCGGGAAGATCGGCGCAATAATAAGTCGCGTCGATCAAGCCGTTTCCGAGCTGGCGGAGACATTCCCGCTCGACCGCGCGATAATCGTCCTCGCTAAAATAACCGCGACCGATCCCGCTTTGATTCGTCACCACGACCAATTTGTAACCCGACCGCTTTAATTGCCGGAGCGCCTCACCAGCGTTGGGGAAAACTTCGACCCTGGCTGGATCGCCGCAATAATCGACATCGGCCATGAGCGTTCCGTCGCGATCGAGAAAAACGGCCGGGCAGTCCCCGCTAGACGAGACTGTCATTATGAAAGCTGGCGAGCAGTTCCTCGCTTGTGACGGTCGCTGTTCCGAGTTTGCCGACGACAACAGCGCTGCCGTGGTTGGCGATCTCCGCGGCTTCGCCGGGGGTCGCGCCGGCGCAAAGCCCGAGGGTAAAAAGCGCGATGGCGGTGTCGCCCGCGCCCGAGACGTCGAAGACTTGCCGCGCCTTGGTGGGAATATAATGAGGCCGATTTCCTTTTTGAAAGAGCATCATGCCTTGTTCGCCCAGAGTGATGAGCAGGTATTTCGTGTCCCATTTCTCCAGCAAAGTCTCGCCCACTTTCAAAAGCGCCTGGTCCTGGCCGGCCGGGTCGATCGGATCGCTCCAGGGCAGGCCCGCGGCTAGAAACGCTTCGTTCCGATTGGGTTTCACTACGGTGATGTTCTTCCAGTCGAGCGGGTGGCGAGGATTTGGATCTCCCGAAACGATCTTTCCGGCCCTGAGGACTTCCTCGCATATCTGGCCGACAAGCTCGGCGCCGAGCAGGCCTTTGCCGTAATCTTCAAAGATGATGGCGTCGATCTCCGTCAGGCGGCGCCGAACGTTATCGACGATTTGAGAAACTTGCGCAGGGGTAGGGGAACGGACCTGCTCCCGGTCCACCCGAACGATCTGCTGATTGCGGGCGATAATGCGCGTTTTCACGATCGTCTGGAAGCCGGCGTCCTCGATTGCGTCCGCGGTGTCGATTTTTTGTTCGGCGAGGAGCTCGCGCAGTTGCCGCCCCCCGCGATCCGATCCGATCAAGCCAATGACTGAAACAGCGTCAATAAATTCGCGCAGATTGCGCGCCACATTCGCCGCGCCGCCGGGATAAAAACTCTCGCCCGTTACCTCGACCACCGGCACCGGCGCTTCGGGTGAAATGCGGCCGACTTTGCCCCAGACAAACTCGTCCAACATGAGGTCGCCGATGACGAGAATGCGTTTCGTCTTGGCATTGGCCAAAATCTCTCGTAAGCGTCGCACATTCATAAGAAACAAATCCGCCTTGGAAAAAGAATTTGGAACCGATGCCGCCAGCTTGAGAGGTTTTTGCGATTCAGAGTCAAAATCTTGAACGGGTTAATTTGTGCGTTACAGACTTCTGCCTAGAGTGACTCATTAATCCTGAATACGAAGGCGAAATCAACAGTCGAAGCACCCGATGATCCCATTCGCTAAAATTTGCAAACTGACCGTCACCCTGGCGGTCGCCCTGCCGCTTTGCGTCACTGGCGCAGACGCGCCTAAACACATCGACGTAAAACAATTATCGAAAAAGGTCGATGACGTCGTCGTCCCGTTGCCGAACGAGGTTTTCGGCGCACTGAACAAACTGGGAGGAGTGAACTGGCGCGAATACGTCAGGAACGACAAGGGGAGCAATTTTACCGAGCGTCCCCGTATCGCGCTTTTGCTCGGGGCCGTGATTGCCGATGGCTTCATCGCCGTGCAGGCGGAGGACGCACCCACCGTGAAGGAGATCGGCCAGCGTGTTCTGGCGCTTGCCAAAGGCATCGGCGTCGGCAATTCGATCACGCCCCATGCCAAGGCGATCACGGAAGCGGCCGACAAGCGAAATTGGGTCAGCGTGCGACAGGAGCTCGACCGCACGCAAAACAGCGTCCAGCAGGCCATGAACGAAGTGCATGACGAAAAGCTCTCGCAACTGGTGAGTTTGGGCGGCTGGCTCCGCGGGACCGAAGTGCTGACGGCCGTGGTTAACAAACGTTATTCGCAGGATGGCGCGGAACTCCTGCACCAGCCGGATTTGCTCGCTTACTTCGAAAGCCGCTTGCAATCGATGCCGGAATTTAACCTGAAGCTGCTCCAGGACATTCACAAAGCCTTGATTGAAGTGAAGCCTCTGATCGATGTCGGCGAGGCGCACATTTCTCCGGCGTCCGTCAAGAAAATCAACGAGATCACGACGCGACTGGGTGATGCGATCACGAAAAAATCCTAAGGAGCCATGACCTATTCCTCCAAAACAGCCTGGCGTTCGAGCGTGGCGATCGCTTGCGTCTTTGCGCTCGTCCTGGCCGCCCCGGCCTCCGTGGATGACGCGCAATCTTTCGCGCTCCAAGCCGCGGAGCCTTATGTCAAAGAAGGTTTCCAGGTGCGCGAGGATTACTGGGGTGGTGATCTTGCGGCGGGCGAGAAAAAGGCGGTGCGCCAGCAATTGTTCAAGGGGAACGAATATTGGTTCTGGCTCGGGACCGAAGTGGAAGCCGCCAAGGTTTCCGTCCACGTTTACGACTCGGAAGGCAAGCTCGTGGAGCAGCCCGACGGCTGGCAAAAAGGCCACTTCGCCGCGGCCCACGTCATTCCCAAGAATACGGGCAGCTATTTCGTCATCGTGGAAATCGAGTCTTCCCCGGAAGAACGGACTCACTGGGCCCTCGTTTACGGATTTCGCTAGGCTTCTTTCCATGGGCGTGGGCCCTTGCACGCGTGGTTTGACACCCAGAGCGTCCGCGTTATCATCAGCGCCCCTTGGGTTCGCACCGAAATGACTGAAACCCGCACGCTGCAGTTTGAGAGCGCACGTGCCGTGCAATCTCTTTACGCGAACGATCTCAAACTCTTGAAAACGCTCGAAGATTCGCTCGCCGTGAAGGTTACGACGCGAGATGGCTGGGTTAAACTGGAAGGAGCCGCCGAGCAAGTGGACCGGGCTCAACGGGTTTTCGAGCAACTGGAACAGGCGCGGCAGAAGGGCGTGGACATTCATAAACATGAATTCACCTATGCGCTGAGTTCAGTGATGGAGTCGCGCCCCGACAATCTAAACGATGTCGTGGACATAAAGATCACCACGTCGTCCCGCAAGCCGCCGATCGTCGCACGCACGATCGGCCAGCGGAATTATGTCGAGGCGATTCAAAAACACGACATCGTTTTTGGGATTGGTCCCGCCGGTACGGGAAAGACTTATCTCGCCGTGGCCATGGCGGTGGCGGCGCTGAAAAAAGAGCAGGTCAGCCGCATTATTCTGACGCGCCCAGCCGTCGAAGCAGGCGAGGCCCTCGGGTTCTTGCCCGGCGATCTTCAGGAAAAAATTACGCCTTATCTGCGGCCGCTTTACGATTCGCTGCGCGATATGCTCGACGCCGAGGAGATCGAGCGCGCAGTGGCCCGGCAGACGATCGAAGTGGCGCCGCTTGCCTATATGCGGGGACGCACGCTCAGCAACGCTTTCGTTATTTTGGATGAAGCGCAAAACACCACCACCGAACAAATGTTCATGCTCCTGACGCGCATCGGGCCCAACTCGAAATGCGTCGTCACGGGCGACGTCACGCAGATCGATTTGCCCTCGAATAAACGCTCCGGCCTGGTCGAGGCCTTGCAGGCGCTGAAAACGGTCCCGGGCATTTCGTTCGTCTATTTCAACGAGCGGGATGTCGTCCGGCATGAGCTGGTTCGCGCGGTGATCAACGCCTACCAGGTGCATCGTTCCCCCGCGATTGCCGGTGGAAATTCGGCCCGCAAATAACGCCATGTTCGATTTTCTTAAACGCAGCCAACTGATGAAGCGCGGGCTCGCCTCACGCAAGACCCGGCGTCGCCGAAGCAGGAATGAACTGCTCCACAGCCTCGAATACGCGCACTACGTCAAATGGCTCATCTTCGCGGCGTTCGTGGCCGGCATGGCGTTTCTCATCTTCAGCGGCCAGCAGCCGGAGCCGACCAAGAATTTCGTCATCGGGCTCCTCTTTTTTGCCACGGCCCTAACCCAGCTCTGGATCAATCAGCCGACGACGTTTTTGCGAAGCTCGCGGCTCCTCCTGGTTTTCGGCGTGATCTTTGTCCAGCTCGCCGCGACCAAGTTTGTTTTGTTGCTTTGCAACAGCGGAAACTACGCTTTTCTCCGCCCGGAGACCGTGGGCCTGATCGCCCCCTATGCGTTCGCTCCTCTCGTCCTGAGCGTCTTGCTGGGGCGCAACCACGGCCTCTACGCTTCAGTTTTTGTCAGTCTCTGGAGCAGCATTCTTTTTGGAAAAGTGGACGCGCCGTTGCTCGTTTGCGGATTGATCAGCGGCTTTACGGCGGTTTATCTCACGCTCCAGGTTCGCCGGCGGAGCCGGTTGATTCGGGCCGGTTTCGGCGTTGGCGTGGCCATTTGGCTTTTGGCGCTTACCTTCGGCCTCATCGGTCCCATCGATTTCTTTTCACCGGGCGGGACCGACTGGAAAATGATCGGGATTCAAAGCGCCCTGGCTATCGGCAACGGCATTCTCACGGCCACGATTGTGGGCGGCATCCTGCCGATTCTCGAACACTCGTTTCAGGTCACGACGGACATTTCCTGGCTCGAGGCGTCCGATCTCAATCACCCGTTATTGCGCCGCATGACGATCGAGGCGCCTGGCACCTACCACCACAGCCTGGTCGTGGCGAATCTCGCCGAAACGGCCGCGGAAGCGATCGGGGCTAACGCGACGCTTTGCCGCGTTTGCTCGTATTTTCACGATATCGGCAAGTTGGTGAAGCCGGATTACTACACGGAGAACATGAACTTCGAGCGTAATCCGCACGACGAGCTCGCACCCACGATGAGCGCGCTGATCATCATTGCGCACGTCAAGGAAGGCGTCGATCTGGCTTTGAAGCACAAGTTGAATCGCCGGATCATCGACATCATCCAGGAACATCACGGCACATCGTTGGTCTATTATTTCTACAAGCGGGCGCTCCAGCAGCAGGAGGACGCGCGCACCGGAGGCAAGATCATGAATCTGCGGGAGGGCGATGTCCCGGATGTGCGCGAGGAAACATTCCGTTACTCCGGCCCGAAACCGCAAACGAAAGAGAGCGCGATCGTCAGCCTGGCGGACATGGTTGAGAGCGCGTCGAGGAGTTTGGAAAAGCCGACTCCGCAAAAAATCGAGCAGCTCGTCTCCGATTTGATCGCGCAACGAATCGCGGACGGACAGCTCGTCGAGTGCGACCTGACGCTGGCGGACTTGAACACGATCGCGGAGCGCTTCCGTTTCACCCTGATGACGATGCTGCACACCCGCATTGCCTATCCGAAGCAGGACACCAAAATCACGATGCTCCGGGACGACGGGGCGCAGCCTGACGTGATGGCCGGGACGAGGAAGCCGGAATCGGCGCCACCGGTTTCCGCGGCCTGATCAGGTCCTAGGGCCGGATTTCGATCGGCGTCCCATCAGGAACCGCGCGCCAGATTTCTTCAATTTCGAAATCGGTCACGGCAATGCACCCGGCGGTCCAATCGGTCATTCGATGAAAGGCCCCGATCCAGCCCTTTCCGTTTCGAATTCCGTGAATCATGATGTCGCATCCCGGCGGAACTCCGGCGGCTGCTGCGCGGTCGATATCCCGCTGCTCCGGGTAAGAGACGTGCAAGGCGAGATGGTAATCGCTGTCCTCTTTATGGAAGTCGATCAGGTAAATTCCCTCCGGCGTGCGTCGATCGCCTTCCTGCTCCTTCGGTCCCACCGGCGCGCGGCCTAACGCCACGCGATAAGTTTTGAGTGGCGCCCCATCACGCAAAAGAGTCAGACGCCGCGCCGCCTTTTCCACGAGCACGCGATCGGCGGTGACGTTTGGGGGCAGGGGACGAAGATTGAAATGCGCGCCGATGGCAACGCCGGCAGCCCCGAGGCAAAGAAACAGAAGAACCAGCGCGATCAGTCTCAACATTACGGCGCCGTCGCTCCTACCCGTCCACCGGGCGTCTCGCCCGCGGCTCGCGTTCTTTGGTGGTGCCCGTGCTCGGGACCGTCACAAAAGGACCTCCCTCCAGCGGCGCGGCGGAGGAAAATGCGACATCGGGCATATCGCTGGGCAAGCCCTCCACCGGAAACTCTTTTCGGAGTGGGAAATAAGGATAGCCATCCCACATGAGAATCCGGCGAAGATCCGGATGGCCGCTGAACCGAAGCCCCATCATGTCGTAAATTTCCCGTTCGTGCCAGTTGGCCGTCGGCCAGATATCCGAGACTGTCTCGACTTCGCCCTCGTCCTCGGAAACCCGCAGTTTCAGCCGCAGATGAACGGCGAGTGTCATGGAATAGAGCTCGTAGACGATCTCGAACCGAGGTTCTTCCCCAAAATTATCGACACTGGTGATATCGATCAGATAATCGAATGAAAGCTCGTCCTTGCAGAATTGAGCGACCTCACGCAGGTCGCTCGCCAGAAGAGTAAAAGTCGTTTCGCCGCGGAATTCCGTCTTCTCCTGGATCTTGTTGCCCAGAAGCTGGCCGAGCGACGCGAGAAGGTCGGTCCCCGTCATGCCATGACACGTTCGAGTTGCTCGACTAACTCGCGCTTCTGTCCCCGGAATGAACTTTCTCCCGAAATCTTCGACTGCAGCTTCATCAAACCCTCGAGCAACGCTTCCGGCCGGGGCGGACATCCCGAAATATAAACGTCCACGGGCAACAATTGATCGATGCCCTGCAAAACGGCGTAGGACCGGTACATTCCGCCGCTCGAAGCGCACGCCCCCATCGCGATCACCCATTTCGGTTCGGGCATCTGCTCGTAAATCCGCTTCACGGCCAGCGCCATTTTGTAGGTGACCGTCCCGGCCACGATCATGACATCGCACTGCCGCGGCGAGAACCGCATCACTTCGGCGCCGAACCGGGAAATATCGAAACGGGAAGCGCCGGTCGCCATCAGCTCGATGGCGCAACAAGCGAGACCCATCGGCATCGGCCAAAGCGAATTCTTTCGCATCCAATTCATCGCTGCATCCAGGCGGGTAAAGATGACATTGCCTTCGATCTTCGAATCGTAAGCCGCTGGCCGCACTTCGCGCATGGCGAAACACTAAAGTCGCGCTCCTGCACCGCAACAAGAATTCCCATTTGTCGCTCCGGTGTCCGACGCGTGGTGCCGCGCTCCAAATGGATTTCTTTTACCCGGAGGGACGTGCTTCCGCACGTCCGCCCTCAATGCACATTTAATCGACCACCGGAAGAGCGGGGGGATTTCTGGGGAAAACCGGACCGATCCGTTCGGGGGCGAATTGGTTAACTGCGGCAGATTACCGAGCCGCCCCGTGCCGTGTCACGAAAAAAATCATAGCCGAACTGAAACCAGATGCGGTGCGCCCGCGCTATGCTCCTACGAGTTCATCGTAGTGAGCGCCGACTTCAGCAGGAACTTCGACGAGCTTCTTTTCTTCGGGGCGAAGCGCGCCACCTTCTTGGTCTCCCGGGTCTCTTCCAGGCGGCATGTGCCCGTTCGATTCAATGTAACTAGCCAGTGCCGCCAGCGCCAAAAGCGCAAGGAGCCGGATCCACGCCGGTTGATGGATCGGAGGCGGAACGGTCGGAGGCTCATATGGATTCTCCGGTGGCAAGGGCGCCGATGTGTGCATGAACAGCGCTGCAGCGCCCGGCAACATCTTCAAATACTCAGCCAAGGTGTTCAGCCATTCACGCACCTCCGTACCGCGATTGGGCGGAGGCTCATTCGGCTTGGGCGGGCGAGGCGGCGGATCTTTCGGGGGCCGACAAAACAAATCCTGCAATCTTAAGATCTTGCCAGTGACTTGCGCCACTCCCGTTTGCTGCGCAGTGATTTGAGGAAGCAGCTTCCTAATTTGTTCAAGAATATTCTGCACCTCCGCTTGCTTGATCCGTCCCTGCTTTTTCGCCAACTCGTTCAGGCTCGGCAACAGTTCTTTCTTTAGCGCGTCGAAATCGCGCAAAGGCGCCAGTTCTGGATGCTCGCGAATAAGCTCGGTAAGCGGTAACCCGCGCTCCTGTCCTCCGAGCGGACTACTTCTAAGAATCTCTCGGACATCCTCTTCCAGATTCTTGCTGATCTTGCGCAGGAACAGACATGCGGCATCGGTGGCCGTCTTCAACGCCTGAAAACGCTCCTCGTCGTCGGAAGCCGTGTCGAAGGCGACTAGTGCGCGGTCGATCGTGTCGATCAGAACGCGCAGCTCATCCATAGCATCGGTATATCAACCCGGCTCTGTCCCAGCAAGTTTTTTCAAAACTAGAGGTGCCCCACCTGATCAATCTGAAATGCGCTTCCGCGCAGATATTCACACCCGGTGCGTGCTCGAAAAGGACGTTGTCGAGGACGAAGACCGCGGAGCGGCGCTGTTTCAGAATGGCGCTCATCTACGCAACACAATCCAAAAAGCGTCGCACCAGACGGAATGCAGGCTCATAGCATTTTACCGCGTGTGGTGTCGGCGCGAGCTCACCATGAAATAGGGTACATCGCATCAAGTAGAGTGCCTCGACCACGCCAGCGAACAGTGCCTCACGGCCGCAGCGAAACGTAAAGGCCCCGCATACAATAGGCGCCTCGTTACCCTGCAAGAGGTTGGCTATCTGTTTAGGAGCGATTTGTTGGTAAAGGCTTCGCAAAAACGCCCGGAGATTGTTAGTGAGATTCTGTTGGAACGTAGGAAGCGCTTCAAGTTCTGAGAGATTGTATGTCTGCTGTTGGTGCGAAAAGCGGACATTGTTGTTGCGAGTAACTTCGATTCGAATCTGGTTGTTGGGCTGCCGGGCCGCTAAGAATGCATAACCAGATCGATTACCATTTTTCGTCAAGGGTGGACTATCCCGGAGATAGATGCGCGTCAGCGTTATGCGCTGCTTTTCAACACCCTTGCCGGCTGCGATCTCGTGGATTTCGAGCCGGTGATGTAGCATAGCAATATCCGCACGAAATTGTTCCGCCTCCTCGCTTTCGACCTCAAGAAGAGGTCGAAGATGACCAGAGACAGGATTGGCATTCCACTTGATCTCTTCAATTACCGCGCGATCCGTTTCAGCGGCGTAAGCGCTGCGATACCACGCATTGAAAGCCAGCCAAGTTTTTACAAACTGGCCGACATAATCTACCTCCGACATTCGCAACCATGCGTCTTTGTTATCAATGAAGGTGTTTGGCATATGTCTTAAAGCCTAAGAAGGAATTTCGAGGCTTCTTAAGGCTGTTGATTCATCCCGCTCAATAGCGATCTCGACTGCCTGTTTCGCGCGTTGGAGAAGCTGGTGCGCATGTCGACGACTGGCGTGTGCTCTCTGAATGGCGGCGACAATTCTTTCGCTGTTTTCAGATATTCGCGGAAAGGGCAAGCCAAGAAGATCCGTTTCACTAATCGCTGGATACATACTGGCGCTCGTGTGAAGAGCCATTAACTCGCACACAACCGGCAAACGCAGGTATGTGAGCAATACTTCCGGAGCGACGGCGCGGGGCTCGAGCACTACAAAGCCGCTCGAACAAACGCTCCCCGCCTGATCCGCTCGAATCAAAGCAGAAAGCCGACGTATCGGGCGCACGGTTGAGGTGATCACATCTTTTGCGCGTACGAACTGCGTGGCGCGACTGGGGGCATCGCACTCTGGGAGTCGTGTGCTGCCGGCGGTGCCGTCGTTGTGGACATCGCTGATCTCTATGTAGTCAAATTCGCCCGTCCGCGAAGGCAGGAAATTCTCATGCCGAGGCGGCGCGACTTCGCGCAGGGTGCGTCCGCTGTCGCCGAGCCGGACGAGCAATTCGCGAACGCGCGGGGCGAAATACTCTGCATCGAGTCTGCGTGCGGCGAACACTTCTGAAGCGTGCCGTGTGTAGGTTAATGGTTCGGGCGGTTGCCAGTCGCGCAACCCGAGCCCGGCAGCAAGGGTCTCTTCGGCGAACTTCATCGCCTCTTTTGCGGCGCGAAGCTCTGCGTCGGCATCGCGATAAGCTTGGTCGGTGTCCGCCTGCAGGCGCGGGCCGAATTTCGGAATTGCCACCTTCCGTCCATCTGGGAGAGACAAATGCGATTGCACGTTTCCCTGGAACTGACGCGCCATCAGGGCGAGTCCATAACGACAGTTTAGATAGGCAGCAATGAATCCAGTCTTGAATTCAGCTGCGCCATCGGAGGAAAGTCGCACAGCAATCGTATCTTGGCTTACATTACATTCGGGCACGTTGACGAATGACGCGGCCGCGTAAGCCGTCTTTGATAGCACGAGGTCGCCATAGTGCAGGGCCGTCGCCCCCTCCACCGCGTGAGCCTGCGGAGTGATGTAAGCAATGTCGGCATCATCGATGAGCCCGTCGTTCATATTGCCAATACGAACAAACGGGACGCCGCTGTTTGCATACGTGTCTGCCTTGATATCAAAGATGCCCTTCCGAAAAACTTCACAGAGAGTGCCGAGTCGGGCATGCGGCATCGCATCGATGCGGCGCTGCGTCTGCACTGGCAGCTTCGCGAAGTATCCGTCGTCGATACGAAACTTTTCGTTGTCGGTGAGCACTTCGCGCAGCCTTAACACGGTGACATCTAGCCCCTCCAACAGCTTCGCGTACCGCGCGCCGTCGAAGGGGCTGCTTAAAAAAAACTCAACTGCTCTTTCGCGCCAAACTCGGCGAAGGCTTCGGCAATACCATCGTTAGTCAATCCTTCGTGATTGAAAAAGTCATGGCGGACGACGTAGTGACCGTGACTGTCGCGTAAAATGGTGCCATTGGCAGCACGGGCGAGAATCTTATCGCCACCGGTGTCCTTCGATTCGATTCGTTGGGTAGCGAAGAAAATTTCGTAGTCGTCTACACGTGGGCAGAGGGGGCCAGTCTTGGGATCGTCGTTCCATTTTTGCACGAAGAGCACGCTGGTCTTGGTGCCGGTGTGCGGTTTGAAAGTGTTTGCGTGGACGCCGACGACAGCGAGGATGCGACAGCGCTCGGCGATGAACTCACGCACGCGCTGATCGCTGGCGTTATTGAAGCGGCCCTGCGGTAGGACAACGGCCATGCGCCCGCCCGGCCGGAGGAAATCAAGGTTGCGCTCAATAAAGAGGAGGTCGCGGCCCACGGCGCTCTCGAGTTTGCCGTTGCGTTTATGCGCCAGCTCATAGGGCGACAGCATGTCGCTCTGCTTGATGTCTCCGGCGAAAGGTGGATTGGCCATGAGGATGTCGAACTGAAATCCGCGGTAGTCGTCTTTTGTTGCGCGGAGTTTACGCAGCCTGCTCCAGCCTGGACCATAGGTGTCCTGCCAGTCCTCCTGCTTCGTGGTCTCATCCCAGCGTTTCCAGTCGAGCGTATTGAGATGCAAGACGTTGGACTGGCCGTCACCTGCGATCAGATTAAGGCAACGGGCGACGCGCACGCTTTTTTCATCGAAGTCGAGCGCGAAGACTTTCTTCTGTACGTAATCGACGCAACGCTGTGGCTTTTGTTCCATCGTGAAGAGATGGCTTTGCGGTAAACTGAGGTCATCAAGAATGGTGCGCCAAACGTGGAAGAAGGCGTGGACGGTAAAGCCAGCCGAGCCGCAGGCAGTATCGATAAGTGTCTCGTGCTCCTGCGGGTTAAGCATTTTCACGCAGAGGTCGATGACCCAACGTGGGGTGAAGTATTGGCCCTTCTCGCCTTTGGATGACTTGTTAACAAGGTACTCGAAGGCATCATCGATGACGTCAGATTCGAATTGAAGAGCTTCCATTCTTCAAGTGACCCGACGCAGACCTGAAGGTGGTCAGCAGTGAGCCGAATCTTTTCGCCGGGCCCAAAGACGCCTGGCCACTCCTCTTTCGCATCGTCAAAAAGCTTCTGGATATTAGTCTTAACTTTCGCGGCTGAGTCCTGGTTACGGAAACGCAGATGATAATAGCGCCCCCGATAGCAGGCCAACTCATCATAAAGTTTAGTGAAGATTAGCTTAAAAACCTCCTCAAAAACATCGACGCCTGCGTTGGCAAGGACTTCGTCTTCCATGTCCTCGATCAAATCGCGAAGCGAGCGAGCAAGCAGCCCTTCCTTATTCCGCTCTTCTTCCTTTTCGACGAGCGTATCGATTGTCCACGGCTGGCCCGCGATGTCTTCGATTGTTTGGCTTGCAGTCGGCAGGTCCGGAATCTCGACGAAATAGTTTGGATTCTTGCGGTGCCAGACGACCGGCGCTGTGCCATTACTCCAAAGTGCAAGTGGTGCTCCGGTTGCGTGGGTATAGCTCTTGAGCTGGTCTTTTCCGTCTTTTGCATTGGCCTTTTTTACTTCGACGATGCAGTAAGCAACAGTCGGTCGGTCAGCGTCCCAAATGACAATGTCGGCACGCTTGGAAGTGTCCCGACCGAAGGTGACGGGAACTTCTACGGCAAGGCGATTGATTGGGTAGCCATACCGGCGATGAAGGTGTTCAAGCCATAGTTGACGGACAATTTCTTCCGGTTTTGCCACGAACCACTTGTCTCGAATGAGGCAGCGAATCATCGCCTTTTCATTTCGCATTTCGATGCGCTTCTCGGCCATCGCAATTGTCGTGGGCGGAAAAATATCGAATGTGTGGGTTTTCGAGGCGTCGAGAATGTCGGCGAGGATCATAGTGGTGGCTGTTCTAAATTAGTCGCATCCGACTCAGCGAAGGCGAAAGCTTCTGGGACGTTATGGGAACGGGCGGGTTTTAGCCGGTGCCAGCTCGATTTTCCAGCGTAATCGGATTGGCGCAGAACCCCGGCAGGCGGAGGCTCTTGCCCTACAACTGGAAACCGCGTCGAAAGGCGGGTTGCGCGCTCAAAGAGGCGATTTGCATGGTCTAATGGGCATTTGCACGCTTTTGGAGCCGATTTACATGCTCTAGAAGCTGTCTGCACAGTTTTCGGAGCGAACTGACGCGGTCTGGGAGGGGATGACGAGCATTTAGCGAGTTAACGATTGAGCGAATTAGTGATTGGAAGACGCGGAAGCGGGAATGGGGTCGAGAAGAGGCGTGGCTTGAGGCGCGACGAGGATTAGACGCGGTCGAGGGCTGGATCTTGCGCGCTCCCGAGGCGGACAGGGGTTGGCGAGGACAAAGGGATGTTGTATAGATGCAGTATGAGCACAAAGGAAGTTCTCTTGGAAGTGGCGGAGAAGCTTCCGCCCGACGCGACTCTGGTTGACGCTATTTATGAGCTCGAGTTCCGTCAGGCCGTTGAAGACGGACTGGCTTCGCTGGATCGGGGCGAACGCGTTCCCCTGGAAGAGGCCCGCAAACACATCCCCCAATGGACTTCAAAGTCTACCTCTCGGCCGACGCCCTGAACGACCTGGAGCGAATCGTCGCTTATATCACACTCGACGATCCCAAAGCCGCTGAGCGGATCGGAAATCAATTGCTCGATGCAGCGCTCTCCTTAACGGCTTTCCCTGAGCGGGGTCGCATGGTTCCCGAATTTCGTCGCCCCCAATTACGCGAAATTGTTTTCCGCTCTTATCGCATTATCTACCGCATAAGCAGCGCCGATCTGACTTTAGAAATCGTGCGTTTCTGGCATGGGGCGCGAGGGTTTCCGCAAATTCCAAGAGGGCGGTAGACCTGCGGTGGCAGGTGTGAAGAACAGCGGTGACACACCGCTCCAGGTAAGGCGCGACGAAAACGCGGGGAGGCGATTTACGCGCTCCTGGGCGTTTGCGCGCTCTGGGAGCGGGCTGACACGCCTTAAGAATCGATTGTCGTGCTCGAAAATCGTCTGTCGCGCCTGTGGGAATCGATTTGCACGGTCGGGCAGGGGAATTGCGGCCCACAGGGCCGCCGCTACACGCTCGGGGGAAGAGCTGACGGATTGCGAGAATCCGAAGGAGGGATCAGGCTACCTGCCTACCCGGCCGCCTGCATCGGGTAATCGGCTACCAGGTTGACGTGGCTGGAGGCGATTACTTCGTGCACGATCTTGCCGAGCTCGGCCGCTTCGTAGGGCTTCGCGATCACGCCGCGGAAGCCAAAATCTTGATAACGGCTCATCGTGGCGTCCATCGCGTAACCGCTCGAGACGATGGCGTTCACGGTGGGGTCGATCTCGATCAGCTTTTTCAACGCCTCTTTCCCGCCCATTCCGCCCGGAAGGGTAAGATCGAGAATGACCGCGTCGAAACGTTCGTTTGCTTCGAGTTTTTGCCGGTAGATCTCCACCCCTTCGAGCGCGCTCTCCGCCTGGGTAACCTGGTAGCCAAGCCGCTCGAGCGTGAATTCAACCAGCGCGCGGATCGCTTCTTCGTCATCCACGATGAGAATCCGCCCAGTTCCGGAAATTACCTGGTTGAGCTGGCGCGGCGGCTCGACGGGCATTTCCTGATGGCGCGAGGCCGGGAGGTAGAGGGTGAACGTGGACCCGTAATGGACTTGGGATTCGACGCAGATAAGGCCGTTGTGGTTCTTGATAATCGAATACGTTGTCGCGAGCCCGAGACCGTTGCCTTTCGGCTTCGTTGTGAAGTAAGGGTCGAAGATTCGTTTGAGACAATTCTCCGGAATGCCCATGCCTTCATCCCGGATCGCGATCCGGATGTAATCGCCCGGAAGCAGATCGGTCACGGCCGGGGTGGTATCTGAACGATAGGTGAAATTATCGCAGCTCACGCGCAGGGTTCCGCCATTGGGCATGGCTTGGTCGGCGTTCACGACCAGATTCGCCACCACCTGGCTGATCTGACCCGGATCGATTTCCGCTGGCCAGAGGTCGGCGCCGAACAGGAACTCGCTTCGGCTATGCGTCCCTCGCAACGAGAAACTGACCGTGTCCTGGATGAGCTTCCCGATCGACGCCGTCTTCTTGATGGGCGCGCCGCCGCGGGCAAAAGTCAGGAGTTGCTGGGCCAAATCACGGGCGCGCAGCGAGGCGTTTTTCGCGTCGTTTAACCGCGTCGCCATCTCGTCGTCCGGTGGGAGCAGCAGGGAGGCGAGAGAGATGTTTCCGATGATCGCCGTGAGGAGATTGTTGAAATCGTGCGCAATCCCGCCGGCGAGCAAGCCGAGTTGTTCCAGGGTCTCGGCTTTGCGTCGCTCGGCTTCGTTGCGCTGACGTTCGGTGATGTCGCGGAAAACCAGCACCACGCCCGCCACTTCGTTCTTGCTGTCGCGAATGGGGGAGGCGACCTGCTCGATGACGCGTTCGGTCCCGTCGCGTGCCCTTAAAGTCGCGTTCTCCGGCATACTGAGAAGGATCGAATGCGCCTCGTTGCGATAACCGCTCTTTTGCGCGCGGGCCTGCGCGGCCAGGTCGATCGCGATATTGAAAACAGACTTAAGGGGTTGTCCGATCGCCTCGCGTGTTGACCAGCCGGTCAGGTTTTCACCGGCTTTGTTGATCATGATGATCTTGCCTGACACGTCGGTCGTAATGACGCCGTCCTCGATCGAGCGCAGCGTGACCGCGAGGCTCTCCTTGTCCGCCGCGATCTCCATTTCAAAGCGTTTCCGCTCCGTCACGTCGCGAATCATGGCGACGTAGAGCTTTTGTTTGTCCACCACCATTTCGCTCAATGAAATTTCGATCGGGAAAGTCGCGTGCCGCCGGGTGCGGCCGACCGCCAGGGTGGTACTGCCCGTTTGCCGCGCGAGGTCATCCCAGGCGCAGGCCACGGGCTGCCCCTCAGGTCCATACGACTTCGGAACCAGCTTGGTGAACTTGTGACCCACCATCTCGTTATTGATGCAGCCGAACATTTTCTCGGCGGAAGGATTCATCGAGCAGATCACGCCTTGTTCATCGACGGTGATCATGCCGTCGAGGATGTTCTCGATGATGGAACGAATCCGGGTCTCCACACCTTCCAGTTTCGCCAACTGGCGGCGGACCAGCACGAAGCTGTAACTGTTCGACACGATGAGCAGGCCTACCGCGAAGACGCAAAGAATCGCGAGGGCCGATGTCTTGATGATGCGTTCGCGAGTCGCGGCGTTGGAACGGGCTTCGTAAACGCTGGCCTCATTCTTTTCAAAGGTCTTCAGCATCTCACGGATGTCGGTCATGAGTCCTTCGCCCTTGTTGATTCCCGCGAGAACCGCGGCGTCTTTTCCGGTGCGTTTCGCTTCCATTTCCGGAGCGGAAGAGGCGGTGATCCATCGTTCGACGCCTTTGCGAATATTGGCCAGCGAGTCCGACCGTTCGGGCGAATTGGCGATCATGATCGAGAGATAACCGTGATAGGTGTAAAAGTCCGTGGTCGCACGCTTGTAGGCTTCCGAGAAGTGATTGTCGCCCGTGAGCAGATAACCTCTCTTTTCCTTCTGCATCTCGATCAAGGAACGTTCGAGTTTCCTCAGGAGGTCGAGAATTTGGGTCGATTGCGTGGCCCATTCCTGGTCCTGCATGCGCTGGTTGAGGACAATCTGTTCCTCATTTTGCAGCGATTGCAGAATCTCGCGAGCCTGGTCGAGGAGCGCATTACCAAGGGAAGCGGAAGAGTTGCCGGTGCCGTCGGAGAGGACGGAAACACCCTTGGTTTGGCGCTGGGCCATTTGCGGTAAGGCGACCGTATCGAGCCACTTCTGGACGATCTCCTGTATTTTCATGACGCGCTTACGCTGGCGGGGGGTATCCAAGATCAAGACCGTCAGATCTTCGACCCGGTGCTTGATCAATTCGCGCCGGCGCTCGAACGGCTCCAGGTACGAATTTTCGCCCGTGAGAAGAAACCCGCGGTGACCAGTCTCGAGGGCCGCAATGTCGTTTTCGATCACGCTGCCGAGCCGCATGACTTCGATCGTATGCGCTCGCAACGTCTCTTGATGGTGATTGCGCAGAGTGACGAAGAGAAAAAGCCCCGCCAGGAATGTGATAACGACAATCCCGACGGCGGTTCCCGACAAGAGCTTGAAATGAAAATGCTTGGGACTGAAAAGCCAGGCGGCGCTGCGTCCGAAAATGCCTCGCCGTACCGTCATGGTTGAGTTAGGCGATTCGGTCTGGGTCATTATAAATTCTAGAAAGCAGGTATCCTGCCAGCCCTCTGAAGCGCCATGGCCCGCCCCAGCGTCGGGGGTAGGAAAGCAAAATCAGTACCGGACGCGGACGAGAAATAATCCGTCGGCTGGCGCTGCTATTCGTGCACGCGAAATAGCTTTCCGCGGCGCGCGCAGCCGCGCGCTGATTTCCTGCCTCGATGACTTATGGAGGCCGATGTGCACCAGTGTTCCCGCCATCATTCGCACCATCTTGTAAAGGAACCCGTCACCATCGAATTCCAGGGAAAGGCAGGGACCAGCTTGGCGCACGCGGACGGCGCGAATGGTTCGAACGGTGGTTGTCTCGGGTGTTCCCCGGTTCGCGGAAAACGCGGCAAAATCGTGTTCACCACAGAATTCCTCCGCTGCTCGAACCATGCGATCGAAGTCCAGGGCATTGATGACGTGCCAGGCGCGGCCACTTTCGAAGGGCGGAAGCACGGCCGCGTTCCAAATGCGGTAACGATACGTTTTTCCCTTCGCGGAAAATCGCGCGTGAAACGCCTCGGAAACAAATCGGCACCGCATGATGCGGATGGCGGGGGGCAGGAGTCCGTTCAGCGCGGAGACCCACCGCTCAGGATGGTATCGCCGTTCGAGCAAGTCGACATGCGCGCATTGTCCTATCGCGTGGACGCCCGCATCGGTCCGCCCGGCGCCATGCACCCGCACCGGCTTCGAACAAATGCGATAAAAGGCCTTTTCCAGGCAGTCCTGAATGGTATTGCGGCTCGCCTGGCTTTGCCATCCGGCAAACGCAGCGCCGTCGTACGAAACGATCAGCTTGAGCCGCGAGGGCATTTAATCGCTTTCAAAAACCCCTCGCTCCGGATCGCGATCATGCCCGCTTTGCAATCCGTCGAGATACCCCTGCAAGATCATTTGTGCCGCTACCTGATCAACGAAACTCCGCGAAGTCCGCGTTTTTTGCCCGCCTTCCCGCAACGCGCGATTCGCCGCGATGGTGGTGAGCCGTTCGTCCCAAACCACGACTTCGCACGGAAGCAGTTTCCGCAATTTCTCGGCGAAGGCGAGAACTTCGCCCGCGGCTTCGCCCATGCTTCCATTCATATGGCGAGGCAATCCAATCACGACCCGTTCGACATTCTTTTCGCGCGCAATTTCGTCGACCCGCCGGGCGGCGTTCTCGCGTGCGGGGATTGTTTCCACCGGGTGGGCGAGCAGGCCGAGCTCGTCAGAGACCGCGATTCCAATCCTGGCGCGGCCGAAATCCACACCCAGGATCCGTCTTCTGATCGGCATGCTGCTCATTGCAATTCCTCAGGAAGCCGGCTGACCAGATTCTTGATTTTCTCGGCCTGATGCCGGTGGCAAATCAACACGGCGTCTCCGGTCCGGACCACAATCAGGTTATGAACACCGAGCAGCGCGATGCGCGTGCCGTCGGGATTGAAAATAATATTGTTCGTCGAATCCAAAGCCGTGATGTCGCAGTTGGCGGCATTGCCTTCGGCATCATTCTTGAAAAACTTGGCCACCGCGCTCCAGCTTCCCACGTCATCCCAATCGAAGGTGGCTTCGACGACCAAAACGCGATCGGCTTTTTCCATGATGGCATAGTCGAAGGAGATTCGCGGCAGTTTTGCAAATCGCCCGCGCACCGTTTTCTCGAAGTTGTCCTGCGCGCGCACCTGCGAAATGAAACTCGCGAGCTCCGGGGTATGACGGTTGAATTCACTCAGAACAGACGGCACCGACCAGGCAAACATTCCGGCATTCCAGCGGAAATTCCCCTTCCGCAGAAATGATTCGGCGAGATCGGCGTTTGGTTTTTCACGGAAGCGAATGACGCGATGAACCGCCCCCGCCCCCGGCACAACGCTGCGCAGCTTCACCGCTTCCCCTTGCTCGATGTAGCCAAAACCAGGACAGGCCCACGTCGGCTTGACGCCGATCGTGACCAGCGCGCCCGTCTCTTCCGCCGCCGCCGCGGCCGTTGTTAACGTTTCCTGGAAAGCGGCCGTGTCCTTGATGACGTGGTCGGCCGGAAGCACGATCATGGTCGCAGAATGGTCGCGGAGCGCGACCCAGCCCGCGCCGAGCGCGATAGCGGCCGCTGTGTCCCGCTTCGCCGGTTCGGCCACGATATTTTCCCCGGGCAAATCCGGCAACAGCTCACGGACCGCGGCTTCCTGATCGACATTCGTCAGGATCAGGAGGCGTTCTGGCGGGACCACTCCATTTAGGCGCGCGACCGTTTGCTCGAGCAGCGTTTCCTCCGCGACCAGGCGAAGGAGCTGCTTGGGACGCGCGCGGCGGCTCAGGGGCCAGAAGCGTTCGCCACTCCCTCCGGCGAGGATGAGCGCGTAGATCGGATTGGACATGATAGATGGTGCGAAAACGCGGACAGATACCCGATCACGCGGGTGCGAGATTCCCGTTTCCTTTTTCAAAACGAGACGTATAAGGGTATGCGATGTCTCTCTCGATATCCATTCCAAAAACCGCCGAGCAGATTCCGCTCGACGGTTTGCTCGCCCTCACCCGCACCGCGATTGGCCTCGGTATCGGAATGCTGGTGGCGGATAGAATTCGCCGGCCGATTCGGCAGGCTACGGCCATTGCGCTTGTCTCGGTCGGGGCGCTGGCGGCGGTTCCGTTGCTGGTCAAGATGGCGATGGAAAGAATTAATCGGCCCGAATCCGAGCGCGGCAGCCGAAATCGATTGCGTTCGATTCGTGGAGACTCGGGCTATCCCTCCGAGACCGACGTCTATTAATTGCAGCCACGGTCCGGCAGCTGCCGGATCGCCGTGCCGTTCCAGCGCTCGGACAGAGCGGGGCGGCCACAGCGTTCAGTCGCCACTGGCGCTTGATTCCGTCCTTCGGGCGGCGTAAGCCTTTCGCGATCATGTCTCGATCTCCTGCTCCGCCGCCTGAAGGTTTGCGCGAACGCTGCGCGGCCATCGCGCGGGAAGAAAGCGTTTTACGAGAGGGCGGCGGCAAGGCCGGCCAGGACCGCCAGCATAAGATGGGTCGATTGCTCGCGCGCGAGCGAATCAGCCAGCTCCTCGATCCCGGTTCGCCCTTCTTTGAAGTCGAGCTTTGGGCAGCATACAAAATGTACGAGCAGTGGGGCAGCATTCCCGCTGCCGGCGCGGTCGCGGGCATTGGCCATATCGCCGGCATTCCGTGCATGATCATTGCGAACGACGCTACGGTGAAAGCCGGCGCATTTTTCCCCGCCACCTGCAAGAAATTGATTCGCGCGCAACGCGTCGCCTTCGAATGCGCGCTGCCGCTCGTCTACCTGGTTGATTCGGCCGGAGTGTTTCTCCCGATGCAAGACGAGATCTTTCCGGATGAGGACGACTTCGGGCGGATTTTTCGCAACAACTCCGTCATCTCCGCCGCGGGCCTTCCGCAGTTTGCGGCGATCATGGGCAACTGCGTGGCGGGCGGAGCATATCTGCCTGTCCTTTGCGACAAGATTCTGATGACCGAAGGAAGCGGTCTCTACCTCGCCGGGCCGTCACTGGTCAAAGCCGCCATCGGACAGATCGTCGACGCTGAAGAACTCGGCGGCGCAAAGATGCACGCCGAAATCAGCGGCACCGTCGATTTTTACGAGAAAGACGACCCGTCCTGTCTGAAGCGACTGCGTTCCCTGATCGCCTTATTGCCGGAAGCGGAAGAAGCGAAACACAAAGAGAAGAGCAAAGCTCACGGGCCGGCGAAAAAGCCGGAGGCCGTTTACGAGTTGATGAGTCTCGACGGGAATAAGCCGTACGATGCCCGCGATCTTCTCGCTTCGATCATCGACGCCGATTCACTCGATGAATACAAAGCGGATTACGGCAAAACGCTCATCACCGCGTATGCACGGATTTCCGGCAGGCCGGTCGGCATCGTCGCGAGCCAGCGCCTTCAGGTGCGGACAAAGAAGGAAGGCATCCAGATGGGCGGTGTCATCTACGCGGACAGCGCCGATAAAGCGGCGCGCTTCATCATGGATTGCAACCAAACGGGATTGCCGATTATTTTTTTCCAGGACGTGACCGGGTTCATGGTGGGCCGCGACGCGGAACAAAGCGGGATCATCCGCAGCGGCGCGAAACTGGTGAACGCCGTGAGCAACTCCACCGTCCCCAAGATTACGGTCGTCGTCGGCGGTTCCTTTGGCGCGGGGAACTACGCCCTCTGCGGCAAAGCCTACGACCCGCGGTTCATCCTGGCGTGGCCGAACGCGCGCTACGCCGTCATGGGCGCGGCCCAGGCTTCCGACACGATTTTCAGCATTCTCGCCCGGGCGCACGATCGCGGCGATAAGAAATCATCTCCCGAGGAGCTCGAAGGATTGCGCGCGACGGTTAAGAAAAATTACGAAGAACAAACCGACATTCGTTATGGCGCCGCGCGCGGCTGGGTGGACGCGATCATTCAACCGCACGAAACACGCGAGGTCCTTTCACGCCTGTTGCAGTACGTTTCCCGTTCCATGCCCAAAGCGCGATTCCACACCGGCGTCGTGCAGACATAGCGGTAGGACAGCCCGAGCGTTGTCCGCGCAGCCCATTTGTTGAGCGCACTTTGTTCAGCGCACTTACCCATTTTGTCATCCTGAGCGAAGCGAAGCGGAGTCGAAGGACCTCTAATATTCGCGAGCGCAGCGAGAATCCGTTTCCGCCAGCAGAGGGCGCAGCGCAGCGTCCCTACCAAAGCCAAAAGCTAATTCGCTGCCGAAAACTCTTCCGCGATCGCGCGATTCATCGCCATGACGTGCGTGAGTGAACCCCGTATCGGCAACATCAAACCACGCTGCTCCAAAGCGCTTATGACCTCTTCCGTCGGAATATTCCCGACGAGCGCGTCTTGTGCGAATGGGCATCCGCCGAGTCCCCCGATGGCCGAATCGAAACGCCGGCCTCCAGCGTCGAACGCCGCCAGCACCTTCGCCCCCGCGGCGGCGCGCGTGCTGTGCATGTGAATTCCTACCTCGCATCCTGGGCAGGCACCCAAGGCCGCCGCCACGACCCGCTGAATCCGTTCCGGCTCTGCCGCTCCGACAGTGTCCGCCAGGGAAATTGCACCGATTCCCATGCCGAAGATCGCGCGCGCCGCTTCCACCACCTCCTCTTCATTCCACCGATCGCCATACGGGTTGCCGAATGCCATTGAAATGTATGCCACCATTTCCAACCCCGATCGGTCCGCCATCGCCTTGATCGTTTTCAGCACCGACTGGCTCTCCTCCGGCGTTTGGTTTTGGTTTCGGCGCAGGAACGTCTCGGAGATGGAGCAGGGATACCCGAGTGTCTTAACGGCTCCGGTCGCGATAGCGCGCGCGGCGCCCTTCTCGTTGACGACGATGCCGATAATCTCGACCCCATCCAGTTTGCCCAGTTGCTCGAGCACTGCCTCGCTATCGGCCATCTGTGGGACAGCTTGGGGTGAAACGAAGCTGACCGCGTCGATATGCCGGAAACCCGCCGAAACCAGCCCGCGCAAATATTCCACCTTCCGCTCGGTAGGGATTTGGCGCGGCAGCCCCTGCCAGGCGTCGCGCGGACACTCGATGAGCTTGACGGATTCCATCGTGACGGGTGTTACTGACAGCATAACTTAGATCATGCCAGTCGTTCTCGTCGAAAAACAAACACCGCGGATTACGTTGATCACGCTCAACCGGCCGGAGCGTCGCAATGCGCTCACGATTGAGCTGATGACGGAGCTGACGGCCGCAATCGAAAACGCTGCGGCCGATCCGAAGCAGCGCATTTTGATTCTGCGCGGGGCTGGTAAAGCCTTCTGCACCGGGTTGGATTTGGAGGCGGCCGCCGACAGCTCGAAAGCGCACGCCACTGCTGAGACGGTCGCGCGGATGTTGCTTGCCCTCGCGGAAACGCGTCTGGTCACGATCGCGACCGTTCACGGCGCCGCGGTCGCTGGTGGCGCGGGAATAATGTCAGCCTGTGATTTTGTTATCGCTGCTGACCGAACCAAAATCGGCTATCCCGAAGTAAGGCGCGGCCTTGTCGCTGGAATCGTCATGACCTTCCTGCGTCGTCAACTCCGCGAACGCGATCTTCGGGAATTGCTCCTGGCTTCCGAGCTGATCGAGGCCGAGCGCGCCCGCGAAATCGGTCTCGTCAATCGTGTTGTCCCGGCGAACGAGCTGGAAGCCACGGCCCAAAAAATCGCCGCCTTCGTCTTGCAGGGTGCTCCCGGCGCCATCAGCAACTCAAAACGCTTAATGGAAGAGCTCTGGTCAACCTCCGTAAAGCAAGACATCGAACGCGCCCTTCGTCATCACATGGAGGCACGGGAATCGGAGGAGGCGAGGGAAGGCATTGCCGCCTTCCTCGAGAAGCGCCCTCCGAAATGGGTTGAGTAGGCAAATCTAACAGGCAGCGCGTGGAAAGGGCCCGTCATCCCGAGCCGCGCAGACGGCGAGGGACCTCCCAGTCGCTCTCCAATTACTCAAGCCAATGGGGCGGAATATTCGACCGCCGATCCGCGCGCTTCGCGAAGCGTTCGCCGGTCGCGTTTACAACGACTGCGAGGTCCCTCGCCGTCTGCGCGGCTCGGGATGACGGCCAGGCTCGATCAGTATTCCGCGGTCTCGAATGTGATTCCGGCGGTCAGGCATTCCAGGCAGAGCCGATAGTCCCGGTTCTCCTCCTCTGCTTCGGCCGACAAAATGAACAGCTTGTGACACGGATCGTGCAAGCAGTTAACGAACCGGCTGGTCGCGCGGCCGGTATGCGCGCAGCGGCCTATCTGCACCAGCCCTTCTTCCACCCGAACCGTCATCCGCTGATCGAAGACGAAACATTCTCCCTGCCAATGATCGTTTCCAAATTGCTCCTGATAGGCCGCGATCCCGCCGTGAAGCTGGAAGACGTTCTTGAATCCCTTGCTCCGGAAAAGCGCTGACGCTTTTTCACAGCGAATCCCGCCGGTGCAATACATCAGGACGGTTTTGTCCTTCAAGCTTTCGAGACGATCGACGTATTGCGGCAGCTCGCGGAAGTGTTCGATGTCGCAAACAACCGCGTTCTCAAATTTTCCGGCGTCCGATTCGAATCGATTCCGGATGTCGAGCGGCACCGCATCCGGGTTTTCCTCCATCATCCGCTTCCATTCACGGGGGCTGAGCTGATTGTCCTTATCCGGTGCGATCGCGCCGGCGTTGAGAGTTACGATCTCCGCGCGGACCTTTACGACCAGCTTGGGAAACGTCCCGGCATCGCCCGCGCTGACCTTGAATTCGAGGTCCGCAAAACGCGCGTCGCTTCGAAGCGTCGCGATATACCGATTCACGCTTTCTTCCGGTCCCGCCAGCGTCCCGTTTATCCCTTCGGCTGCGATCAAGATCCGGCCTTTTAGTCGGAGCGATTCGCAGAGCCGGCGTTGTTCCGCGGCAAAGCTCTCAGCGTCCGTGATGGCGACGTACTTATAAAAGAGGATGACCGGGTATGCCGCCGTCCCCGACCGGACGCTCATGTTCGCGCTGGGCATCACCGGCTTTCCTTTGAACCACGTTCGATGAGCCGCTTCGTCAGAAAAACGAGCCCAGCCATCTGCAACCATTCGGAGACGATGTTGCCGACGACCTGACCCCACTTTCCATCCGGGTTCATTCGGAGATCCAAGGCAAGCCAGCCGATTCCGGTGAGAGCGAGAAAAATGAGAAGTGAATGCTCGTAGAGTAGTTCCAGCCATCTATTGCTCTTCTTGTTCTTGATCGGCCGGCTCTCGGCCGAACCGATTTCGTAAAGAAACTTCGTCCCCAAAATGAGAACGACGGACCCGCTCCAATCGGCGATTGAGTTTCCAAAGAAAGCGCCGAGCCGCGACGCTGGGGAATTGAACGAATACCCAATGATCCAGGCGAGCAAGAGAAGGATGCTGACAATGCTCAGGGAATGTTCGTGCAGCCAATGCTTCTTCCGGGATTTCGTTTTAGTCATGGGAGTGCAAGGTGTTCTGATTGACCTCGCACAAAGTCCACCAAGGACACAAAGGAAGATTTGGGTTTCCCACTCACCGCCGTGTCCGTTGTGCCCATTGTGCGAGCCTCTTTTAACGAGTGCGGCTTAGAGGAGCGGCAACTGCGCGTCCGGCACATCCACGCTGGCAAATCGCACTCCCAGTCCGATCAGGCGCACACTTTTTTTCGTCCGGCCAAATCCCTCGGTGAGCAGAGATTGAAATTGATCCAGGGTCGGCGGCAGGCCCGCGCGTTCCACGGTCGTGCGGGTGAAATCATGAAACTTTAATTTCACAAAAATCTTCGTGACCAAGCGCTCCGCTTCTTTCTGGTCGAGGTCCGCCATCAATTCCTCGAACAGCTCGGGCAACTTTTCCTCGCATTCGGCCAGAGTCTCGAGGTCCGTCGAGAACGTTTCTTCGTTGCTGAGCGACTTCCGTTCGCGGTCCGGCTCGACCGGGCGGTCGTCGATGCCGCGGCACAGATCGTAAAGCTCGATCCCAAATTTCCCGAAGTGCTCCTGGAGCTCGACCCGCGATAACCGCTGCATCTGCCCGCAGGTCGCAACGCCGAGCCGCTCCAGCTTCTGCTCGGTCACGTCTCCGATTCCCCAAAGTTTGCGCACCGGCAACTTTTCCATGAACGCGGGCACCTCTTCCGGTTTCACTTCGAATTGGCCATTCGGCTTCTTGAGGTCGCTGGCGATCTTGGCGACCAGTTTGTTGGGGCCGATGCCGGCTGAGGCCGTCAACTTCGTCTTGCGAAAAATCAATCCCCGGATGACCTGGGCCAACGGCCCCGGCGCGCCCGGATGTGCCGTTACATCGAGGTAAGCTTCATCGAGCGAGAGCGGCTCGATGACCGGGGTGAACCGGGACAAAATCCCGCGAATGACGGCCGATTCCTTCCGGTAAACATCGAACCGCGTCGGCAGGATAATGAGATTCGGGCAGCGTTGCATCGCCATGAACGTCGGCATGGCCGAGCGCACACCGAACTCCCGTGCTTCGTAGTTACAAGTGGTCAGCACACCTCGCCGATCCCGCGCGCCCCCGACTCCCACAGGCTTTCCTTTCAGCGACGGCTGGTCCCGCACCTCGATCGCGGCATAGAAGCAATCCATGTCGAGATGGATGATCGCGCGCTGCTCACTCTCCGGTTTCACCAGGAAATGGTGCCCCAAGGAACGGCGGTTTGAAACCGCCGAACCAAACAAAACGGCGGTTTCAAACCGCCGCTCCTTGAAAAAGGCATCTGCCGCCGTGATCTATCTTTGTCATGAAACTCACCTACTACGGCCACGCCTGTTTCTCGGTCGAAGCCGGCGGCAAAACGCTGCTCTTCGATCCGTTCATCACACCAAACCCGCTGGCCAAGAAAATCGATGTCGGAAAAGTTCCGGCGGATTTCATTCTTGTTTCCCATGGTCATGGCGATCACGTCGCCGACGTGGCCGACATCGCCAAACGGACCGGCGCGACCGTGATCGCCGCTTACGAGGTCGGCACCTGGTTTGAAGGAAAGGGGGTGAAAAACGTTCAGGCCATGAATCACGGCGGTGCGGCCAAAATGGATTTCGGCCGGGTGAAACTCACCGGCGCCATCCACAGCAGCTCGATGCCGGACGGCTCCTACGGCGGCAATCCCTGCGGCTTTGTCGTGGAATCGACCGACGGCAACTTCTATTACTCCGGCGATACCGCCCTGACCTTCGACATGACCTTGATCAAGGAGACCATCAAACTGAATTTCGCCGTCTTTCCTATCGGCGATTTCTTCACCATGGGAATCGAGGATGCCTTGCGCGCGGCTGAATTCGTCGGCGTCTCGAAGTTTATCGGCGTTCACTACGATACCTTTCCGCCGATCAAGCTCGATCACGAAGCCGCGATGGCAGCAGCCAGTGCGGTCGGCAAGGAATTGCTTCTGCCGGCGATTGGCGAAACCATCGTCGTGTAAGGTGTCCCGAAGGGACAATTTTCATGACGCCTCCGGCGTCAGCCTGCGATGCCGTCGCCTAACACTAGTACGCTGTAACTTGGAAATCAGCCACAGCGCGGTCAGCAATCTGGGGAGCGCACGCGCCCTCGCGTGCTGGTTGCGGCGCCTCGCCGCAACGAACTTTCGAGCCTTCGGTGGTTTTGGGTGCCGACTCCTTGCGCAGCGTTCCGGAAAAAGTTCGCGCTGGCGGGGCGCCAGCGCCAGCACGCGAGGCGCGTGCGCTCCCCAGAACTTCGACTTCGCTGGGAACGTTTATCCGATTCATCAGTTATGTCGCACTGGACCGCCGCTCTTGCACGGAGTGGCCGGAAATGCTCTCGATCCTCGGCAGAGCGACGCGTAATGTTTGACGCGAATTTATTCGCAGCTGGAGCTAAGACTAAGAATGTCCACGACGCCTGAACCCGTTCGCCCGATAGAACTGGCCGAGATACGCGAAGCGCGCGAACGCATCGCCGGGACCATTGTGCGCACACCGCTCGTCCGCCTCGAACTGGGACCGGACTATCCCGATATTCGACTCAAGCTGGAGAACCTCCAGCCGATCAACGCCTACAAATTGCGCGGCGCCGCCAATGCGGTGGCGATGCTGTCGGAGACCGAGCGTAAACGCGGCGTCTGGACGATCAGCGCGGGAAATGCAGGACAAGGCGTTGCCTACGCGGCGAGAAAAGCCGGCGCGCCCTGCACAGTCGTCGCGATCGAGACCGCCCCCGCTGCAAAGCTCGAGCGAATGCGAGCGCTCGGCGCCAAACTCATTCCGGTGCCGTACGAGGTCGCCTGGAAGGCCCTCGACCAGCGCTCGTTTCCGGGCGTCGAAGGGACGTTCGTCCATCCCTTCGACGATCACAATTTCATCGCCGGACATGCGACCATGGGTTTGGAGATTCTGGAAGACGCGCCCGACACGGCGGCGGTCATTGCCGGCATAGGCGGCGGCGGCCTAATCACGGGTGTCGGCAGCGCGATCAAGGCGCTCAGGCCGGAGATCAAGGTTTGGGGCGCTGAACCGGAGACAGCCGCACCCGCGGCGTTGTCATTCGCCATGGGATCTCCACAGGTGTTCAAGGACTGGAAACATTCGTTCGTGGACGGCGCCGGCGGCCAGAGCGTCTTCCCGCGCATGTGGGAGCGGATGAAACCGTTGGTGGACGGCTACATCGTCGTCACCCTGGAGGAGACGAAGAGCGCGATGCGGCTCATGGCGGAAAAGGCGCGCATCATTTCCGAGGGCGCGGGTGCTCTGCCTCTCGCCGCCGCGCTGACCGGGAAAGCCGGCCAGGGCCCGATCGTCGCCATCGTCTCCGGAGGAAATATCGATCTGAAGAAATTCTTCGAGCTGATCGGCGCGTAGGGCGATTGCACTTGGGCGCGAAACTCCGTTTCGCAATCGACTGAGGTCGATCCTGACGACGCCGATAGACTATGAGCGCCCCGCCGGTTGCGCGCGCAAACCTTGGAGCAGATCGCGCATAACCTGAATACCGGCCTCGCTGCAATACTCCTTCGTCGTAGACGGTGGGAACTCGCCCGGCAGCGCCACGCATCTTTTCCGGATCTCTTCGAGTTCAGGATCGTCGATCCGGATTGAGGTGAATCCATCCCAATCCCATTGCCGTCCGGTGCCGTTAATGAACCCGTCAATCGTGCTCGCAACTTCTTCGCGTGTTCGTTTCATAAGTTCTCCTCCAAAACAGAATGCGCCTCGAAAGCCTTCGGTGCAAGCCTTCGCTAAATGCCTTCGTGTCTGTTCAGGTAACTGCATGTCCGCAATTGGCACGACTGGAACGGGACGTGGCTGAGCCTTACGGTAAAACTTTGGTCGAATTGGTGGATCGAGCGCTCCGCGCTCGATGACAATGCCGGCGAACCCGGGACGAAGAAACATCGCGCGCGAACCGCCCGATCCACCCAGCGACGGAGCGCGCCATCCACCAAGTTTGAATTGACCTGGAAGAGTGGGGAAGGGAACCTCCCACATGGTCAGGAAAACGTTGAAGTGGATTCTTCGGATCGTCGCCCTGCTGCTGGTCGTGGCGGCGATCTTCCTCGTTAATCTCATCTGGTTCCGGCCCTGGAGCCTGAACCTCTTTTACGAGAAAGTTTTCGTGAAGGTGCTCTTTGAAGAGCCGGAGCTGCTTTCATCGCTCGGGCTGGTCGAGCAATTCGGGATTACCGGCCACAACGCGAAGCTCGGCGATGCGTCGCCCGCGCATCAGCAACGTTATTTCGATCGAGGGAGACAAGACCTGGCGGACCTGCGCGCTTACCCACTCGACCGGCAAACGCCGTCGCAACGGCTCTCGACCCATATCCTCGATTGGTACATCGACCGTGAAATCGAGGGAGAGAAGTACCAATGGCACAACTATCCGGTGAACCAGCTTTTCGGCGTTCAGAACGAATTTCCCTCGTTCATGGCAAGTACGCATCGCCTTCTGGCCACGCGAGATTGCGAATATTACCTGAAGCGGCTCGACGCGTTGCCGAAGAAGTTCGATCAATTGCTCGAGAGCCTCCGGGTGCGCGAGCAAAAGCAAATCCTGCCGCCGCGTTTTGTCGTCGAGAAGGTGCTGAAGGAGATGAACGACTTCGTGGCGCAACCGGTCGCGGAGAATATTCTCTCCAGCTCGTTCAAAGCCCGCGCGAAAAAGATCAAGGGAATCACCGACATTCAGCGCGCTGATTTTCAAACGCGGGTGGAGGCCGCGGTGACGAACCAGGTTTATCCCGCCTACCAAAAGCTGATCGATTATTTCAACGGCCTCCTCCCGAAAACGACGACGGACGATGGCGCGTGGAAGTTGCCCGACGGGGATGCCTTTTACGCCTACGCCCTGCGTAAGAACACGACGACATCACTCAAACCGGAAGAGGTCCATGACCTCGGCGTTCGCGAAGTGGCAAGGATCGAAGCGGAAATGAGGAGCATTCTCGACGCGAACGGATTCAGCGGCCGCGCCATTGGCGAAGCAATGGAAGCGCTGGGGAAGGATCCGCGTTTCGTTTACCCAAATGACGACAAGGGCCGGGCGGATGCGCTCGCCGAGTACACGCGCCTCATTACGCAGGCGATGGAACGCTCGAAACAACTGTTCGCGACCCTGCCGAAGGTGCCGATCGAAGTGCGGCGCATCCCGGAATTCAAGCAAGCGACCTCGGCCGGGGCCTACTACCAGGGGGCATCGATGGATGGGACGCGGCCGGGTGTCTTCTACGCGAATCTCCGCGATATGAACGAAATCGCGAAGTGGAGCATGCCGACCCTGGCCTACCATGAGGGCGTTCCCGGCCATCATTTTCAGATTTCCACCGCGCAGGGTTTAAAGGGCCTGCCGCAATTCCGGAAACTGATTCCATTCACGGCCTATCAAGAGGGCTGGGCGCTCTACACGGAATGGCTGGCGAAAGAGGCCGGTTGGTACGAGGGCGATCCGTTCGGCGATCTGGGACGTTTACAAGCCGAGCTTTTTCGCGCGGTGCGCCTCGTGGTGGACACCGGGATCCATGCGAAGCGATGGCCCCGCGAACAGGCGATAACCTATATGCGCGACAAGACCGGCATGGGCGAGAACGAGGTGACGGCGGAAATCGAGCGTTACATCGTGAATCCCGGGCAAGCGTGCGCTTACAAGGTGGGAATGCTGAAGCTGCAAGAGCTACGGACGCGGGCGCAAACGGAGCTGGGACCGAAGTTCGACCAGCGCGAGTTCCACGACGTCGTGCTCAGGAATGGGGCATTGCCGCTCGAGATCCTCGAGGAGCAGGTGACGGCCTACGTTCAACGCACGAAATAGCTGCTGGCCCCACTCTTGCACATACACATTCACTTTAACTTACACACTTTCGTTTTTAGGGACGTGTAGGTGAAAGTTAAAGTGTAGGTGCAAGAGAGGATGCTGCGTGTCGAGCATCGACGCTGGAAAATGCCCTACCGCAGAGCCGATGGCTACAATGGTTTAACGCTAAACTTCTCGATCTGTTCCTTGACCTCGTGGACAAAACTGGCCGCGCCGGCGCCGTTCACCACGCGATGATCGAAAGTAAGCGACAAGGTGATGACCTCGGCCGCCTCACTCTTCTTCCCGTCGCCAAGAGTTTCGTAGTGGGCCGAGCCGACAAACAGCGTTCCGATTGATGGCGGCACCACGATCGGCGCCGCTGCTCGCACACCGAACGCGCCGAGACTGCTGATCACGAGCGGGGCATTCACCGCATCCACCCGCCCGCCGCGCGTTTCCTCGACCGTCTGATTGTAGCGCTGCACGAAATCCGGCCAGTCCCGTTTATTGGCGCGCGTCACCACCGCCGTCGCCAATCGATCGCCGTCGAGCGCTACCGCCACGCCGAGATCGAACTCGTCGTTCTCCACGATACGATCGTCGTCCAGGATAATGCGGCGAAACGGAGCGTGCTTCTCCATCGCCTTGACCACCGCCCACGCGATCATCACCGAGGGCGACGCGGCATTCTCGCCGTCCTTTTTCTTCGCGGCTTCGCGCGTCTGGCGAATCGCGTCCCAACGCGCATCGATCTGGAGATTTGCCGGCACCACGCGGCCGAGACGCCGGATGATAGTGGGCGAAAGTGCCGGCTCGATCGTGGCCGTTTCACGCGCGGCGGCGGGCGCGGGTGCGCGCCGTGAATCCGCGGCCGGGACGGTAGCCACTTCCCCGTTCGACTTTTGCTTTTGCGACGCTTCGGCTGCCGTCTCGAATTGATCGGCCAAGGAATCCCCCTCGGCCAGAATCGTTCCGATCTCTTGTCCAATCTCGACCGTCTCGCCGACTTCGGTTTTCCATTCGCCCATGGTGCCGGCAAAGGAGGACTCAATCGGATAAACGGCTTTGTCGGTTTCGACTTCGCAAAGCGGATCGTCGAGCGCGACGGCGTCGCCGGGCTTCTTCAAAAGCGAAACGACCTTGGCGTTGCGAATGCCTTCGCCCATCACTGGGATCGTGATCCTCTGCGAACTTTGCTTTTTAGCTGACATCACTTTGGTTTGCGCAGTTTCCGCCCTGGCGGCAGCGGTCTCCGCGCGTTGCTGGACGGGCACGGCAGCCACCCGTTCGCCCTGGGTCGACATCGCGCGACGGACCGCGGCAACGATTCGCTCCACATCAGGCAGGGCAGCATATTCGTAGATTGGGTTGTAACCAATCATTACGTTCCCTTTGCTCACTAAAATTGGCGGGCTGACCATTTCGCTCCAAATGTCCGGCTGGCCCGTGATGTGGGTGATGATCATCTGGCCGACGCTGCAATTCCCCGTGTCCTCCTGCACCACGATGAGCCGCCCGGTGCGGCGAACAGATTCCTCGATGGCCGCGCGGTCCCACGGGACGATCGAGCGCAGGTCGATCAAATCGACGCCCGCTTCGCCCCCGATCTGCTCCAGCGCTTCCAGTGATTTTTCGATCGTATTTCCCCAGGCGACCAGGGTGACGTCCGAGCCGCTGCTCCGCTTGCGCGCCTTGCCCAGCGGGACGGCGCGGATCGGTTCCGTGGATTCGTGTTCGGCCCAGAGCAGGTGTTTTGGAATCAGGACGAAAGTGGGGTCTTCGCAATGCATCGCCGTCCAGAGAAGACCGGCCGCGTCCTCCGGCGTGCTTGGGATCACGATGTTGATGCCGGGATAATGCGCGAGCGCCGCCTCGTTGGCCTGGCTGTGCCACAGGCTGCCGCCCGGAAGGTAAGCGCCATACGGAGCGTAGATCACGGCCGGACAGGTCCAGGTCCCAAAGGAACGCCAGCGCAAGGTCGAAAGATTCGTCACGAGCTGGTTCCACCCCGGCCCGATGAAGTCGATAAATTGCAGCTCGAAGACGGGCCGCTTCCCGTACGAAGCCAGACCGCAGGCCACGCCGAGAATGGTCGACTCCGCGAGCGGAGAGTTGAAAACCTGATGTGGAAATTCGGTGGAAAGCCTTTGCGTCAGACGGAAGACGCCGCCTTTTGGGTCTTCAATATCTTCACCAAAAATGATGCGTCGTGAATCACTCTCGAGCCCCGCGCGCAACGCTTTGTTGATCGTATCGCCGATGCGGTATTTGCCCGGAGGGAGAACCTCGTCGGTCAGCTCCGGCGCCTTCGCCGTGACTTGAAGCTCCAGCTCGCCGGCGGACGGATCGGCCTCGCGCTCCGCCTGGGTGAATTCCTGCCGGATTCGCTCTTTGATTTCGTTGTCGAGCTTGTCGTATTCCTCCCCGGTGATCACGCCCTCGGCGATCAACTGCTCTTTCCACTGCTTTAGCGGATCGCATCTCTCCAGGTTCTGGAGTTCTTCCGCGCTGCGATAAAGTTTATGGTCGTCGCTGCTCGTATGGCTGGAAAGCCGTTCCATCTTCACCCACAAAAAGGACGGGCCCTTGCCGGCGCGCAGCCCCTCGATCGCCCTGGCCGCGATGTCGTAAACCGTCTGGACGTTGGTGCCGTCGACCTCGATCCAGTCGCCAGGCTGAAGAACCCCGATGGCGAGCGGGTTGATTTTCCGCGTCGGGCTGCTGATGCCGTAGGCGTTGTCTTCCACCACGAACATCACTGGCAGCTGTTTCTCTTTCGCGAAACAAACCGCTTCGAAGAAATCACCCTGGCGTGTGGCCGCATCGCCGATGGTGGTGACGACAAAGTTGGGTTTCCCATCGAGCTTGATTCCCCAGGCAATGCCGCAAGCCGGCAGGAGTTGCGCGCCCGTGGGGGTCGGCACGCTCCAGATGTGCCGATCGGCGTAACTATAATGCGAGGGCATCTGCCGTCCGCCGCTTTGGCCTTTGCGTTTGGCCATATAATCCAGCGCGAGCTCGCGGGAGGCGACGCCGCGGCCGAGGACGAGTGCGCGGTCCCGGTAGTAGGGGCAGATGTAATCGCCCGGTTCCATTTGGACCGAGATCGCGGCGAGCGCCTCATGCCCCATGCCGGAAACGTGAAAATGCCCTTTGCCCTGCCGGTTGAGGTTCTGCTCGCGCAGGTCGCCGTGGCGGCTCTCGAGAATCGTCGTGAGCAGCCGGATTTTGTCTTCCTTATTCAGCGCGGGCATTTGGGAATGGAGATAAGCGAACGTTGATGGTTGCCGGAAACGGGCAACACTCAACTCTCAACTGGCCAGCATCAACCTCTTCTCTAGAGCAATGGCTAACAGGCTTGGGTAGCGCACGCGTCTCGCGTGCTGGTTTTGGCGTCTCGCCGAAACAATCTTGCCGAAAGTTCGCGAACCCGAGACGGCTTCGCCAGCACGCGAGACGCGTGCGCTACCCAGAACGGATTCCATTCTTTCCATTTCGAGATTGGAAAAGCTCTTCGTTTGCGACACTTGTTCTTCCAGTGACCACGCCACAGAAAGCTCCAGTCGCTCCAGAGCGGGGCAGGGGAGTGATCGCGCGCTATCGGGAGTTCCTGCCGGTGTCGCCATCGACGCCGGTCATCTCGTTAGGCGAGGGGGGCACGCCCTTGATTTTTTCGACGCGTCTCAGCGCCCTCGTCGGCCGCGGCTGCGAAGTGCATTTGAAATACGAAGGTCTCAATCCGACGTGTTCGTTCAAGGACCGCGGAATGACGGTCGCGGTCTCCAAGGCCGTCGCCCAGGGAGCCGCCGCGGTGATTTGTGCTTCGACCGGCAACACTTCGGCTTCAGCGGCCGCGTATGCCGCGCGCGCGGGGATTCGCTGCGCCGTCGTCTTGCCCGCCGGAAAAATCGCGAGCGGAAAGCTGGTGCAGGCTTTCGCCTACGGCGCGAAAGTCGTCGCGGTGGAGAGCAATTTCGATGACGCGCTGCTCATTGTTCGCGCGCTTGGAATGCGTGCCGATTTCGCGGTCGTGAACTCGATCAATCCCGACCGGATCGCCGGGCAAAAAACGGCCGCTTTCGAAATCGTGGACGACCTGGGAGATGCTCCCGATGTCCACCTGCTTCCGCTTGGGAATGCCGGAAACATCACCGCTCACTGGGCCGGTTATCGCGAGTATCAAGAGGCCGGAAAGTCCACGCGCTTGCCCGCCATGATTGGCTTCCAGGCCGCGGGCGCCGCGCCGATGTTCCATGGCCGCGTCGTAAAAAATCCGGAAACGGTTGCGTCCGCGATCCGGATCGGCAACCCGGCCAGTCGGGAACCAGCAAAGCAGGCCGTAAACGATTCGCGAGGGGCGATCGACATTGTGACCGATGACGAGATTCTGGAAGCGCAACGCTGGCTGGCCACCCAGGAAGGGATCTTCGTCGAGCCGGCCAGTGCCGCTCCCATCGCCGGGCTCTTCAAGTGCTGCGATCCGGCGCGAAATCCCGTCTACTCCTTCGCGCAAATCCCGGAGGGCAGCAGAATCGTTTGCACGCTGACCGGTCACGGATTGAAAGATCCCGAAACCGTGACCAAACGCGTGGCAAAGCTAACAGTCGTGTCGCCGAACGAGAACGATGTGCTGCGCGCAATCGGCTTTTGAGCCAACGAGCCGTCGGCTCCGACCGCTTTCGCGAGCTGACTCCGAATGCTTTCGCGAGTTGACAGCGGCGGAACATAAGCGAAAACCATCCCGTTTAGTGAACATTCGCTCTTATCCTGGCCCGGCCTTGCCATGCGCCTGATCGTCCAAAAGTACGGCGGCACCTCCGTCGGAACTCCCGAGCGAATCCGGAATGTCGCCCGTCGGTTGATCGAAACGCAGCAGGGCGGTTGCAGAGTCGTGGCGGTTATTTCCGCCATGGCGGGCGTGACCGACAACCTGATCAAGCTGGCGCGCGAGACCTCGCCGCAGCCGGCCGAGCGGGAGTTCGATGCGTTACTCGCTACGGGCGAACAAGCCGCCATCGCCCTGACCGCCATGGCCGTGAACGCCCTGGGCGGGAGGGCCGTTTCCCTGACCGGCGCGGAAGCGGGCATCCTGACCGACCGGGCCCATACCAGGGCGAAGATCGCGAATATTTCTCCAAAACAGATTCAAGAGTTGCTCGCCGAAGACTACATCGTGGTCGTCGCCGGCTTTCAGGGCCAAAATCCGGACGGGGAGATCACGACCCTCGGACGCGGGGGCTCCGACCTGACCGCGATCGCGCTGGCCGGCGCGTTGAATGCCGATGCGTGCCAGATTTTCACCGACGTCGATGGGGTCTTTACCTGCGATCCGCGGGTGGTCCTGGATGCAAAGAAACTCGACGAAGTGGCCTACGACGAATTACTCGAAATGGCCGGCGCGGGGTCGAAGGTGATGCAGTCGCGCGCGGTCGAATTCGCGAAGAAATTCGGTGTCGAATTCGAGGTGCGTTCCAGTTTCAAGAGCGACGTGGGGACGACGGCGAAAGAGGAAACCGCGAGCATGGAGGATATCGTCATTCGCGGTATCAGTATCGATCGCAACCAGGCCAAGGTGACGATCGATGACGTGCGGGACGAACCAGGCGTCGCCGGGCGGATTTTCTCCGTGATCGCGGGCGGCAACATCAATGTCGACATGATTGTCCAAAGCGTGTCCGAGTACGGGACGACCGACGTCTCGTTTACCATCCACGAGAACGACCTCGACCTGGCGAAGGCGCTGCTTGCCCCGGTCGTGAGCGAGGTGCAGGCCGCGGGATTGATCGCCAAGAGCGGCGTCGCCAAGCTGAGCGTGGTCGGGATCGGGATGCGTTCGCACTCGGGCGTGGCGGCCCGGCTGTTCGATTGCCTGGGCAAGGGCGGAATCAACATTCAGCTCATTTCCACCTCGGAGATCAAAATCGCCGTCGTCATTGACGGCCAGGACGCCGATCGCGCCGCCCAGCTGACACACGTGGAATTCGGCCTGGCGAAGTTTGTGCCACCTTCACCCACACCGCTTTGCGACGAATAAGTATTGCTCGGCCCGCCTTTCGGGGGAAAACAGCCATATCTTAGTGTGAATGGCAGCCGTAGAAGCGCATAAAAAGTAGCGCAAACTACTGATTACGAGTCGAGTCAATTCTTAGGTACGGTCCTTGTTACGCTCCTCGTTGAGTGCATCGGACAGGTTTCTTCGCTCCAGCGGCCGGATCGCGTGGACGAGGGTCAAATTCGCGCGTTCGGATCGCCTGAATCGCAGCTTCTTGATATTTACCAGCGATTCTTCCGACGGAAAGGTGTGCCGCAGTCGTGGGATTAAGAGCGACATTTGTCCGGTCACGCGGCTTCCTTTGTCCTTAAAGCGCCAGCGATGAGGACCAACGGCTGATTTGCGACGTAAAGCCCGCTGGAATTCCATCTGAGGTCGCTAAAGGCGCCCGCAGAACCGGTATTGGCGGCCTCTTTTGGGACAGAGTCGAGAATAGCGTGTAGACGCAAGGGGGTTTCCGTCTGCCATCTGTCTATCGTGTCTTTATAACATCATACAATATATGTCATATAAAGCTGGCCGGTGTTGGTATGCTTTGGTTATGGTAAATGGAAACCAAAGCCTCAGTTCCCCGTGGGCGGCCCTTCGCCCAGCCGCCCGCCGACCATAGCGAAGAACTCGGCGTTGCTTCGAATATTCTTAAATCGCTCAACGTCCCAGCGTTCATCAAATCTTGGTGTCGGGCCATCCCCGAACACCTCCGGGCACAGGATACGGAACCGGATAATAAAGAGGCTCAATAGCACTTGGTCGCATTCCCCGTCGTGAAGCTCCATATACGTTTTGATAGCGTGAAAGATGTAATACGCGGTCCAGAGCGGACTGATTGGCTGAATCTTGTCAGGATCTTTGCGCGAGTGCTTTAAAAAGTCTTCGGCCGATCTCATTACATTTCGCAGTTGTTTCATGTAGCCTCGCAACTCTTCGTGCATGTATTGCTCATCGAATGGCGCAGGAAGCCTCTTGAATTTGTGGTGATAAAGTCCCGCGAGGATGCCGAATGCTGCGCCGGTTAGTGTGTGAATCGAAGCGATGTCGGCCTCTTTGAACCAGAGCCAAACGGCCATTTTTAGCTGGCGTCTGGCGGCTTCCATTTTGTCGAGATTGACGATCTCTCCGAATCTCCCCATTTGCGCAATCCAGTCGCGATTCTCCCTCGCGACTTTCCACATTGCGTCGACAAATTGCTCGTCCATCCGCCTATATTCTCTCGCTCCTTGCCCTCAATCAATAAATGGCTGAGACTTCGGGCGTGAGCCAACCGGACGCCAGCACAGACGCCCTTCGTAAGGTCGAGGAGATTACCGACTCCGAGCCGGTAAATGGCGAGGATTTGCTTTCGTCGCCCGATCTCAAGCGCCAGTTACGCGAGGCCAAAGAGCGCCTGGCGTCCGAGTCAGCGGACAAACCGAGCAAGTAGGCGGTCGAGCAGACCCGATAGATTTGGTTCGCGTTTCACCGCCTTGTCCACGTTCGCCTGAGTGAGCGTGACGGAATACCCCTTTTTCCCTTCCGGCTTCCGGCCAGCTGTCGTTGGGCCAGCTTGAGTCTGGCATTTCTAATGAGAGCCGATGAAAGTCTCCCAAGTCAGGGACTCATATACGCCCGCTTCAGGAAAACGAAGATGGCAATGACAAGCATGATGAGAACGGCAAAAACAAGCGCGGCGATAAACGATCTGGGCGATCTGAACATGGCAATCAGCCTAGTTTAGCGCGTACGCCTCGACTAATGCCACGCCAGTTGTGTTGTTCACGCCGCGGACGATGGCGGTGTAACTGGCGGGAGCGAAATCTCTCACAATGGCAGACTCCAGATCGCTCGACGGCGGTATGCCTGTCGCGATGATTTCCGCCTGCTGATCGCTGCGCCAGTTGTCGTTCGACGCAATTAGGGCGCCGTTCTCATCGTGCAGTTCGAGCGTTGGGTTGCCCAAAGCCCCTGCTACGGGAACCGAAGGTCCAAGTGCGCGCACAATGACTCTGGCGTTCCTGACTCCGCTTCCTCCCCCAACAATGAACCCACCGATCATGACGTTATCCTCCGTGTCCACAAAACCACGTGTGCTGACGTTCGCCGGCCTGGAGTTCGCGCCTTGCCCGAGATCGTAAACCTCGACCATGCCCACGCCTGTTCCTCCGTCCTTCCCTGAAAGAATTGCCGTGTATGCCCCCGGACTAAGCATCATCAGGATCGCCGACTCCAGATCGTTGGTGGGGGAAATTGACGTGGCCTCGATGTCTCCTTGCTGGCTAGTTCCGTCGGGCCGCATTTTCCAGTTGTCGTTTGTTGCTATCGTCGTACCGCCTTGATGCACTTCCAGAGTAGGGTCAGGCAACGTTACGCCAACACCATTGAGAGAAGGACCAATCCCGCGAATTAGAACCCTCTTTAGCTCGGTTCCGGTGATGATAAAGCCACCGATTAGAACTTTATCATCGGTGAGGACCTGCATACGCGTGGAGATGTTGAGCAAGCTAGGCAGCGTTACCTGTCCCAGGTACAACTCTGCGCTCGCTACAGCGCCGCTCCCATCAGAGCCTCCTCCGACAAGCACCTTGCCGTTTGGCAGCACCGTCGCGGTGTGAGCATATCGTTCCCCGCCGAGGCCACCGCTCGTCATCCATATCTCAGTCACCGGATCGTATTGTTCCGCGCCCGTCAGAGTAGCGGTGGTGCCAGCTCCTCCAGTGACGAGCAGTTTCCCGTTGGAAAGTAATGTCGCGGTGTGACCCAAGCGTGCGTCAGCGAGACTGTCGGTCGCCGTCCAGCCCCCGCTCGCTGGATCGTACAGTTCCGTGTCCGCAATAGCGCCACCTTCGGCAAAACCTCCAGCCACGAGCACCTTGCCATTTGGCAGCAGTGTCGCCGTGTGTTCAGCGCGTGCGGCGGCGAGGTTACCCGTGGCCGCCCAAGTCCCGGTCGCCGGGTCGTACAGTTCCGTGCTCGCAACAGAGTGTCCGCTGACATAACCTCCAACCACGAGCACCTTGCCGTTAGGCAGCAATGTCGCCGTGTGAGCAAAGCGTTCGGCAGTGAGACTGCCTGTGAGCGTCCAGGTTCCGTTGAGCGGATCGTAGAGCTCCACGATCGAGATATCATCGAAGTTGCCCCCTGCTACGAGCACCTTGCCATTGGGCAATAACGTGGTCGTGGGATTAGAGCGCGGGGCGCCGAGGCTACCCGTGGCCGCCCAAGTTCCGGTCGCCGGATCGTACAGTTCCGTGCTCACGTCGAAAATGCCTCCCACAACTAGCACCTTGCCGTTAGGCAGCAATGTCGCCGCGTGATTTGCCCGAACGACGGCGAGGCCCCCTGTCGCTGCCCATGTCCCGCTTGCCGGATCGTACAGCTCCGCGTTCCCCAGTCGAACGCCCACACGGCCATATCCGCCTACGACGAGCACCTTGCCGCTGGGCAACAACGTCGCCGTCTGTTGGACGCGCGCGGCCGCAAGGCTGCCTGTCTCCTCAAAAACGTCCGACGCGCCTTCGCTCGGCTCCCCGAGCAGAAGCCCGGCACCGAGGAAAAGCAGCGGGAACGCGACTCGTCGCGCAAGAGCCAGGCGGCCCGGCAGAAATTCGTCGCCCAGGAAAGGCAATGTTTTCATAATGTTAATGGAAAAAGCGAGCCACAGTAAGCCGTGCAAGGAACGCCGCCATCGATAAGTTTGATATGTGCCAGGTAAAATAGAAGGTTTGGCCTACTTCGGTTCGGTTTTTAACGTCGCCTGTGGCCGTGCTTTCGCATAAACCTTTCGACTATGGGCGAACCTGATATACCGCAAGAACGCATTTACGAGCCGCCACCATGCAAAGACTGATTATCGCCGCGCTCATCCTTACGGCCGTGTTTCTTTTGGTGAGGGCGTTTCTCAACCGCCACTGAGCGCCAACCTGCCTAAAGAATGATCCTGCCGAATCACAATCGGTATCGAGAATATACGGATGAAGAACTTGAGGCGTTTTTTGAATCGTTCCCGCAACACATAGACCGACCACTTGTTTTTCGGGAACAGGAACTTCGGCAACGGAGAAAGAAGGAAGCTGGAGTCAACGACCGAGCGAAAGATCAACATCCAGCTGATGTAGAGCGGCATGGGGCGAGTCAGACTCAGGGCGAGAACCGTTGGTTTTGGGCCAAAGTGGCCGGTATGGCAGCGATCATCGCCATCATTGCTGTGGTGGTTCAGGGCACGCGCCTTTCCAGCTTTCGCCGCGCCGGCACCACAACATCCGCTGCGTCGGCCACCTCATCACCGCGAACGGTGCCGGACGACGTATTGTCCATGCCCTCACCGACAGAAGAACCACCGTTAGCGGAATTACTGGCGTCCCCCACGCCTTCGCCGACAGTGGCGCCTCTATCTCGCTGATAAAGAGGTCAGGTCTGTGCGCTGGACCTATCTGAATGTCCCATTGGCCGATTGATACACGATTCTACCTCAGCGGGCGCGCCCGACCATTTCCTAGCTACGGCAGATGGTAAGCCTCGACCAGGCCTACGCCAGTCGTGTTATTTATGCCGCGCACAACGGCCGTATAATTGCCGGGCGCGAGGGTTCGCACGAGAGCCGATTCCAAATCGCTGGCAGGTGGAATAGTCGTGGCTTCAATTTCAGCTTGCTGGCTGGTGCCGTCGGGTCGCATCTTCCAATTGTCATTCGAAGCCAGGAGCGTCCCGCTGCCGTCCCGCAATTCCAAGGTGGGATCGCCCAAGGCGCCAGCAACACCTGACGTAATCAAGGATGGCCCGAGCGCGCGCACGACGACTTGAGCGGTGCCCGTCGCGCTGCCTCCGCCGACAATCAGGCCGCCAATCATGACGTTATCCCCGGTGTCCACAAATCCACGCGTGCTGATGTTGGCTAGTTGCGAGTTTGCCCCCTGCCCCAAATCGTAAACCTCGACCAGGCCAACACCCGTTGCTCCATCCTTACCCGCCAGGATGACGGTGTAAGCTCCCGGACTCAGCATCGTCAGGATTGCCGATTCCGAATCGTTTGTGGGCGGAATGGTCGTACCCTCGATGTCTTCTTGCTGGCTGGTTGCGTCCGATCGGACTTTCCAGTTGTCGTTGGTCGCCAGGGTTGTGCTGCCTTGATGCAGTTCTAGAGTCGGATCAGACAAGTTAACTCCAGCACCATTGAGCGACGGACCTATCCCGCGAATAAGCACCCTCTTTAGCTCAGTCCCGGTAATGATAAAGCCGCCGATGAGCACGTTGTCAGCGGTTAGCACGCCCATACGCGTAGCGATGTTAAGCAAAGTAGTCGGCGCCGATGGCCCGACGTAGAGTTCCGCGCTCGAGAGACCGTTGGTGCCGTCATAACCGCCCGCGATGAGCACCTTACCGCTGGGTAGCAACGCCGCGCTGTGAGAAGAGCGGGCGGTAACGAGGCTTCCCCCCGGGTACCAGGCCCCGCTCGCCGGATCGTAAAGTTCCGCGCTCGCGAGTGTGGTGGTGCCGTCCTCACCACCTACCACGAGCACCTTCCCGTTGGGCAGCAACGTCGCCGTGCTGCTACGGCGCGCGCTGCTCAGGCCGCCGGTTGCCGTCCAGGTCCCGCTCGCCGGATCGAACAGTTCCGCGCTGGCGAGAGGATAGCTGTTATTATTAGAGCCGGCCAGGCCACCGACCACGAGCACGCGGCCGTCGGCCAGTAATATTGCCCTGTGACGATATCGCGCGACGCCAAGGCTGCCGGTGCTCGTCGAGATCCCGCTCGCCCGATCATACAGTTCCGAGCTTGCCATGACCCCATTGCCGTAACCGGTGTCACCGCCTGCGATGAGCACCTTCCCGTTGGGCAGGAGCGTTGCTGAATGATGGGCGCGTGATGTGATCAGCCGACCGGTGGGGCTCCACGTCTCGCTTGCCGGATTGAACACTTCCGCGTTCGGAAGAACAAAGACATCGAGTCCGCCGGTGACGAGGGCCAAGCCGCCGGGCAGCAACGTCGCCGCGTGCTCATAGCGTGCGGTGGTCATGCTGGCGGTAGCCGCCCAAGTCCCGCTCGCCGGATGGTAGAGCGCCGCATTCGGGAGAGCTCTTGTAAGGTGGCCATTAAAATATAATCCGCCTTCGGTGAGTACTTTGCCGTTGGGCAGCAATGTCGGCGCGAAAGTGCCGCTGTTGCCGGTCATCGCCCAAGTCCCGCTGGCCGGGTCGTACAGCTCCCCGGCGGCGAGTACTTTGCCGTTGGGGAGCAACGTCGCCGAATCCCCGAAACTCGGGGCAACACGGCTGCCGGTCTCTTCGAAAACACCGGGAGGACCCGCGCGAAGCTGCGCCGGCATGAGCCCCACGCCGAGAAAAAGCAACAGAAACGCGACCCGCCCTGCCGCGTCTTGTAACGAACCGCGGCAAGCGCCCAACCATTGAAAACCGAATACCGACGGACATTCCTCCGGCGGGTTCTCTGGGTTCATACTGTCGACCATAGGCTGCACGATCTTCCGCGGCAATCGTAATTCGAGGATTCAATAGATCGTTTTAATGACAAACCACCAGAGGGTTGCCGAACTCGCCGCCGGAGGGCAGCGGAAACGGCGTTGACGAAGGCGGATTGCTTGAGACATTGAGCCCTGCCTTTCGAAAGCGCCCATTATGAGAAAAACGACCCGCCTCTATTTGTTACTGACCGCCGCGGCCCTCGCGGCTCTCCCTCTGATCGCCACGAGCGCGCGCGCCACCCGGGGCGATATTTACGAAACGAACCTGGACATGGTCCTCCGAATTCGTCCTACAGGCGGAGGAACGCCCATCACCTTCGCTGATGGTCTGGTAAATCCGAAGGGCCTCGTTTTCGATGGCAACGGACGGCTCTTTGTCGCGGACGCCAGCGCCGGCTCGATCACGATTTACACCCTTCCCGATGGAGCGGGCAGCCCATACGTGCTAGGCCTCGATTCCCCGGTGCCCCTCACGTTTGATTCCACAGGCAATTTATTCGTGGGTGAGGCCGCGAGCGGCAACATCATTAAATTCACGCCGGTGGGAGCCAGAAGCACTTTTGCTTCCGACGTAGGTGAACCCGCCGGTTTGGACTTTGCCACCAATGGCAACCTTTTTGTGAGCGACTTTGGCGGCGGCCGCATTATCCAGATCACTCCTTCGGGAACGAAGACCACGTTTGCAACCGGGCTGGACTTGCCGGCGGGCCTGGCCTTCGATAACGCAGGCAACCTTTTTGCGGCAGACTCCGGCTCCGGCTCCATTTTCAAATACGCCCCTGATGGGACCAGGACCACCTTCGCCACGGGGCTGGGCCGGCCGTTTGGGCTGGCCTTTGAAGAATCAGGCAATCTGATCGTGGCGGACAATGAGGAGGGCGCAACCTTCCGCTTCACTCCTACTGGAACTCGCTCCACCATCTTTGCCAGCGACTTTAACACGCCGCAATTCGTCGCCATCGAGCCCGCGCCTCGTCAGTTCCTGAACATCAGCACCCGCGGCTTTGTCGAAGGTGGCGACCACAATCTCATCGCCGGTTTCATTATTGGTGGGAACGCGCCGGTCGGCTCGGTCGTCGCCGTGCGTGCGATAGGTCCTTCTCTTGCCACAGCGGGAATTGCCGACCCGTTGGAGGATCCGTACCTGGAAGTCCGCAACGCAGACGGGACGGTTTTGTCCGCTAACGACAATTGGCAGCAAGCCCCACCCGGGCAAGGCATAGGGCTTAGTCTTCAGCCAACGAATGAAAAGGAAGCGGCCCTCCAATTACAGCTGCCTGGCGGCACCTATACCGCCATCGTTAGCAGTACCAATGGCGGAATCGGCACCGCGCTGGTCGAGGTTTATGACCTCCAGTAACAGCTAGCTGGCTAGGGGTGGACCACTTGCTCGAAGTCCCGGGTCCGCCGCAAGATCCGGAAGTCATGGTCGATCAAGCGATACGAGTAGCCCATGTTGCGCAAGGTGAGACCAGGCGCGACTCGTATTCGCGCGGCTAACTCATATTTCGCTGCCGTTTCCGGAAATCTTCGCATCAGGTCGCCAAACTCGTTAGGCCGCAAAACCGCATACGTTGGCTGGAGGGCATGGAGCAAGCCCGCTACTCTCGGAGGAGGCGCCAGAGTCTTGACCGCTCCCACCGCCACCTTTGAGCCGAGGCCCGGGAAATCGTAAATGGTCTTATTGAAGGCGGCCAGTCCCATGAAGCCAAGGGGCTCGAGGACAACCGTATCGTCGGGGTTCTTCATCAGTCCGGCCAGCAGGTAGCCGGTCCGCTGCCGCACATCCACCTCGATTTTTTCCTGCACCCTTTTATCCAACGGCATCGAAAACGGCATGGGAAGCGCATAAGCGAAGGCCAGAATCATTCCCAAGGCGAGGGCCGGCCACCGGGCCTTGGCGGCTAGTTCGGACAAGCCATAACCGGCCAGGATAAAAAGCAAGGCCGTGAACGGAGGGAGGTACCACATGTAGTAAGAATTCATGATGGTCGAATTCCGGTAGCCGACAAAACCGACCACCGCCACCGCTGCGATGAGAAGGGCCGGCTTGCGCTTCGCGGCGATAATGACTCCGCCGAGAACAAGGACCAGGACGAGGGCAACGATTGCCTTCAAGAAAATGTCCGGCAGTGGAGCCTCGTAGGACACCCAGAACTCCTTGAAGGGAGCATAATCGCGCCACGATCTAAGGGTGAAATTCCAGATTTCTTCCCACGACGCCGAGAACATTCCAATCTGGTAGGACCACGATTTTGCGACGATCGTATTGGGAACAGGAGATCCGTAGTAGAAGGTGGCAAACAAATACCAGGGCAGTGCTACACCCAGCGCGGGGATGGCTACCTTATGAAGGACGCGCCGGTGAAAGATAAGCAGCGCAAGACCTACAGGAGGCAGCAGGAACATGACAAACTCCGGTCGCGAAAGCGCTGCGAAGCCGCATGCGAAACCAAGGGCCCACCAACGATTGGCCAGGTAGAAATACAACGTTGCCAGGGCCACCGCGGTAACCACTTGTGTCTCCATGCCGCCCATGCCGAAAAAAATGTGAAGCTGATCGCAGGCGAGAAAGGTCAACACAAGAACGTGTGCCACCCACCGGAAGGCAAGCAGAAGGCCGATGCGATAGGCAAAGTAGATGGCTGCAACCGAAGCAGCCAGGCTGGATAGACGCAGGGCCAGCAATCCTGCGTTAAACACTTCCCCGACGATCGGGATTAGGACGCTAATCGGGGAGGTAAAACTTTGGACGTAAGGTTCGCTGGCGTGGTGGGTCAGACCAAATCCCTCCCAGACGTTCCGTGCGGCGGTTATGGTGATGAGCGCATCTTCCCAGACGCGGCCTGTGTACAACCAGAACGTGAGCCTCGACCCCAATGCCAGGACGATGAAAGCCGCCAGGATCAGGTTGTCACGGAGCGTCCGGATGAGCGAGCTGGCGCCCGTCTTAAGGCGGGCGCGATCGAGGAGTGTCACTTCACCTCCATGAGCGGAGCCGGTGCCGCAGGTTAACTTGGACACGAAGCATCGGAGCGGGGCCTGCTGACAAGGGAGTGGCCGTTCTAGACACGAACGGACGGCCTATCGGCCATGAGGAAGTCGGGCATCCTAGACATTGCTTCCGCTCCACTTCAGCTTTTGGCGCACCACCCCAAAGAAGGAAACCCCCGGCAGCGAGGCGAGTGGCAGCACTCGGCGCGACTTCTTGATTTCTACGATGCTGCCGGCATCGATGTGCAATGGCTCCCGGCCGTCCACGGTGAGAAAAACCGGGTATTCCCGCTCGGTCACTTCAACCTCGATCACCGCGCTTTCGTCCACGATGATTGAGCGATTGGTCAGGACGTGAGGGCAAATTGGCGTGATCACGAACGCGCCTGAATCGGGCGCCAGGATGGGGCCGCCGGCGGAAAGCGAGTAGGCGGTCGAACCAGTTGGTGTCGCCACGATCAATCCATCGGCGTTGAATTCAGTCAGCGGTTCGCCGTTCACCTTGATATTGAGGCGGATGAGCCGCGAAACTTCGCCTCGGCTGAAGACCGCATCGTTCAGGCCGGTCATCGTGGCGGAAACTTTGCCCGCGACTTTCACAGCCACTTCGAGCAATGTCCGCTCGCTGAAGACCATCTTTCCCGCGGCCACGCATTCCACGGCTTCCGCGCGGGCGGACGAGTTTGCGCAGGTCAGGAATCCGAGGGAACCGACGTTGATGCCGAAGACCGGCTTGATCAGATCTCCAAGCTGTCCGACGACATTGAGGATGGTGCCGTCACCGCCGAGGACGACCAACAGGTCCGCCTGCCGGCCGAGATCGGCGATGGTGAACGTTGAGCTCAGGCCCGCCACCTCGGCGGTTTTCGCTTCGAGCAAGATGGGCAGTGGAATACGATCGAACTCCGCGGCCAGCGTCCGGATCAATTCGGCCACGCCTGGCTTGCGCGTGTGCGCGATCAGGCCGATTTTCGTCGGACGCATATAAAAAATTCCTGGTTTCCGTCCGCGCCGGTAATTTCGGAGCGAACCGTGCCGATTACACTGTGACCGGAGTTTACGGCGAAGTCGCGAATCTTATTCTGCGATTTCTCGTGCAGCGCCGGATCCCGAACGACCCCGCCGTGCGCGACTTCCGCCGCCTGAAGTTCAAATTGCGGCTTGATCAGCGCCACGATCACACCGTTGGGAGTTACCAAGTCGAAGGCGTTCGGCAAGATTAAAGTCAGCGAGATGAATGAAACATCGATGACGCACAGGTCTATTTTCTCTGGAACGTCTTCGCGGCGAAGATAGCGGGCATTCAATTTTTCACGAACGACCACTCGCGGATCGTTGCGAATTTTCCAGGCTAATTGCCCATGGCCCACGTCTATCGCGTAAACTTTTGCCGCGCCTCTTTGCAGCAGGCAATCGGTGAAACCGCCGGTGGACGCGCCAATGTCCAGCGCCGTCAGTCCTGCGACGGGGACTTGGAAGTGATCGAGCGCGCCCTCGAGTTTCAATCCGCCGCGGCCCACGTAACGCGGAGGCGCCTGGAGCGACACCGCCGCTCCGGGTTCGACGAGCACCGAGGACTTGCTGGCAATCTGATCGCCAATTCTTACTTCGCCGGCCATGACGGCGCGCTGCGCCTGCTCGCGGCTGGAGCAAATCCCCTGCTCCACCAGGAAAACATCCAAACGCGATCTTTTGGGCTTCGCCATTACGCCGGGACGGTTTTCTGACCAACCTCTGCGATGGCAGCCGCAAGGGCTCGAACGGCCTGTTGCAGTTGAGAAGGCGTGATGCAGTAGGGCGGCATCAGGACGATGACATCGCGGATTGGCCGCGTTAAGAGGCCGTGCCGGCGGGCCGCCAGGCAAATAGCGGCGCCTAGCTTGCCCGGTCCGGCATCGGCTGGATTTGACCGCACCTCCACGCCGGCGATGAATCCGCATTGACGCACCTCGACCACCTGCGGCATTTCCCGCACGGTGGCCAACTCCGTGCGAAGCGTCTCAATCTTGAGCGCGAGGTCAACCAAAACGTGCTCTTCATCGAATATTTCCAGGCTGGCCTTTGCCGCCGCGCAGGCGAGTGCGTTTCCGGTATAACTGTGGCCGTAGAAGAGTGTATTTTCAGGACAGGAACGATGACAGAACATCGAAAAAATTTGTTCTGTCGTTAACGTAATAGCTAACGGAAGATAGCCTCCAGTAAGGCCTTTGGCTAAAATCATCATGTCGGGCATTACGCCTTCGTGCTGACACGCGAACATCTCTCCCGTCCTTCCGAATCCGGTGAGGACTTCGTCGGCTATCAATAAGACGCCCGCCCGATCGCACCAGCTTCGGACGGCGGCGAGAGTGCCTGGAGGCCAAAGCTTGATTCCCGCCGCGCCCTGGACCATCGGCTCGATCACCACCGCCGCGATCTCGCTCGCTTCCTGGGCCGGTAACGCCTCCAGCTCGACCACGCTGCGGACCTCGATGGCCGGGAAATTCCAGTTCGTCCCGTTTTGGAACATCGCGGCTGCCCCAAGACTCGCCGCGCCCGCCGTGTCTCCATGATAGGCGTCCTTGAAGGCGATAAATCGGCGACGCTCACTGCCCTGCCAGCGCCAATGTTGATCCGCGATCCGCAGGGCAACCTCTATTCCCGTCGACCCATCGTCTGAAAAGAAAACACGGCTCAGAGTGTTCGGCGGAAACAACTCTACGATGGAGCGCGCGAGCTCGATCGCGGGGGGATTCGTGAAACCGAGAAAAGAAGTGTGCGCGACGAGATCGAGCTGGCCGCGGATAGCGGCATTGATGCGCGGATGATTATGACCGTGAATATTGGTCCAGATGGATGAGTTTCCGTCGATGTATTCTTGTCCGCGGCTATCTCGCAGGATGGCGCCGTGGCCTTCCACCAGAACGAGCGGCTCGTGCCCGGGCGCGCACCAATCGTGCATCGCCGTGAACGGATGCCACAAATAGCGCTTATCCGCGGCCATGAGGCCGGCCGTGTCCCAATTACTCATGCGCGGCCCGCTGGCTGAGCAGTTTCTCGATCGAAGCGACGTCTTCGGCTGAGGCTCGGCGGCGCTGATATTTCCGGAAGACGACGTCTTTCAACGACTGGAGATCGTCCAGCAGCGGACGCTCATAATAGGTCCATTCGAGCTCGTCCGCGTATTTCGCCTGGAAACGCCAGACGCCTCCAAATTTCGTCACCCGGACTTCTCGCTTGCGTCCTTCAGCGTCTCTCTCCTTCCATATGTGTTGACTCCGCATCCGGCGGGAATCTTACATTAGCCTCTTGAAGGACGCAGCCAGATTGCTCGGCTATTTCGCCGCCACGATACTTTTCGGGGCGGTGGCTGCTCCGGTCCTTTTCTGGACGGTGCAATGGCTGGCGGCGCACGGGATTTTGCCCGGGCTCGCGCGATTTGATTTCGAGACGTTTTTCCACCGCGCGCTCCTGCTTGGAGCGCTCCTCTTTCTCTGGCCGCTTCTGCGCTGGCTCGGAATCGGAAGCCGGCGCGATCTCGGACTTCAGCCCAATCGGCATTGGGCGCGCGATGCCGGAATCGGGTTTCTCCTCTCGGCCTTGCCGGTTCTTTGCTGCGCCGGAGTTCTTCTCTTCCTGGGTGTTTATACGATGCGTCCCAGCGTCGCGTGGGGCGCGGTCGGATCTGTGACGCTGACCGCCGCGGCCGTTCCGTTCATCGAGGAGACGCTTTTCCGTGGATTATTCCTCGGCGTCTTGCTTCGCGGCAATCGGCCCTGGCCGGCGAGCCTGTTGAGCGCGGGCATTTTTTCGATTGTCCATTTTCTCAAAGCGCCGGACCAAACGACCACGTTGGTGAGTTGGAGTTCGGGTTTCATTTCACTGGCGCATTCCTTCGACCAGTTCACCGAGCCCATGCTTGTCCTGGCAGGATTCACCACCTTGTTTCTCATCGGCCTCATCCTGGCCGATGCGCGCTTGCAGACGCGCTCGCTCTGGCTGCCGATCGGGCTTCATGCCGGCTGGATTCTGGCGAGTGGCGTCTTCAACAAGATCGCGCATCGCGAAGTGCTGGCGTTGCCGTGGCTCGGCAAAAATTTGCTCATTGGCATCGTGCCGCTGTGCGTCTGTCTCGTCAGCTGGCTCTTGCTCAAAGGATGGTGGAGGTATGCCCGCCAGACTTGATCCATTTCGGGCGCTGGCGTCGCTCTTCTATCCGGCGCTGTGCGTTGTCTGTTCCGATGATGTCGATCGGCATGAATACCTTTGCCAGAATTGTCAAAACCGGGCGCCGCGAATCACGGCCCCTTTTTGCGCGAAATGCTCCGAGCCTTTTTCCGGCGCGATCACTCAGGCGTTCAGTTGCGCGAATTGCGAACATCGAATTCTGCATTTCGATTCGGCGGTCGCCGCGTATCGCAGCCGGGGCCTGGTGCGTAAGCTTGTGCACGAATTTAAATACGGGCATCACCGGCACTTGCGTTATCCGCTCGCCGGATGGCTCGGGGAGGCAATGAACGACCCACGGCTGCGCGGCCTGCGCTTCGACGTGATTGTTCCGGTGCCGTTGCATCCCGCGCGGGAGCGCGAACGCGGTTTCAATCAGGCCACGCTCCTGGCTGAATTGCTCAGCGGGCAAATCGGGGTCCCGCTTCGTCCCGTGCTGGAGCGGATTCGATTCACCAGGACGCAAACCGCCCACGACCGCGCCGAGCGGATGGAAAATTTACGCGACGCGTTTCGTTTACGAAAAAAGGCGGACGTGCGACAGTTACGCGTGCTTTTGATCGACGACATCCTAACCACCGGCTCCACCCTGAGCGAATGCGCGCGTGTTCTCAAGGAGGCCGGCGCCATTTCCGTTTACGCGGCCACGGCGGCGCGCGCCTGACGACATGGCTATTTTCAAGAGACCTCCCATCGGCGGTGGCGGCGCGCGGAAGCGCCGCGGCGATATCCCGCAGGGTCTTTTTCAAAAATGTCCGGGCTGCAAGGAGGTCGTGCACGAAATCGAGCTGGCCCAGAACCAGCGGGTCTGTCCGCGCTGCGATTATCACTTTTCTCAATCCGCCAAAGAACGAATGGAAAACCTGCTCGATCCGGAAAGTTTCGTCGAGCGCGATGGCGATCTGCGCTCGGTGGACACACTGCAATTTCAGGGAATGGCCACTTACAAGGATCGCCTCAAGAAATATCAGGACAGCACCGGACTGACCGATGCGGTCCTGAGCGGCCACGGAATGATCGACGGCTACAAAGTCGCGATCGCCGTGATGGACTTCAGTTTCCTTGCGGCCACGATGGGCTCAGTCGTCGGCGAACGAATCACTCGCACCATCGAATGGGGCACGGCGAACCGGTGCGCCGTCGTCATTGTCTCCGCCTCCGGCGGCGCGCGGATGTACGAAGGAATGCTGAGCCTGATGCAGATGGCCAAGACGAGCGGTGCGCTGGCCCGGCACGCTTGCGAACGATTGCCTTACATCTCCGTCCTGACCAATCCCACCACGGCCGGAGTCATGGCCAGCTTCGCTTCGTTAGGCGACGTCATCCTCGCCGAGCCAAAAAGCATGATCGGGTTCGCGGGACCGCGTGTGATCAAGGAGACCACCCACCAGGATTTGCCGGACGATTTCCAGACCGCGGAGTTTTTGGAAGAACATGGGCTGATCGATCTCATCGTCCATCGCAAGAGACTGCGCGGGCAAATCAGCCAGTTCCTGAGTTATTTTTCCACTACGCAGTAAACGGGGAGAGGCCGGTTTCGCGAAACTTTCGGAGCTTGTGCCACCTCCATCCTCTTACCAAGATGCGCTGGCCTGGCTTTACGGCACGCAGCGCTTCGGGATAAAGCTGGGGTTGGAAAACATCCGGCGCCTGCTTGGCGAACTGGATGTTCCCGGAAAAGGCCAACGCATCGTCCACGTCGCCGGCACCAACGGCAAAGGCTCCGTCTGCGCCATGATCGACGCAATCTGCCGCGCGCAAGGCTATCGCACCGGCCTCTTCACCTCCCCTCACCTTGTCACCTATCGTGAGCGCATTCAGGTCGATGGCGAGATGATCGGCGAAGAGAAAGTCGCGGAAGGTCTCACCTTCATCCGGAACCTGGTTGCCGGCTGGGAGCCGCATCCGACATTTTTTGAAATCACCACGGCCCTGGCGCTCGGTCATTTCAAGCAGTGCGCTTGCGAAATAATCGTCCTCGAGACCGGGCTTGGCGGCCGGCTGGATGCAACCAATTCCGTTAGCCCGGTCGTCTCGGTGATCACGCCTATCGGGTACGATCATCAATCCTGGTTAGGCAGCAGCCTGGAAGAAATCGCGGGCGAAAAAGCCGGGATCATCAAACGAGAAACTCCTGTTGTCTCGGCCGCGCAGGAACCCGCCGCTGAGAAAGTGATTCGCGCGCGAGCGGTCGAGTGCCAGGCGCCCCTCCAGATCGTAAGCCAGCCTTACACGAAAACTCCCGTGGCCCTGGCGGGAGTCCACCAAAAGAAAAATGCTTCGCTCGCGATCGCCGCGTTGCGAGCCGGCGGAATCGCAGTCGACGATGGAGCGATCGCCCACGGTTTGCAGAATGTGGGTTGGCCCGCGCGCTTTCAACGCTGGGACGAACGATTCATCATCGACGGCGCGCATAATCCCGCGGGCGCAGCGGCTCTCGCGCAAACCTGGCGCGACCAATTCGGCGACGAACGCGCCACGATTATCCTGGCGGTTCTTCACGACAAAGACATCACGGGAATTTGTCGTGCGCTGGCGCCGATCAGCAGCTACGTCGTGTTGCCAAGAATTCGCAGTCGACGCAGTGCCGAGCCTGAAGCCCTCGCCCAAATCTTCTCGTCCCTCACTCCATCACTCCAACACTCCATCACTCCATCGCTGGCCAGCGCCTTGGAATTGGCTCGCGCCAAACCCAATCCCATTCTCCTGACCGGCTCGTTGCATTTCGCCGGAGAAGCACTGGCCGCACTTCGCGGCGACCCCGCCAGCTTTGAAGAGTGCGCGCAATAGCCGTTCCCTCTTTGTCATTCTGAGCGAAGTTTCGCAAAAGCGAAACGCAGTCGAAGAACCTCTCGCTGTATTGCGCAGATACCGAGGGGAGAATAGCGACAGATTCCTCCACTTCGGTCGGAATGACAAGCTATGCACCCGATCCGCGGTATTCTACGACATGTCACCGAGTATTGGCGAAGTGGATAAAGTGAACCTCGAACAAAAGTTCGCCTCCTTCACGGAACACTGGCGGCCGAAGATCGTGGGCGAGCTGAACGGGCAGGAAGTAAAGGTGGTGAAGTTCAAAGGCGAATTCGTCTGGCATCATCACAAAGATGCCGATGAAATGTTTTTCGTTTGGCGCGGTCGGATGCGCGTGGAATTTCGCGACCGCGCAATCACCTTGGAACCGGGCGAGTTTGTCATCGTTTCGCGCGGAATCGAACATCGCACGGTCGCGGAGGAAGAGACGGAGGTTGTCTTATTCGAGCCGGCGGCCACGAGGAACACCGGCAACGTGGCGGATGAGCGATTCACCGCACCAAGTGGCGTCCGGGTCTAGGTGGATCAGGCGCTCCGCGCGCGATGCGTAAATCTACGCGGCTCCGCCGGCACCTATGGCATCGTGCGCGGAGCGCCCGATCCACCTTCCACCACGATCATCGCCATCGCGTGATGCTCGGTATGGCTCAGCGTGATCCAGACGGCCGTGACGCCGCGCTCTTCCCCTAACTTCCGCGCGCCTCCCGCGAGCACGACAAACGGCTCCCCGCTGGCTTTGCGGTGAACATCGATGTCCTTCCATCCCATCGCGCGACCGATCCCGGTCCCGAACGCCTTCGAGACAGCTTCCTTGGCTGCAAAACGCGCCGCGAAATGGCGCGCCGGAAATTTCATCGATTGGCAATACTCGATTTCGCCCCCCGTGAAAATACGGTGGAGAAATCGCTCGCCAAAACGATCGAGCGAATGCTGAATCCGTGCATTTTCCACCAGGTCCACGCCGACTCCGAGCACACTCATCCGCGATAATTTTTCATCGCCGCGAGCATCTCGCGCACGGCGGCTTCGAAGCCGACCAAAACCGCGCGTGCCACGATTGAATGGCCGATATTCAATTCAACCAGGTGCGGGATTTTATGGATGAGCGCGATGTTCCGGTAATTGATGCCGTGGCCGGCGTTCACCTGAAGATTGAAATTCGCGGCCCGAATGGCGGCGTCCCGCAATCGTTCCATCTCCTGCTGCTCAATTTTTTCCGTGTAGGCGTTTGCCAGCTTGCCGGTATGCAGCTCGACGATGTCGGCACCCAGCGCCACCGCCGCATCGATTTGTTCCCGTGCCGGATCGACAAACATGCTGACGCGAACGCCCGCGGCGTGAAACCGCTTCACCGTCCCGCTCAACTCCCGGGCGTGGACAACGCAATCGAGGCCGCCCTCAGTCGTGATCTCCTTGCGGTTCTCGGGCACCAGGCAGACCTCATCCGGCACCAGCCGTAAGGCAAAATCGACAATCTCCGGCGTGTTCCCCATCTCGAGGTTCAGCTTTGTGATGATGCTTTCCCGGAGGCGCTCAAGATCGCGGTCCAGGATGTGGCGGCGGTCGGCCCGCAGATGCGCCGTGATGCTGTGCGCGCCGGCGCGCTCGCAGATTCCCGCAATCGCGATCGGATCGGGCTCGGCGTTTTTCGAGTCCGGCATTGTCGCATAACGCGCCTGCCGCAGCGTCGCGACATGATCGATGTTTACACCGAGCCGAAGCTGATTCACGGATGCAATAGGTTACAGACACCCCCGCCCGGCAAGTTTTTCCCGCTTTCGCCACGCGCTGTAGTCACGGCGCTGCGTCGCCGTGTCAGACGCCGGCATCGCGTTTCGCCTCGACACAGCGAAGCGGATACAGAGCCTCCTCGTTCCCAAGTTGCACTTGGGAAAGGAAGTCTCGCCCTCGGCAGTTGCACTGCCTCTCGTCACCGCCACGAATCGCACCGCAACTCCACCGTTGCACCCGGTAACCATTCATGTGCCGAGGAATACCGCCAGTGCTCCGGCGACGCGACCAATCCGCGCTTGACCGGATTGTTATGCAGGTACTCAAGCTTCTGGAGCATCATCGCGTCAGTCATGATCGCCTGCGGATGCGAGCCCTCCTGCCACACCTGATGCTGGCTCTTGGTCTTATGCGGTGCACGCTGATCGCGCAGTTGGCGCCGAAGCCAATCGCAGCGTTCGGTCTCTAACTGCTCGATAATTCGACGCGCGGTGTGACGCTTCAGATCGGCGAGCACACGGGCGAGATCGGGTGCGGCCACAATGGCGTGGAAGTGTGTGTCGAGGATTACCCAGGCATGGATTTTCAGCTTTTTCTGTTGGCGACAGTATTCCAAGGCTTGCACAAGGATGTCGCACCGTGCTGTCGTGTTGAAAATAGGAAGCCAAGCCACGACAGTCCCTGTGACGAAATGAGCGAACTCATGTTCGAGGATGCGATAGCGGCTGCGCATGGGGGACCGCTGAGCATGACGAAGCACAGCTTCGAAGGCAAGGGCGCAGCGTTCCCAAGTACAACTTGGGAACGAGGGTTAAATAGGTTACAAATACTTGTGCCCGGAAAGTTTTTCCCCCTGTCTCTGCTCATGTAGCACGGTCACGGCCCTGCGGGCCGTCCGGTAAAACGCCGGATGCAAGGGCGGAGTTTGCTAATCTCTAGCGCAAACATAGCGTCATACTCAATGACCCCATACGAGAACATGCAGGAAGAGTTGGCAAACGCGACTCGGGAACAATCCCGCCAACGGAAAAAGGCCGCCGCCATAATGAATAAATTGGCAGCGCGATGTGTCGCGGAGCTGGAAATTCCAGCCGAAAACATCAAGTTTACTCCGACGCAAGATGGCCCGCGACTAGCAGAGCAGCGCGGATACTCGGACGCTGCAAGAGTGATAGAACGCAACGACGAAGGAGTATGGACTGCGGAGATGGAAATCAAAGTCGATCCGCCGGCAGATGACGTTCATATCTACACAACGACAATCGTGCGAGTCCAAGTTATCCACAGCCCTTTGGATCATGTGCAATTGGGCCTGAAAGGGGAGGTCGCTGCAGAGCTTGATGGGACGCCAGCTGACACAGCATCATTTTCGGGCATCGTCGGTCAGGTCCCTTCGAGGATATCCGACACAACCCGATGGGTCGCTACGGGAAAGGGAAAGAAGCCCGCGATGGGCTTCGATAGCATCCGACAAAAATAGCACTTTATTCGCCGATCGTAAGAGAAGAGGCTAGGCGCGAATCGGTCAGTCTATGAATCTCGACAATTGGCTCAAATCCCCGAATTCGGGGCTGAACCGAGAATCGGCCCTAGACGGCGAAACGATGGCAAACCCTGATTACGCTCCCGCTAGTGCATCCATCATGAACCTGCTTATAGTTTGCTGCAGTGCAGCATGATTCTCGCGTAACGATTCACATGGCGGCGAGCCTCGACGGCTTCATCGCTCGAAAGGACGGACGCGTCGACTGGCTCGAAACCTCGGATGAGTTCGCAGACGGGGACACCCTTGACCCAGGATTCGTCGAGGCCTTCCTCAAGACGATCGACTGCTATGTCATGGGGTCTCGAACGTATGAGACCGCGCTTGGTTTCGAAGCCCAGGGGTTGGGGTGGGCGTACGGCGACAAGCCAACCTTCGTCCTCACAAGGCGCGATCTGCCACGGACCCGGGATTACGTCGAGTTCCACTCAGGCGATCTTGCGCAGTTCGTGAATGGGCGCCTTCGGCCCACGTTCCGTTCCATCTGGTTTGTTGGAGGCGGTATGGTCTCCGGCGAATGCCTTCGGCTTGGGCTGGCCGACGAAGTTCGCTATTCGATTTTGCCGATCCTGATTGGTGATGGGATCCCTTTCTTCGAGAAGCTCGACAGGGACATCGCGCTCCATCTGGTGGAGGTCAAAGCCTACAAGAGCGGCACGGTGGAGCTTCGATTCGAAGTCGCGGGACGAGACGGGTAATCTTGCCGAATCGCGACAGCCGCGCGGTTCCCAGAGCGAAGCGTTCGACGAAAAGGCTTGTCTCTCCCCCTCGCGTTCTCGTATCCAAAGGCATGTCGCGGCGCGCTGTCCTAATTTTTGCCGAGGAGGCCAGTGTCGAACTGGCCCGTCGCGCTTTCCCGAATGCGGCCCGCCCGCTACTAAATCTCCCCGCCTTCGGTTCGGAACTTTCGCGTGGGATGGACGTGCATCTTTTTACCTCAAGCCGTGCCTCGGTTCGCTTCGGAGCTCGAATCCACCGGCAAACCGGGCGTGACTTCGCGGCGCGGCTGGAAAATGCGATCGAGAAAATTAATGAGCTTGGCTACGACGAGATTGCCGTCGTCGGCCGCGACTGCCCCAGTCTTCGACCAAACGATATCGAAGATGCGTTTGGAAAACTAAAGTCGCGAAAACTTGTCCTCGGCCCCGATCATCGCGGCGGCTGCTATCTCATCGCTTTTCGTTTGGGTGATCGCCATCTGCTCCGGGGTGTGCGCTGGAAACGGCACACCGATTGCGCGCAGCTTCGCGACCGTTGCCTGCCCTCGGGAGTTTTTCTGTTGCCGATCAAGCACGAACTCGATTCCTGGGCCGACCTCCAACTCTTCGCCCGCTGCGGAGATCCCCTCGCCCGCCTTGCTTCATTTCTGCTCAACGCGGTCTGCGGGCTCGGCATCGCGGTCACGTATTTCGTCGATCTCGCCTTGCAGCGAGTTCGAGTCCGTCACCAAATGCCGCCCCCGGCATTCGCCATCTAAGTTCGGCGTCTTCCGCGAGCCTTGAGCTCGCGTTGCCGCGACTCCCCCTGATGTGGCCTCGCTTGTGAGGTTTCGTCGTGGGCCACGCCACACTCCTGATCCACATGTTAAATCAACAATTTTTACCCTGGTTCGTAACGCGCATTAGCAGCGGACGACTTGCCATTTGCGTCCTCGTCCTGGGCGCATTCGCGTTGATCCCGTTCGCGCCAGAAGCCACGGCGGCTCAATCCGACTCGGAGCGCCTCGAGAAACTTGAAAGAGCGGTCGAGCTCTTGCAGCAGCGCAACGCGGAGCTGGAACAGGAAGTCCAGAGCCTGAAGAAGCAGAAGTCGTCGACCACGGTGTCGGCTCCCGCGCCGGCGCCGCTCGCGACGGAGAAGCGATCGCACTTCGTTCCCGATTCCAAATCGTATGTCGAGAAGACGGAGGTCAAGGAAGAGAAGAAACCGCTCTACGTGGTGGCCGGCGCTTCCGAGATCAAGCTGACCTTGGGCGGATTTATCCAAATGCAATATGACGCGGGCGATGTTTTCGCTTTCGAAGGACGCTTCGGTTCGGCGGCGATCGACGACCGGTTTCGCGTGCGGCGCGCGCGAATCAATGTGGTGGGCGCCTTTGCCCAGCAGTTCGATTTCAAGCTGGAAGGCGAATTCGCGCAAAGCGACGTGACCCTCACGGTCCGCGATGGTAGCAGAACGCTCGCTTCCAATTCCACCCGCACCGGTTTCGGCGGCCTGGACCTGTTTGTAAACTGGCACCAGTTTCCCGAGTTCCAAATCAAGGTCGGCCAATACAAGGCGCCTTTCGGATTCGAGCAACTCAGTTCGGACACCAAACTGTTCACCCTCGAGCGCAGCCAGGTGACGAGCGCGCTGACCCCTGAGCGTCAGATAGGCGTGCAGATCTGGGGCAAGCCTTTCGCGAACGCTTACCCCGACCAGAAGGATTTGCTGACCTATTACGCCGGCATTTTCAATGGCAACGGCCGCAACATTTCCGTCAACGACAACGACCAATACATGTTTGCCGGCCGGCTCGAAATGCAGCCATGGAAGGGGAAAATCTCCGAGGCGGAGGCGTGGCTGAAATTCGGGGCCAATGCCTTGTCAAGTCGCGATGCGAGCGGGACGGTTCTTTCGCCCGCGGGAACCCTGCGGGTGAACAGTGATGGCTCTTTAAGCACTTTCGTCGCTCCCTCCGCGGCAGAAAGGACTGGCTACGGCGTCGACGCCCTCTTTCATCTCGGTCCGTTCGACCTCATCGGCGAATATTTGAGTGAAAATTACGAGGCTCGCACTGCGCCTGGTTTTCCGGATTTCCGTGCGGACGGCTTTTACGTCCAGGGCACCTACTTCATCATTCCGACAAAGCTTCAACTCTTCGCCAAGTACGAAAGCTTCAATCCCGGGCAGGTCGCGAATGACGACATCACATCCGTCACCGGGGGCGTGAACTACTACATCCATGGGGACGACCTCAAAATCATGGCGCACTACATTCACACCTGGTCCGACTTCCGGAAAAACAATCCCGCAGCCGGGCAAGACGAGTTTGATCAAGTCATGCTGCGTCTTCAGCTGGTTTACTAAGGCCTGATCCAAAACCCACTAAAATTATGAGCACCATCAACGCCGAATCCGAAGTCCGTAAACGCTACGCCGCCGGAGCGAAAGCAGCCGAAGCCAGGCTTTGTTGCCCCGTCGATTACAACACCGAGTACCTGAAAGCCATTCCGCGGGAGGTCATCGAGCGCGATTACGGCTGTGGCGATCCGAGCAAATATCTGCGCGAAGGCGAGACTGTTCTCGATCTCGGCAGCGGCACCGGAAAAATCTGTTTTATCGCGGCGCAGGTCGTGGGTCGCAACGGCAAAGTCATCGGAGTCGACATGACGGACGAAATGCTCGAGGTCGCGCGGACGAATGCCCCGATCGTGGCCGAACGGATCGGTTATTCGAACGTCGAGTTTCGGAAGGGCCGAATCCAGGATCTCGCGCTGAACGTGGATTTGCTCGACGCGGAATTGAAGCGGCGGCCGATCAGCGACGCGGCCTCCTTCCTTGCGGCAGACGAACTCGCCCAGGAGCTGCGGGTGAAGAGTCCGCTGGTGGCGAACGATTCGGTCGACGTGGTGGTCTCCAATTGCGTCCTCAACCTGGTCGAGTCGCATGCCAAGCGGCAGCTCTTCGAGGAAATCTTTCGCGTGCTCAGGATCGGCGGCCGCGCCGTTATCTCCGACATCGTGAGCGACGAAGAAGTTCCCGAGCATTTGCAAAACGATCCTGAGCTATGGAGTGGCTGCATCTCGGGCGCGTTGACCGAGGAAGGATTTATCGCAGCGTTCACCGCGGCCGGCTTTTACGGCGTGGGGATTCTGAAGCGCGACGAACAGGCCTGGCAGACGGTGGAAGGAATTGAATTCCGGTCTGTGACCATCGAGGCGTTCAAGGGAAAACAGGGAGCGTGCGTCGAACGCAATCAGGCGGTGATCTACAAAGGCCCGTTCAAGGAAGTGCTGGATGACGACAACCACCGCATGGAGCGCGGCCGGCGCTACGCTGTTTGCGACAAGACCTATAACATCTACCGCAAAGCTCCCTACTCCGCTTTCTTCGAATTCGTCGAGCCTTTGACGCCGATCCCGCTTGAGGAAGCGAAGCCGTTCGATTGTTCCCGCACTTCGCTGCGCCACCCGAAGGAGACCAAAGGTCAGGATTACAACGTCACCACCGAAGCCTCGCAATGCTGTGATGGCGGAAGCTGCTGTTAGGCTCCGAAACTTTTTTCCCACATCGCTCGATTAACCCAGCAAACCCTATGAAATATTCACTCATTGCCCTGGCCACTGTTGCCCTCGTCCTCAGCCACAGCGCCAGCGCCGAGCCCGCAGGTAAAGGGGCGTTCGATCCGAACCAGCCCTATACCGCAACCATGGGTCCGGGCGTGACTTATGATGCCTCTTTCGACATCGTTTTTACCGCGCCTTATGGGACAAAACAGGCCCAGGTCTGGCTGCCGGTCCCCCTAAACGATAACGCCCAGCAGGTGGAAGCCTACCGCACTGAGCCGGTTGCTCTTTCCGATGAAACGGAGCCGCTCTATCAGAACCGCCTCGTCCATTTCAGTTACGACAAACCACAAGGCGGACAAATCATCAAACAAAGCTTCAAAGTAACCACGCACGAACTGCGCTGGGACCTCGATCCCGAGAAAGCGACGATGGTGAAAGAATGGCCGGAGAGCTTTGCCAGGTACCTGCGCCACGAGCAGAACGTAGTCGTGGATGAACGGGCGAAGGAGCTGGCCCGCAAAATCGTGGGCGAGGAAAAAAATCCGGTCCGCCAGGCGCGTTTGCTCATGGCGTGGATTATGAAAACGCTCAACTACGACCATAACACCTGCTCGTTGGAGGCCAGCAGCGTCTGGGCGCTCGATAAAAAAGTCGGACATTGCAGCGACTATCATGGACTTGCCACCGCGCTTGGCCGCGCTATCGGCATTCCCGGGCGGGTGACTTACGGCATTAATCCCCTGCCGAAAAACTCCCCCACCCATTGCAAAGTGGAGTATTACTTTGCCGGCTACGGCTGGGTCTCCTTCGATGTCTCGGAAACGCAGAAGATGGTGAAGAAAATCGAAAAGGACACCACCCTGGATGCCGCGGCCAAAGCCGAGAAAATCAAAGTCGTCATGGACCGCTTCGAAAAAGGCTTTCGCGACAACACTTGGTACAAGATCGCCCACGGAACCTCCTACCCGCTCGTGCCCGCGGCAAAATCTGGAACTCCTCCTTTGGTGAGGACAGCCTTTATCGAAGCCGACGGCAAACCTCTGCAAGATCCCGATCCCGGCAACGGCAACCTGCGCGAATTTGCCTGGATGACGGTGGCCAAGTTTACTCCGAGCCAGCCGGTCGAGTCTCCGTTCAAGTAAAGTCAGGCACGAACGGGAGAAAGCTGCTGCCCATGGCGAAACAGGATCCGAGCGAGACGGCAATAAACGAGCCGATGCGCGCGACGCGGCCAGAGCCGCCGCCGAATGTCAGTGCCGAGGTCGACGTCGCAAGAGCGCCGATTCCCAAGTGGGCGATTGGCGAATTCATTGGGACGTTCCTGCTCGTATTTTTTGGATGCGGGAGTGTCTGTGCGGCCGTCGCCACCGGCGCGCAGGTGGGCGTGTTTCAGGTCGCGATTGTGTGGGGCATCGGGATTGCGACGGCGATCTATCTCACTGGCTCGCTGAGCAGCGCGCATTTGAATCCGGCGGTCACGATCGCGGCAGCCATCTGGTCGCGTTTTCCGATGCGCCTCGTGCTGCCGTACATCGCGGTCCAGATGCTCGCCGCGTTCGCGGCGGCGGCGGTGCTCTACCCGATCTTCAGCGGTTCGCTCGAGGCCTACGAAGCAGCGAACGGAATCACGCGAGGCCAGACTGGCAGCGAAGCCACCGCGATGGTGTTTGGCGAATACTTCCCCAACCCGGGCGGCAAAGCACTGACGGCGGCGCGTCGCGGCACGATGTCACACGGCGCCGCCTTTACGGCGGAAGTCGTCGGCACGGCGATCCTCGTGCTCGTGATCTTCGGCGTGACCGATGAGCGCAACAAGACCCGGCCACAGCTGCTCACTGCGGCCACCATCGGTCTCACAGTCACGATCCTCATCTCGCTGCTCGGGCCGCTGACGATGGCCTGCTTCAACCCCGCGCGCGACCTCGGTCCCAGGCTTTTCTCTTCGCTGGCCGGCTGGGGCTCGATCCCCTTTCGCACCAACGGCGTTGGCTGGCTAACGGTCTACCTCATTGCGCCGCTGCTCGGAGGAGTTGTCGGCGGATTCATCTACAGCAAGATTCTGAAGCCCGCTTATGCAGAAGACTGAAAAATGAACCGTTTCGCCGCCACGCTGGCCGAGCATTCGCTGCCACTTCGCCATGCAAAGACGGAGGTGCTCCAGATCAATGTCGGCAAGCTCTGCAACCTGACCTGCATTCATTGCCATGTAAACGCCGGTCCGAAGCGCAAGGAGATCATGACCCGCGCCACCGTCGACCAGTTGGTCGATTGGCTGGCCAAGACTGACATCCCGACGGTCGACCTGACGGGCGGCGCGCCCGAGATGATTCCGGACTTTCGCTATCTGGTGGAACGGCTGAAGGCGCTCACGCCGCCACGGCATATCATCGATCGCTGCAACCTGACCATCCTGCTCGAGCCCGGCTACGAGGATTACGCGAATTTCCTGGCACGGCACCAGATCGAGATCATCGCGTCGATGCCGTGTTATTCGCCGGAAAACGTCAATGCGCAACGCGGCAACGGAGTTTTCGACGGGAGCATTAAGGCGCTGCAACTCTTGAACTCGTTAGGCTATGGCACCGAGCCGGAGCTGCCGCTACATCTGGTCTACAATCCGAACGGCGCTTTCCTACCCGGTCCACAGGCGGAGCTGGAAGCGGACTATAAGCGTGAGTTCAAGGAACATTTCGGAATTGTGTTCAACAAGCTTTACACGATCACGAACCTGCCGATTGCCCGCTTTGCCTCCTACCTCAAGAACAACAACAAGCTGGCGGATTATATGGCGCTCCTGAACGAGGCGTTCAATCCCAGCACTGTGAATGGTTTGATGTGCCGCAACACCATCAACGTGAGTTGGCAGGGTGAAGTCTTTGATTGCGACTTCAATCAAATGCTCAAGATGCAGTGGCGCGACCGTGAGCAAGGCCTGCACCTCTGGGACATCGATCCGGCACAAGTGGAAAACCGCGAGATTTTGACCGGCGATCACTGCTTCGGATGCACCGCCGGCGCGGGCTCGAGCTGCGGCGGCGCGCTGGTTTAGGGGTCTGGGGAGCGCACGCGCCCTCGCGTGCTGGTTTTGGCGCCTCGCCAAAACGCACTTTAAATCCTGAAGAAAATCCATGCCGGCGAGGGCGCCGGCATCAGCACGCGAGGGCGCGTGCGCTCCCCAGATTTACCAGCGTTAGGCGCTCGCCTTTCGAAGCAAACTTCTCGGTGCTCGCTCGCGCCAGGCGATCTCCATAACAGGTCGTAACGCAGCCATATCAATGCCTTCAAGGTGAACGCACGTGCTGCCTTGTTTTCCCCACGCACCTTTCGCCGGGAAAAAAATCTTTGGATGACAGCGAAGCATTCTCGCCTGCTCTTCCAGCGGTAGATTCACCATGCCATGATCCTGGTCAGGATAGCCGAGCGTGGCAAAAATCTTCCCGCCCACTCGGAAATCAGGATGCGCCATGTGTTCGCTTTCAATTGCTTCAGGCATGCTGAGCGCGATGCGGCGGAAGTCGGCGGCTTTCATGAAGTGGGCGTGAGCGTTGAGAAAGACATGATTGAAACTTCCTTTTGTCGGTGGCGAGTCTTTTCTACCGCAGACCATCCCAGGCTCGCATAGAAGGCTGTGCTATCCACCGTATAAAGGTAAAGCCGGGAAACTTTAAGGGACGCTGCCTCGTCCATGATCCGGCGGACCACCGCGGCGCCGATCCCTTTCCGACGGTGGTCCGGCGCCACAAATACACCCGCCAGCCATGGAGTTAACTCGAGCCGGTCATCCATGTCGTGCGCGATCAGGCTGGCCGAGCCGAGCAGTTCGTCCTCGGATAGAGCAATGACCGTGAGCGGAATCCGCCCACGGCCACACCACCCTTGCAGGCGAATGGTCCGTGCCTCCACCGAATCGCCCGGCCGTAGAGCCGACCACTCCTGATGATGCCATTGAGCGAGCGTTGGGAGGAATTCGGGCCGGTCGGAGAGATATTCGATCTTCACTGCTAGGGTTTAGATTCGCGAACCGGGTCCGGCCATTGCCGAGCCAGGAACGAGTCATAGTCTCCGTGATCGATCTGCTTCACCAGGTCGCGAAACGACTCCTTCTGCGGAATGCAGCCACGCACGGTTTGCACGGTGGCGTTTCGCTGGCCGTATGCGGCTAAGGCCCGTTGGTATCTGTCGCGGTCGCGCGAGCGAAGACCGAGCAGGGTATAGAGCTGGCCGGCCGGGGACGCTTCCGGCAAGAGGTTTTCCAACCGGGCCGCGGCATCGGATTGGGTAAGAACCTCTCTAAGCGCTCTCTCACCTTCCGACATCGTTCCCGCAACGCCGACGCCTCCCACGGCGAAACTGCTAACCTTCCGAAGCACTGTGTCGGCGGTGGTTGGTCCAGCTGCTTCCAGCCGAGCGTGGCAGGTCAGAAATCCCAGAACCGTCAATGCGGCGAGCCGTTTCACGGAATCCGAGTGTAACAAGCCAGGACGAGAAAGAACGAGAGATTTCTCGACTGCGCTCGAAATGACTAGGCGCGGTGTCGCACTTTTCTGGGGAGCGCACGCGCCTCGCGTGCTGGTTTTGGCGCCTCGCCAAAACAGGCTGCGAAAAAGTTCGCGCTCGCGAGGGGCGCGATCGCCCGCACGCGAGGCGCGTGCGCTCCCCAGAAAGAAGACAACGCAATAACCTCGTAACCTTCTTCCTTTTTGCAGCGAATCCTCTACGCTCGCCGGTTATGAAATCCACGGTTGTTCTTTTGCTGGCCGCGCTCTCCTGCCTGGTGGTTTGCCCCGACGTTTACGCGCAGGAAACATCCCCTGCTCCGACCGTCGCGCCCGTCCCCTCCATCGCGCCTGATGCTGATCCGGCCACCTCGACGCGTGCATGGCTCGATACGGTGCCCGCCGACAAGCGCGCGAAGTCGGATGCCTATTTTGAAGGCGGCTATTGGCTGATTCTCTGGAATTTCCTGCTCGCGGCGGCGATCTCGATCTTTCTCCTCAGCTCACGCCTTTCTGCCCGCCTCCGGAACTCGACCGAGCGCATGACGAGATTTAAAGCATTGCAGGTCGCGCTTTACGGTATCGCCTATATCATCCTGACAGCGGCGCTGACCTTCCCTCTCACGGTTTACGAAGGCTTTTACCGGGAACACAAATACGGACTCGCGACCCACACGTTCGGTTCGTGGGCTCTCGACCAGCTCAAAGGCCTGGCTTTCGGGCTGATCGCGCTGCCGCTCCTTCTTATCGCCCTTTACGCGGTATTTCGAAAAGCCCCGCGAACGTGGTGGATTTGGGCCACATGCGTCATGGTCGCTTTTTCCTTAGTCGTTCAGTTCGTTTTTCCAGTCTTCGTCGCGCCGGCTTTCAACAAATACACTCCCCTGAAAGATCCGGCGTTGCGGGAGCCTATCCTTGCTCTGGCGCGCGCGAACCAAATCCCTACCGATAAGGTTTTCGTAGTCGATGCCTCCCGCCAAACGACGCGGGTCAGCGCGAATGTAGCCGGTTTCCTCGGCACCACGCGGATAGCCTTAAACGACAATCTGCTCAAGCAATGCACCCTGCCTGAAATCCGAGCAGTGATGGCGCATGAGATGGGGCATTACGTCCTCAATCACGGCGTGAAACTGACAATATACGCGGGCATCTTTTTCCTGGTGGGATTTGGCCTGGCCAGGTTCGCCTTTGATGCCGTGGTCCGAAAGCGCGGCCCGGCCTGGGGTGTTCGGGGCATCGGCGATCCCGCCGGGCTTCCGCTGCTCGTCCTCATTCTCGCGACTTACTTCTTCCTCATCACCCCATTTGACAACACCGCCGTCCGCGTGACGGAATCAGAGGCGGACATCTTCGGGCTCAACGCCGCTCGCGAGCCGGATGGATTCGCGAAAGTGGCCTTGAAACTCGGCACCTACCGGAAACTCGATCCGAGCCCAATCGAGGAGTTCATCTTCTTCGATCATCCGAGCGGCCGCGCGCGCATTCGCATGGCCATGGACTGGAAAGCCGCGCATCTGCCGGCCGGCGGGGATGAATAATTAGCCGGCTTTCTTTTTCAAGGAGCGGCGGTTTGCAACCGCCGTTTTATTTGGTCGGCGATTGAAAAATCGCCGCTCTTTGGCCGTTGCGCACTGTGCCGAAGCATCTTACTCGTCTTGCTCCATGAAACGCCTCGTCCTGCTCCTTGCTGTCGCTTTAGTGGCCGCCAATCCGCGGATTGACGGCGCGGACGCCGATCGCTTCGTTTATCCGCAGGCTACCAAAGGCAAGCAGGTCGACGACTACTTTGGGACGAAAGTGGCCGACCCCTATCGCGGTCTCGAGGACGCCGACTCGGAAGCCACGCGGAAATGGATCGAGGCGCAGAACAAACTCACGTTCGATTACCTGGCCGCGATTCCGGAGCGGAAAAAGATCAACGACAAGCTGACCGCGCTCTGGAATTACGAAAAACACACCGTCCCTTTTCGAGAAGGCGGCCGCTATTTCTTTTCCAAGAACACAGGCCTCCAAAACCAAAGTGTCCTCTTTACCGGACCAAGCCTTCCGGGAGAAACGAAGCCGCTGCTCGATCCCAATACGCTCTCAAAAGATGGCACGGTCGCGCTCAGCGGCTTCGACATTACCAGCGATGGTAAATTGCTCGCTTACGGCCTGGCCACGGCCGGATCAGATTGGCAGCAATGGAAGGTCCGCGATATCGAAACGGGCAAGGACCTGTCCGATGACGTGCAATGGGTGAAATTTTCGGGCGCCTCCTGGAAAAAGGATGGCAGCGGATTCTTTTACAGCCGTTACGACGCCCCCGCGTCCGCTGATCAGCTCAAGAAAGCCAACTACTTTCACAAACTTTACTTCCACAAGCTCGGGACGCCCCAGTCGAAGGACGAGTTGGTTTACGAGCGGAAGGATCACAAGGACTGGAACTTCAGCGGAGAAGTGACCGAAGACGGGCGGTTGCTCATCATCAACGTTTACCAGGGATCGGATCCGAAGAATCGGATCTTCTACAAGGATCTGCGAAATCCAAAATCAAAGGTCGTCGAGCTGCTCAACAAACAGGACGCCTCCTATGGATTTATTGGCTGCGAAGGCGACACGCTCTGGTTCCTGACCGACCTGGCCGCGCCACGAGGCCGCATCGTCGCGATCGATGCTATCAAACCGGACAGCATCACCACAGTGGTGCCGGAGGCTCCCGAGAAACTCGAAGACGTCGGTTTGGTCGGCGATCGGTTTATCGCGAGCTACTTGAAGGACGCGCATTCCGTCGTTCGGCTGTTTGAGATTTCGGGCAAGGCGGCAGGCGAAATTGCCTTGCCGGGATTGGGGACGGCCAGCGGGTTCACCGGCAAGAGAAAGGACACGGAGACGTTTTACTCGTATGTCAGCTTCACTGAGCCGTCGGCGGTTTATCGCTACGACGTGACAACCGGCCAAAGCACCGTGCTCTTCCGCCCCAAGGTCGATTTCAACTCGCAGGAATTCACCACCGAGCAGGTTTTTTATCCCAGCAAAGACGGGACGAAAATCCCGATGTTCCTGACCTATCGGAAAGGCCTCGAGAAAAACGGGACCAATCCGACCATCCTCTACGGCTACGGCGGGTTCAATAATTCCGTCACTCCTTCCTTTTCCCCGGCCTATGCGGCGTGGCTGGAAATGGGCGGCGTCTATGCGGTCGCGAACCTGCGCGGCGGCGGCGAGTACGGCGAAGAGTGGCATCTCTCCGGGACCAAGCTGCGCAAACAAAACGTCTTCGACGATTTCATCGCCGCGGGCGAATGGCTGATCGCGAACAAATACACTTCCACGCCAAAGCTCGCCATTAGCGGCCGCAGCAATGGCGGTTTGCTGGTGGGCGCGACCTTAAACCAACGCCCGGAGTTGTGGGGCGCCGCTCTCCCCGCCGTGGGCGTAATGGACATGCTCCGCTTCCAAAAATTTACCATCGGTTGGGCCTGGACCTCGGACTATGGCTCGTCCGAAAACGCCGCTGAATTCGCTGCGCTCTACAAGTATTCGCCCCTGCACAACATCCAGCCCGGGACGAAATATCCGCCCACCCTGATCACCACCGCCGATCACGACGACCGCGTTTTCCCCGGCCACAGCTTCAAGTACGCCGCCGCCATGCAAGCCGCGCAGGCCGGTCCCGCTCCCGTTTTGATTCGAATTGAAACCCGGGCCGGGCACGGCGCCGGCAAGCCCACCTCGAAGGTCATCGAAGAAGTGACCGATCAGTGGGCGTTTCTCGTCAAGAACCTCCAGATGAAGCCTGCGCTTTAGGCACGGGTGAGTGAGCGATTGAGTAATTGAACGATCGTAATCACCCGCTCACTGTATTCCCAATTTCTCCCACTTGAATTTTTTCAAAAATTGAGTGTCATACACATCTCAATCGAACCTTTGGAATGATCGAAGTCCGAAATCTCAAGAAATCATTTGGAGCGAAGACGGCCGTGAATGGCGTCTCGTTCAAGGTGGAAATGGGCGAAGTCCTGGGCTTTCTGGGGCCGAACGGCGCGGGTAAGTCCACGACGATGCGCATGATCACGGGATTCATTCCGCCGTCCGACGGCGAGGTCTTCGTCGGTGGATTCAACATGCTGGATAACCCGATTCCCGCGAAGCGGCTGATCGGTTACCTCCCGGAGAATGCTCCGTCCTATGCGGACATGACGGTGCTGGGGTTTCTTGGCTTTGCGGCGGAACTGCGAGGTATGCGGGGCGAGGCCAAAAAGCGCGCCATCGATCGCGTGGTCGAGATGTGTTTTCTCGAATCGGTCCTCCATCAAAGCATCGAGACATTGTCGAAGGGCTATCGGCACCGGACCTGTTTCGCCCAATCGATCATTCACGATCCCGCGGTGCTGGTCCTGGACGAACCGACCGATGGCCTCGATCCCAACCAAAAGCATGAAGTGCGGACGTTGATCAAGAAGATGGGTCGAACCAAAGCAATCGTCTTCTCCACTCACATTCTCGAGGAAGTCGAGGCGGCTTGTTCGCGGGCGATCATCATCGATCGCGGCCAGATCGTGGCGAACGGCACTCCCGAGGAATTGAAGCAACGCTCGGAACACGCCGGCGCCGTCACCGTTCGGTTACTGGATGGAAGTTCCGCCGCAGTGACGCACAAACTGGATCAGCTCCCGGCCGTCGGAAAATGCACCGTGCTGTCTGAGGCGCCCGTGACGGTTCGGGCCTATCTGAAGAAAAATGGTGCACGCGGGGAACTGGCGCGCGAGATCGGCGAGGTCGCCGCGACGGAAGGCTGGCGCATTGAGGAATTGCACACCGAAGAGGGCCGGCTGGACGACGTTTTCCGTGCCATTACCCGGCCCGAGACGAAACAAGAGGAGGCGGCATGACCGATGCGACCGTGGATTCGCCAGCCGTTGTCACCACTCCGGCCGTTCGTCCGGAGAAGGAAGGCGGCGCGAGCGCCCTGCGGCACATTTTAACGATCGCAAAACGCGAAATCACCGGCTACTTCGCCTCGCCGGTCGCGTACGTTTTCATCGTGATTTTCCTGCTGCTGACGGGATTTTTCGCGTTCATGGTTTCGGGCTTCTTCGAGCGCGGCCAGGCTAATCTCCTGGCCTTCTTCGCCTGGCACCCCTGGCTCTATCTCTTCCTCGTTCCAGCGGTCGGGATGCGAATGTGGTCGGAAGAACGCCGGCTCGGCACGATCGAGCTGTTGCTCACGATGCCGATTACTCCATGGCAGGCGATCGTTGGAAAATTTCTGGCGTCCTGGCTGGTGCTCGCGCTCGCCCTGGCATTGACCTTTCCGATCGTGCTCACGGTCAATTACCTGGGCCGCCCGGATAACGGCGTGATCCTGGCCAGTTATGCCGGAAGCCTCCTGCTGTCGGGGGCCTATTTGTCCGTCTCCGCCATGACGTCGGCGATGACGCGCAACCAGGTGGTGAGCTTCATTGTTTCGGTGGTGCTCTGCCTCTTTCTCATTCTCGCCGGCTGGCCGCCGATCACGAATATGCTCTCGCAATGGGCCAGCGCCTGGTTCGTCGAAACGATCGCGGCCTTCAGCGTCATGACCCATTTCGAAAGCATCCAGAAAGGCGTGATCGATTCGCGCGACGTTCTGTTTTTCTTTTCGGTCATCGGCTTCTGCCTCTTCACCACCAGCGTCATCATCCGCGCCCATCGCGCCGGCTAGGAACCATGGATCCCACGAAAAAGAAGCGGCTCGAGACTTTGCTCTATTCCACCATCGGCATTGCCGCGATGGCCTTGCTCCTGATCGCGTTCAACTTAATCGCCGCCAAGGGCCGGCAACGCATTGATCTCACGGCGGAAAACGCCTACACGCTTTCGCCGGGGACCAGGGCCATTCTCGCGAAGCTCGATACCCCGGTTCAAATCCGGTTTTACTGCACGAAAAACGTGAGCGCGATGCCGGTTTTCCTCACCACCTATGCGCAACGCGTCGAGGATTTGCTCGGGGAATACAGACAGGCCTCGAGAGGCAGGATCGAGGTCCAGCGGTTGAATCCCGAGCCCGATTCCGATGCGGAAGACTCGGCCCGGCTGGATGGGGTCGAGGGCCAGCAACTCCGCACGGGTGAAAAAATCTATCTCGGATTGAGCATCGGGTTGCTCGACCAGAAACAGGCGATCTCATTCCTCACGCCCGATCGGGAGCGCCTGCTCGAGTACGACATCTCACGAGCCATCGCGCGCGTGATGACGGCCGAGAAGCCCGTTATCGGGGTGATGAGTCCTTTGCCGGTCATGGGCCAGTTGAATCCAATGGCGATGCAAATGCGACAGCAGCAACGCTCCCAGCCCTGGGCCTTCATGAGCGAGCTCGGACGCGACTTCAACGTCAAACAAGTGGAGGTCACCGCCGACAAAATCCCGGACGACATCAAGGTCCTGGTCGTGATTCATCCAAAAACAGTGACCGACGAAACGCAGTACCTGCTCGACCAGTTTGTCCTGCGCGGCGGAAAATTGATTGTCTTTGTCGATCCACTTTGCGCGCTGGACCGCCCGCCCGTCGCCCAGGGACAAATGCCGCCCATGAGCAGCTCCAGCCTGGACAAATTATTCAAAGCCTGGGGCCTGACTTTCGAGGCAGCCAAAGTCGTCGCGGACATGGAATATGTCGCAAGGCTCCAGGAGGGCCCGAACCCGACCGTGCTCGCGCTGAATGAGACAGCGATCAACAAAGACGACGTGGTCACGGCCAATGCCGACAATCTGGTCATGGCGTTCACCGGCGCTTTTTCCGGCACGCCGGCCGATGGACTGGCCAGGACCGTGCTGATCAAATCGTCGAAACAGTCGCAGCTCGTCGAGGCCTTGATGGCATCGCTCGCCGCGGGGCAGATCGCTAATAATTTCACCCCGAGCGGAACGGAGCATGCGCTGGCGATCCGGTTGACCGGCCGGTTTAAGACGGCCTTCCCCGATGGAAAACCGAAGCCGGCGGCCAGTCCGTCTGAACCAAAACCGGATGAAAAAGCAGCCGAACCCGGACTGAAGGAATCAGCCGAGCCGAGCACCGTCGTATTGATCGGGGATGCCGATATGATTCAAGACCCGGTGGCGGTCAGGGAAATCCAGGCCATCGGGCAGAGACTGATCATGCCGTTGAACAGCAATTTGAGTTTCGCGCAAAGCGTGGTCGAACAACTCGCCGGAGACAGCAATCTGATCGCGGTCAGGAGCCGGGCTTCACGCGAGCGTCCCTTCACGGTTGTGCAAAAAATGCAGGCCGATGCGGAAGCGAATTACCGGACCAAAATCAAGGAGCTCGAGGGCAGCCTGGCGGAGACCCAGCGCAACTTGAACGAGCTGCAAAAGAGCAAGGGGGAAGCGGGCCAGCGCTTTATCTTGTCGCCGGAGCAGCAGCAGGAGCTGGTCAATTTCCGCAAGAAAGAAGCGGACGCAAAAGTGCAGCTGAAACAGATGCGCAAACAGCTCCGGTCGGAGATCGATTCGCTCGAGAACCGGATCACGTGGCTGAACATTGCCGGCATGCCGGTCGCCGTCATCCTGGCGGGATTCGGCCTCGCGGCCATGAAGCGTAGACGGACGGTCAAATGAAGGGGAAACAACTCGCGATAGTCCTGGTTTTGCTCGTCGTGGTGGGCGGCATCGCATTATTTCTGCGCAGCCGCAATGCCGCCTCCTGGAGCGAGACCGCCACGACAGCCAGCGGCAAAGTTCTCGATTTCCCGCTTAACGATGTCTCCCAAGTGACGATCAAAGAGGGCGGCGCGGAGTTGAACCTGGCCAAGAAAGATGACGTCTGGACAGTAAAAGAGCGCGCCGATTATCCGGCCGATTTCGCCAAGGTCAGCGCGCTCATCCGAAAGCTTTGGGAACTCAAGCCCGTGCAGGACGTGAAGGCCGGCCCGTCGCAGCTCGGGCGCCTCCAGCTCACCGAGCCGGCCCCGGGATCGGCCAGCGGCACCCTGCTCGATTTGAAGGGCCCGGGTGAGAAGCGGCTCGCCGCATTGCTGTTGGGGAAAAAGAATCTCAAAAATCCGGATCAACCCGCCGGCGAGGGCGGCGGCTTTGCCGTGGGCCGCTACGTCATGGGCCAGGACGGCTCAAACAGGATCTTCCTCGTTTCGGATACCTTCGAAGAGATCCAAATGAAACCGGAGCAATGGCTGAACCACGATTTCATTAAGATCGAAAACACAAAATCGATCGGCGTCGCTGGAAACACGCCGGCGATGAATTGGACGATCGTTCGCGATGCCGCCGCCTCTCCGTGGAAACTGGCCGACGCGAAGCCAGATGAAGAACTCGATAACGCCAAGGCGTCGAGCGTAGCGTCGTACCTCTCCGCCGCGAGTTTCGCCGACGTGCTTTCTCCGGACGCTCCAGTAACGGAGACGGGGCTCGACCAGCCGTCCACGATCCGAATGGAAACCTTCGACAACTTTGTCTACGAATTGCGGATCGGTAAAGTGACGGGCGAGAACTACCCCGTCCTTGTTTCCATCAAAGCCGACCTGCCGAAGGAGCGAACCCCTGGCCCCGAGGAAAAACCGGAAGACAAAGGCCGGCTCGATCAGGAATTTCAAGCGAAGCAAAAGCAGCTCACCGACAAGCTCGCGACCGAACAAAAACTCCAGGCCCGTCCCTACCTGATCGCGAAATCCACCGTTGACCAGGTGCTCAAGGATCGCGCCTCGCTCCTAGCCGAGAAAAAACCTGTCCCCCCGCCCACTCCGGGAACCTCGCCCGCCGGTCCCAACGCCGCGCCGTTGCCGAAACCTCCTGTCGTTACCCCACGCGCCTCGCCTTCGTCCGCAAAGGCAACTCCATCACCTGCTAAAGCGCCGAAGTAGCGTCCATCAATTGGAGCCGCGCCCCTGTTGCTGGCGCGCCGACAATCCTCGAGCTGGATTGCGTTGTGTTTCGCAAGGAAATCGGAAGCCAGCCGAGTCGCCGCGGAGACCACCTGCCTACGTTTCGCCTGCCGAGCCTCCTTACTCTTCCGCGGGCAAGTCGGCTTCGAGCGGGCGATCCTTATGGAATCTGCTTAGGCCGAACACGCTGAAACCGATCACGCGGCCTTGCTCGTCCACGCGCCGCATCACCGCATCGCTCCTGGTCGTTCGCATGAAACCGGACGCGTCAGAAAAGGTCACTTCGAGATAATCGTGTTCAGCGTCAAACCACAGTTTTACTTTATCGACCATAATATTTCTTCGGACCTCTTGGTTTTCTCTTTATCGAAGGGTCCTTCCACCATTGACCATGATGAAGGAGCCATTGAACGCTCCGACCCCAGCCATCGCCTGCCATTCCGGTGTGTCACGCTGCGGATCAATGCCCACCAGAGCCGCGATCAGGTCGGCTCCCCTGGCTGCGATCGCGAAAGTATCATGCTGGGCTATCGGCGGTCCGATCACTGCGTTCGCCGGGCCGGCGGACAGGACCGCTCGCGAAGCACTCTGCTCGCTTGGTTCCGCCTCGGCGGTAAGGACGGCGCGGGGAGCCATTCGTGAGCCCGATAGCACGCGCACATAGAAGTCATATGGACGGATCGGGCCAAAGAGAGAGACGGTGTTGAGCGGCCGAACCCTCACGTAGTACGTCCCAGAGTACGTCCCAGCCAACATCAACACCGTCTCAGAAATGTCTGTCTCGCTCCCGATTACCCCGGCTTCGTCATTTGTCTCGAGCACCGCCATGCCATCCGAAGCGATAAGGTCTATTAACGTATCGACGGAACCGCCACTGAACCCTGTGATCGTCGCCGGATAGACTCGATAGTCCGCTCCGGCGGTGAAGGAATACGCCTTCGGCGAGGCCGGCTGAAGCTTAGCGTTCATTGCGGGGGGTGGGCATCCGTGCGGTCTTGATCTCGCGGCGCAACGCGCGACGGATCAATTCGGAAAAGCTAATCTCCTCCCGCCGCGCCTTGTCCGTCAGAATTTTTTGGACCTGTCGGGGCAGGCGGAACGTCACCGGGACACTGCCCTTTGGCAGTTTCGTTCTGGGCATGATCCATGTGTATTAGTGTATCATACACTCTGTCAACACGGAATTTTCTTGTGGTGTCATATTCGGTATGACACGGTCTGCGGCGTGCGAGACAGGGAATCCACCGCTATCACGATCACTCTCCCTCTTGCCCTCGACCGGGCCCTCCAGGCGCTCGCCGATCAAAAACATTGCGGGAACAAATCCGCCGCGATTCGGGAGGTCCTTTACAAAGAAGCCGGCATGCAGGCCACACTGCGCATGAACGAAAAAGGGATAACGAATCGGTGAGCAAAGCCGAGCACCGCTCCGTCAAATACGGATCTCGCAAGAAGAAAATCCCCCGGAAATAAAATTCCTTGCTTGAGAAATTTGCGCGACGGCGTTTGGCGAGCGCGGGATGACGCAGTAAATTCCGGGCGTATGTTCAGGATCGAATTCGATCAACCGCGAAATTTGCTCGTTATCCGGTACAGCGATCACGTCGGGCCGGATGAGACCGAGCGTGCCCTCGAGGAGGTGCGGCTCGCGCTCGACCAAGTGGAACGCGGCTTCCGTCTCCTGGCGGACCTGACCGGCTTGCAGTCGATGGACATCGCCTGCGCACCGCACATCGAGAGCGCGATGGACATGTGCAATGGGAAAGGCGTAGCGGATGTGGTCCGCATTATTCCCGATCCCAGAAAAGACATCGGGATGCAGATCATGTCGTATTTTCATTACGGCGGCGATGTCCGCATCGTGACCTGTGAGAGCGCGGACGAGGCGATGAATCTCCTGGCCGGGTGAGGTAGCGTTAACGAGATCGCGCTCGGAACTCGGATACGCGAGCCGGGTCATTTTGCCCAGATCTTCCGGCGGGTGGTTGCCGTGACGCCGACCGACTTCCGCAGCGATCGCTCCGCGCGGAGCATGCTAGAAACTCGACGGACAAGCGCACTGCACTCAAACGCAAAGCCAACGGCTGAGGCTGGCGCTTTGTGGCTTTTATCGTCTAATTATGAATGGCTGAACCGAGAAACCCGGGTTTTGAGCAAGCAGTCCGAGACAGCTTCGCCGCGCAGCAGTTAATGGCTACCATTGGCGCACGGCTCACGAACGTGACGGCGGGCGAGATTGAGATCCGAGTGCCCTTCCGGCGCGACCTGACGCAGCAGCACGGTTTTCTTCATGCTGGCGTGGTGACCTCCGCGCTCGACAGCGCGTGCGGCTACTCGGCGCTTAGCCTCATGGAGGAGGGCGTGGGAGTGCTCACGGTTGAGTTCAAGACGAACCTCCTGGCTCCGGCGCGGGGAGATGAGCTGATCGCACGCGGTCGTGTCCTGCGGGCGGGACGGACCATATCGGTCTGCCAGGCGGAAGCGGCGATGCTGGCCGAGGGCGCCGAGACCTCAGTGGCTATCATGATTGCCACGGTCATGACCGTTCGCAGTCGTTCGGACGTAGTCGGCTGAGAAAGGCAGCATTACTGTCGTGTTTTACGCCGGGGCGATGGAGATTCTGGCCGGGTGACTAGCGCACGGCCCGCCACTTCTCCACAAATTCGTTCACCCAACCGGCTTTTCAGTCCCTCATCAGGGAGCATACTGGTGAAGCTCCAGCCGACACGCCGCGCTAAACGCTTTCATGATGTCCGGAGAGGTCTTGCAGATCGTCTCGAAGAGTTGGGTGGCCTCCGTGATGTTCGGGGCATTGTACAAATCTACCACGTGCCGGACACACTCTTCCGCTGCGTCCAAAACCGGTTGCGTTGAGACAAAGCGAATTCGAGCCAGCAACGCAAACACGGTGGCCAGTGTATCCGGACGCTCCAACGAATGATCCAAAGCGTGAGCGGAGAGGCGCGCTACTTCGTTCACGAATTCACTGTAGAGAAATTCGCGTTTGCGCATCTCGACCTTGGCGCGGTCGCGGATGGTTTGATTTCGCTGTGTGATCCAGGTGGTGGCAAGCGCTGCGGCCGCGCCAGTCACCGATCCCATGACTCCCGCCAAGGCTGTGATGAGGTTCGCGTCCATAATGCGAATTAGAGGACTGGCTCCGCTCCTAACGGTGGCCCGGATTGGGTGGGTGCGGGTGTTTTCCGCAAAATGGAACCTCCGGGAAGATTGCTCCTGGAACAACGTCGGGACGCATTATCTTAGGTTCCCATCATAAGAACCACGCGAAAGCGCGCCCTGCCGCTGTGCATTTGTTCGTAGGCCGCCGCTACCTCCGTGAGCGGATATTGTTCGACCATGGGATGCACCTCACTCAACCCACTGAATTCCAGAGTGTCCTGTGAATCTCGCGCTGTCCCGGAATACCAGCCGGCTACGGATCGTCGTCCCCCAATCAAAGGCATCACTGGTATGCTTAGCGGTTCGTGCGGCGCCGCAGGAATGAGCAGGTTTCCATCCGGCGAAAGCCCTTCGACCAAGGCGGAGATGGCCTCTGCGTTAGGTGCCGTCGCCAGGATGATGCGTGCGCCACCCAACTGCTGTAACTTGGCAACCGTATCACCTGCGTCTGTGTCGAAGTAATGATGCGCGCCGAGCTTTTCAGCTAGCTCTTGCTTGTCTGTGCCGCGGCCTAGCGCAATAGTCACGAACCCCATCTTCCGCGCGTATTGCACGCCGAGATGTCCCAGCCCGCCGATCCCGTGGACCGCGACGGCATCACCGCCGCGCGCTCCCGAATTCCGCAGCGCGTTGTACACCGTCACCCCGGCACACATAAACGGACCTACCTCCTCCGGCGCTAACTCATCCGGAACAGCCGCCACCGCTTCCGCTCCCACGATCATGTAGTCCTCATAGCCGCCGTCAAAATCGATGCCGGTAACCTTGCGCTTGACGCACATCGCGAAATCGCCGCGGCGGCATGGATCGCAAACGAAACAATGTCCGCCATGCCAGCCGACTCCAACGCGCTGTCCTTTCGTCCATTGAGTGACCCCACCGTCCACGGCATCGATGCGACCTGCGATTTCATGACCTGGCACGCGAGGGTATTGAATCCCGGGCCAAAGACCCTCTTTGACCATGACATCGCTGTGGCAAATTCCACATGCTTCCACTTTCACACGAACCTGCCCCGGGCCCGGTTCGGGGATGTCGCGGTTCACCAATTCAAAGTTTCCGCCAGGCTTACTAATGTGCGCTGCTTTCATTTTCGTTTTCAAACTCATCTCAATTCTCAGTCATCGGAGAGGAACATGGAGGACCTCGTTCATGTAGCGATCGGCTGCCGCGATCGCCTCCTCCGGACTGCCGCCGCTCTGACGCGCGCTTAAATACGGCGCGTACCAGTCCCACCAATTGTGCTCGGCGTGCGTCTGCTCGTAGTGGTGGTGGTGCTTTCCCGTTTCGAGAAGGAGCTCTGCCAGGGTGGCGACATCCATGGATTTATCCTCGCTCCACTCGCGGCCAGCGAGCCGCTCCTTGATCTCCTGGAACTGCCAGCGGTTCCCATCTGGATCCTCAAAGGAGGCAAATGAGTAGTAGGAACGACCTTCCGGGTCGCGCCCCGCGACGCGCGGGTTTTCCACGGAGTTGTTGAACGGGCCGGCGGCGTAGTGGAAGACCTCGCTGACGTTAACGCCGCGGGCGATCAAGTCGTCACGCGCAGCGCCAGCGTTATCCACGGCGAGGACCAGGTCCGCCGAGCCAGCCTTGGCGGACGTCACTCCCTTGCCGAAGATGATCGACGCGCCTGATTGAGGAGGAGTGAATTGTAGAACTCGAAAGTTTTCGTTCGCGGCGTAATCGGCATCTAACCGGAACCCCAGTTTCTCGTAGAATGCTTTGGCGCGATCGACGTCGGAAACGGGGAGGAATACCACTTCTAGTTTCATGTTCATGATTACTGCTCCTTTATTTTGTTCTTGGTCTTAAACGTCGCCAACGGCCGGCGTTTTTCTCTGCCCGTTCGAGTTTTAGCGCAGGGGCCGCGATGCGCCTAGTGGGACTTTGGTCCCATACCGGCCGTCTAACGCTCGCTCGCTTAGCGGCTCGGTGGCCCTGGCTCTTTCGCCTAATCCGGCCCCAGCGGCTCGAGTTCTCCGAGCATGGTCGGGATCAGCTCGGACACGGTGGGATGAATGTGAACCGCGCGTTGAATAACGGTGTAAGGCGCCTTCGCGTACATCACGTCGAGAATCGAATGAATCACCTCATCGCCCCCGGTTCCGAGAATCGCCGCACCGAGGATCTCGCGCGTTTCCGCATCGACCACGATCTTCATGAACCCTTGCGTCTCGCCCTTCTCCACCGCGCGTGCGACCCTCGTCATCGGGCGCTTGCCGACGAGCGCGGCTCGGCCGCTCGCACGAACTTCCGCTTCGCTGCGGCCAACGCGTCCAAGCGGCGGATCCGTGTAAAGCGCGTAGGCGGGAATTCGATCAGTGACACGGCGAGAATCCCCGTCGAGAAGATTCGCCGCTACGATCTCCCCATCATTATAGGCGGTGTGGGTAAACGCGCCTTTTCCGTTGCAGTCGCCCAGCGCCCATATGCCGGGAACGCTGCTCCGGAGCTGATCGTCGACCACAATGTATCCCCGCTCGTCCATCGCGACGCCGGCGCGATCGAGCCCAAGATCATCTGTGTTCGGAACGCGCCCGACCGCGAGCAGGAGATGCGTCCCGCTAATTTCGGGATCACCTGACATGCAGTCGAGATGCGCCACCGGTTCGTTGCCGCGCCGCGAAAAGCTGATGCACTTCGCGTTTAGCCGAACCTGCACACCTTCGCGCTCGAGGATCTCGCGCAGGGCGTTCGATACATCTTCGTCTTCGCGACGAACCAGCCCTGGCCCCTTCTCGACGATCGTGACTTCACTGCCGAAGCGGCGAAACATCTGCCCAAACTCGAGGCCGATATAACTGCCGCCGATGACGATCAGGTGCCTGGGAACGAACTCGACTTCCAGGAGTGTGCTGTTGGTGAAGTAATCGATCTGCTCGATGCCCGGCATTCGAGGCACTGCCGCGCGTCCGCCGACATTGATGAAGATCCGATTTGCCGTGAGCCTCTCCGCGCCAACGCTGATTTCGTTCGGCGATTCGAAACGCGCGTGCCCTTCCAGGACCGTACAGTTCTCCATTCCCTCGAGCCAAGTCTTGAGCCCTGTGCGCGATTGTTGAACGATGGCGTCCTTCCTCGCCTTCACCTGCCGCATGTCGACCGAAACCGCGCCTTCGATCGCGACGCCAAACTCGGCGGCGCTCCGCGCGAGCTGTGCCGCATAGGCGCTCGCCACCATCGCCTTGGTCGGTGTGCAGCCGGTGTTCACGCACGTGCCGCCAAACAACCTTCGCTCGACGATCGCGACCGTCATTCCGCTGGCCGCCAAACGTCCGGCAAGAAACGGCCCTGCCTGGCCAGTGCCAATGATGATTGCGTCGAAGCTGCGCGTCATGCGAACCGCGAAGTGATCGGGAGCGCATCTCCGATCGCAACGATATCCTCGAGTAGCCTGGGTTGCTGATGATCGGCGCCGCCGATGCGTCTCGAGAACAGGGCGCGCGGCTGAAGCAGCGCGATCACTTCCGAGAGGGGGTCGTTCATATTTGGACGCTCGCCAGTGAAATGCGGACTCCACATGGTAGCGCGTCCTGATCGTCTTCGCTATCGTAACCGCCACGAAAAACGCGCGACAATTTCACGCGCAGGGCGGGAGCGTGGTCGCCACCATGCGAACACCACGCGAAGACGTTCTGCCCCGCTCGGAGCGGCTTCGTAGGGGCGCCCGACAAGGTCGTGAACCCGCTCGGTGTCAAAGGCATGAGCGCACTCGGAATGGTCGGCATCCCAGCCGCCATCGCGAACGCCGTCTTCCGTGCCACCGGCAAACGCATCCGGGAGCTGCCAATCACGCCGGACAAGTTGCTGTAGGCCGCACCGGGCTTGTTGTCTTCGCTGTCGGATGACAGGCTTGCTGTCTTCGCCCGCAATCGGCTAGCTTCATAGGTCCATGCGGAATGTTGGATTCTGAATGATGAGGAAAAGGGCTTGCTGCCTCGAGAAGTGAGATCCCGCGAATGAAGTTCTTCACCTCACAATTGGCCTTCTTTCTCAAGACGGCCACGACGCGGCGTAACATCCGGCTGCTCTTCCGTTTTCTCCTGGTTCTCATCGGACTGGTGATGTTGTACAGCGTCCTTTTCCACGTGCTCATGGAGTTTGAAGGGCAACACCACAGCTGGATCACTGGCTTCTATTGGACGCTTACGGTGATGAGCACGCTTGGTTTTGGCGACATCACTTTCAAGAGCGATCTCGGGCGCGTCTTCTCCATCGTCGTCTTGCTCTCGGGAATGGTTTCCCTCCTGATGCTGCTGCCGTTCACCTTTATTGAATTTTTCTACGCACCCTGGATGCGGGCCCAGTCGGAGGCGCGTGCGCGTCGCCGACTGCCCACATCGACCGAAGGCCACGTTATCCTGACGAACTACGATCCGGTCTCGATCGCGCTCATCCAAAGGCTCAAGCGCTACGGCTATTCTTATGTGCTCCTGGTCGGCGATCTCCAGGAGGCCCTGCGCCTTTACGACCTGGGAATCAAGGTCGTCTTCGGAGACATCGATCGTTTGCAAACCTACGAGCGCGCCCAGATCACCCAGGCGGCCATGGTCGCCGCGACCGGCAGTGACGTAGTCAACACCAACGTCGCGTTCACCGTGCGCGAACTCTGCGGCAATGTGCCGATCGTCGTCACGGCCAACTCCGCGGACGCGGTGGATATCCTCGGGCTCGCCGGCAGCACCAGGGTGATTCAACTGGCGGAGATCATGGGCCAGGCGCTCGCGCGCCGGATCAGCGGGGTGGATGCGCGGGCGCACGTGATCGGCCAGGTGCAGGAAATTCTCATCGCTGAAGCGACGGCGGCTGGAACGCCCCTGGTCGGCAAAACGCTTGCGCAAAGCAAGCTGCGCCAAAATGCCGGCGTGACGGTCGTCGGCCTTTGGCATCGTGGTCATTTTGAAATGGCGACTGCGGAGACGCGGATCGAGGCCGATTCCGTGATGGTCCTCGCGGGCTCGCAAGAACAACTCCACGCCTATGACGAATTGTTCTGCATTTATCACGTCAGCAGCGTGCCCGTGGTTATCATCGGCGCCGGCCGGGTCGGGCGCGCCACGGCGGCGGCATTGACGGAACGCGAAGTCGATTACCGGATCGTGGAGACAAATCCGGATCGCATTCACAGCGACAAATACGTCCTCGGCAGCGCCGCGGATCTAGCGACGCTCGAGAAGGCCGGCATCCGCGAAACGCCCGCGGTGGTTATCACCACGCACGATGACGACACGAACGTTTATCTGACCCTTTACTGCCGAAAACTACGGCCTGACGTGCAGATCATCACCCGCGCAACCCTGGAACGGAATGTTTCCACCATGCACCGTGCTGGCGCCGATTTTGTTCTCTCCTATGCTTCCATGGGCGCGACGATGATCTTCAATGTCCTCAGACGAACCGATATTCTCGTGATCGCGGAAGGTCTGCACGTGGCGGAGAGCGAAGTGCCACAGGCCCTGGTCGGGAAGACCCTCGCCGAAGCGGCCATTCCGCGAGAGACCCAATGCAATGTCGTTGCGCTGCGGACGAATGGTGAGCTGAACATGAACCCCGGACCGGAGGTCCGTTTGACCGCCGGCGCGGAATTGCTCTTGATTTGCACCACGGAAGGCGAGCAACGCTTCGTGAACAAATATGGTGGCGGCTCCGCCCGCAGGCGATTGAATGGCGGGCAACCGCAGAGCGGCTAGAGACAGATGCTCAGATTTTGCTGAAGGCGGAAAGCTGATACGGTGAGCTGATGAAGGCCGCCGCACCAGAGCCTGAGATGGTCACGAAAAACGGCAAACCCGTTTCGGTGATTCTGCCGATCAAGCGATATCAGGAAATCATGGAGCGGCTCGAGGATGCGGAAGACGTCGCCTGGCTAAAAAAGGCTCGCCGCAAGAAGCTTCATTATCGGCCGTTAGAAGAGGTCCTTGCCGATCTTTCGAAGAAGTGAGCGATGTACCAGGTCGTCGTCGAACGCTCGGCCGAGAAAGACCTGAGGCGGCTCGTTCCTGACGTTCGTCCTCGTGTGATCGCCGCTGTCACAGCGCTTGCGAAGAACCCGCGATCTGCTCAAGCGCATCGCCGCCGAAGCTGCTTCCGATCGAGGAGAACAGAGGAGCCGCAACCGTCGAGCTTTCACGCCCCATGATCTCCGCGACATCGATGCCGCCGGCTCGAAGATCAAGGTGCAACGGACTCGTATTTTGTTCGAAATTCAGCGAGGTGTGTCCACTCCACTAAGCGATCCAAGGTCTTCAGCGTGAAAACCTTTCCGTGGGTGGCAAGCAGAAGCTTCTTCATGTCTTCACGGCGGACGCTGAAACCACGGCCCGCGATGCAAGCGACCACTTCAAACTTCTGTTTACCGTCGGGAAGCGCGCTGATTGAATTCAAATGCTGGATGCGTGTTACCTTATCGCGCGCGGTGCCGTCGTCTTCAGTGAGCTTCGCTTCAATGATGACCTTTGGATTGAATTCGTCCGGAATGATGAAATCAGGCGCTTGGTCGAACCCTTCGACTCGCTCCGCCCTTCGCGTCTTGCGAAAGCTGATACCAGCGCGGCTGAGCACTTCTTCAATTGCTGATTCAAGGCCATCCCCGACCAACTCGCTAACCGAGTCCCTATGCCCCGCGAACGGCCGCCCGAGAAACCGCTCGTAAAGTAGCATCGCGTATGGGGCACCCATGCCCGCGAGATTCTGCAACGCGTTCAAGCCACCAACGGTGTCGGCCTTCTGCAATCGATGAATCGTGCCGTCAGGCGTTGATGGACAGCCCTGCTCCAGTAGACCGCACGCAGAAACAACCATGGCAGCAAGGCGTTTACCCACTACGCCATCAAGATTCAACGGCTTAAGAGGATGCGTCCGAGCTTTGCGATCAAGAGTTCGCGCGAAACCTTGGGTTATGGGTTCGCCGATACGTTGGGTCGTGACATAAGCCAACTCAGATGGGGTGAAGCCGAGCATCGAGCGGAGAACGATCAGGCAAATCGGAAGGCGGGAAACAAGCGGCAGAATTTTTTCGGGATCGAGTTCGGCAAAGCCGCCGGTGACTTTCTTCAGTTCCTCATAGCCTTTAACAAAATCGGAATACTCAACGAAACCGTGACCCTTCGGCATGATGAGAAACTCCGATGCGAGACTCGAAAATACCGCATCCACGAAAGAGTCCGGCGAGGCGATGACTTCGTCGAAAGCTACTTCAAAAGGAAACTTCATCTAATTGATCCGGTGTTTCGCAAACCGCCCACGCCTGCTGGGCCGCGGCTGTGCCGAAGTCGTCACCCAAGGCGACGATGACCGACTCCACTCCGCCGAATGCCTCTACCCACTTGGTTGCCCGTGCGAGTTTGGTAAGGGCGGACTCTTGCCTCCGCCAATCGTGGCGTAGGTTCCAAATGGCCAACCGGGTGAGATGACCAAAAATGATGCAGCGAATGTCACCTTTCGTGGGTTTGACATCGCCTTCGATAAGCTGCTGCACGTCCTCGCGCACGAGGTCCGCCAGTTCAGTCGGAGACGTCACGAGCCAACGGCGAGGGACACGTCCCGTTGTGCGGCATACAAAGACCGTGTCCACGATAGACGAACCGGTGCCGTTGATATGAATCGACGCACCCATCTCCGCCGGGCAAGGCAGCGAGCCTGAGCAGACAAGGTTTGCATCTAGAATCGCCACGACCACTGGCATGTAAGCATCGAGGCGATTGTGATGGTAGGTGAACGCGAGCGGGCCTCCGGTCTTTAGCGACTGAGCCGACTTGCGGAAGGTCGCTCCCAAGCCTTCCGTGAAATGGGCGAGGTCGCGGCCCATGCTGACGTTGCCGGTCAATTCATTTGGGTGACGAGTGCTCACACCGTCGAACTCGCCGTGAGGAAGACCTGCCAACCGACGAAGCCAAACGAAACAGAAATCCATCAACTCGGCGTATTGGACGTTGCCGAAATACGGCGGGTCCGTGAACACGGCGTCGAACTCGCCGGTTCCAAGTTGAGCCTCCGTCGCGTCGCCGCAACGCAAGTCGATCTCACGGGTTTCCACCGGTCGGATTCCATTGCGCTGCTCTCCGATCCACTCGCCGGGCATTAGCACTTCAACTTTACGTCCGCGTTCCATGCGAATCTCGAAGGGGCGGTCGCAGTAGCGTTTCGCCTTGGCGAATTTTTCGATCATGTTCAACCACCCTCCGCTGCCTACTGGCGTGCCGCGCGTGGGGTGCTCGATTCCCAGGAGGTTTGATTCGCATTGGACGAGCCCAACCGGGAAGCCGTGAACGGAAAACACATCAAGCGATTTAAGCGCCATCGCATCATAGCGACAGAGCATGTTTTGGTAGCGAAGCAGGTCCGAGAGATTCGTCGCCAAAGCCTCGCGAATGCTTGGATTCGTCACCTCAGTAATCAGGCGGCAACTGTGCTCAAGCCCGAGCAATTGCCGCGCATTGAACATCTGACGATAATGTTTGTAGCCCCAACGGTGCAGCCGCTCCGTCTCGTCGCCATTAGGAATTGCGTCTCCGGGGATGAATCGAGCGCCGGCTTCGCGTAATCGGCTCTCGGCCTCTTCCACCTTCGTGAAGTCGGTAGCGTCGGGACGCTTAAATAACCGACCTTTGGCACCGGCGCACCGTTCGCAGTGATATTCGATTGCGAACAGCCGGTGGTCCGGAACCGTTCCGTTGCAGTAATCGTTTTCGGCACCGCAATGCCGGCAAAAAACACGGTTCCTTTTGGCTGCGAATTGCGTTGTATGTTCGTGACGGCAACTCGGACATTGGGACGGATGTTTGCGATCGTCCGTCTCGTAAAGCTCTCCGCACTGTCCGCACACGATTACGTTCTGCGGGTGCCGCACATCCTCAGCGAGCAGGTAATTCGGAAACAAATCAACGGATTTACTGCAGGCCGTGCACGGTTGAGTCTTCACCCAAAGAAAATATTTCACCCGGGCCTCTTCCTCGCTACAGCGCACGCAACGAGTCCGATAAAGCCCTCCCACCTCGCGCTCCAGAGCCGTGCGGATTCGTCCTGCTTCGCGCACGTATTCATCCACATCGAGCGAACCCAACTCTTGCCGCACAACCCACCAAGACATCGGGTTGATATCGCAACCGGTGACCGAGCACCCAAGCCTGTTCGCCTCAATCATCGTCGTGCCGCCACCCATGAACGGGTCGAAGATGCGAGTGCCCTTCAATGAGTGCCCGCGGTAGTAGCTTTGCCGAACCGGTTCATTGACGAACTCCGACAAAAGGAGCGCCCGGAACAGTGTTCCAGGGCGTCGCGCGAACCATTTATGAACGGCGATAATCGGGCGGTAATTCTGTTGAATCTGCTTTTCGCGCAGAGCCAAACCGGCGACGAACGGAATATTGAAATGTCGCTCAATCATCGCGTCGCTGACTCTAAGGCCCGAGCCCTCTGAATGAAAGCGATTCGAGCCGTGGGCGGGCCAGAGAATCGATTTTGGCGGAGTGGTGTCGCCGGTCGGATTCTCTTTTCTCGCCTCTCGGGCGAAGATTAGCGGTCAGAGCTAACTATCGACACTCGCAAGGCGGAATTTCTTGGGAATAGATCCCGTATGCCTGAAGGACTTGCTTCCACCACGCAGAAACGGACGAATATCGGCACGGTTCTCGCGCCGGCCGATTTTTCCGACGCATCGCGCGCCTCTACATTTCTCAATCGCTGCCCTGATCTTCGCGAAGCTTTTCGCCTTCGCCTTTTGAAGGATGCAAGGTTACGTCTTTGTTAAGGCCAAGGGTCTGTTGTTCTTCCGGCGACGATCCCTCGGGCGGATGACCGGTGCGCATGCGAACGTCGCGCCAGGCCAGTTGCACGTCGCGGAGGAAATGTCCGGGAGCCTTGTAGCCGAACGCGCGATACTTGCCGGGTTCGACCTTGCCTTTCTGCCCGACGAAGGCAGCGAAGCGATCCGTCCAGGCATCGAGCTCGGTGAGGGCCTTGGCGTGCCGGGGGAGATCTTCCGCCTGGTTATCGCTGTATTTTTCGTCCTTCCCGAACTCGACGTAATGCCAGAGTTCGTCAGGCACCTCGATCCCGCCATAGCGGCATTGCCACACCAGCGGCGCGTAGCTGTCGCGATCGTTTTCGAACGGCTCCCGGTCGGGATCGAAGTAATGCTGGTGCATGTGCTTGAGGAGCTTGGGCCGGCCTTCCGAATCCAATTCGTCGCCGCCTCCATCGCCGTAACAAAAGAAGCCGGCCGTGCGGCCTTCGAGATGGTTCAGGCTCAAGGCGTCCCATTCCGGCGTATGCTCCAGCTTCATTGCCAGCTCCGGGTTCTTGTGCTCGATCAATTCCTCACGCGGATTGCCGCCATTCATGCAGACCAGGCGGTCGAACATGAGCTTGAGGTTGCTGGTGGGCCCATACCAATTGATCGGACCGATGATGGCCCATGCGTCCGCGAGATCGAGTCGCGCGTAGAGGTCGAGGTCCCACATGAGGTCGGGCTCTTTTTTGTTTTTCTTCTCGTAACAATTGCAGGGCCAGACGCAAAGCGCCATCGAGGTGGAAACGCACGCGTTGCAGCTTTGGATCCGGGCGCGCCCAAAGACATTGCCCAGATCTTCGAAATCAACCTCCCACTCTCGTGGCAATCGTTCGGCCATTCGGAGCATGAATGTCCGCGCCTTCGAATCGACCCCGGGGCAATTGTATTGTCGCCGGTTGGAACCGGCGATGATCAGGATGCGAAACGGGCGCTGCGCCGCCGGCAGATGTCCGTTGTCGTCGTTCGGTTTCATCGCGTCCGAAAGTACGCGCGGATGGGGCTATGCCAAGTTTCGGAAGGCCAGGACCTCGTCGCCCAGCGATGTGGTTATGCATGGATAAGGGCGCTCCGTCTCTTTCGATCATCGTGCCGGTCTTAGACGAAGCGGCGTTGATCGGTCCGTTCCTCTCCCATCTGCGCGTTCACGCGCCGGACGCGGAGTTAATCGTGGTGGATGGCGCCAGCCGGGACGGAACGCGCTCTATCGCCAGACCGTTGGCCGATGTGCTTATCAGCGCGCCGCGGGGACGTGCCTCACAGATGAACGCCGGGGCGGCCATTGCCACAGGAGAGCTTCTTTGGTTTCTCCACGCGGACTCGATCCTGCCGCGCGAAGCCGTGCGGGACATCCGATCTGCCTTAGACGATCCGCGAATAGCAGGCGGCTGTTTCCGGCTCCGGTTACCCGGCCGCCAGTGGATTTATCGCGTCAGCGATTCAATCGGGAATCTGGGCGTCCAAGTCTTTGGATTTGCGCTGGGCGATCATGGGATCTTTTGCCGGCGGACAGCGTTCGAACAATCCGGCGGCTACCCAGTTGTGCCCATCCTCGAAGATGCCGAGCTCTATCGCAGACTGGCACGCGACGGCCGGATGAGGCAGCTTTCCTCGAAAATCGTCAGCAGCCCGCGATCGTATGAAAAATGGGGCCTCTACCGGACAACGGCGATCTATTTCTGCATCCTTGTCCTCTACATTCTCGGGGTGCCGATCCGGTTTCTCCATCCGTTTTATCAACATCTGGCGGGTCCACCCGCAACGCCACGCCCGGGAAATCTTTCGCCAGCAAAAGCGTCGTAGAGGAACTAATCAGACCCCCGCGGGCTGGCGGTGGTGGGATCATGAGATGTTCCGGTTGAGGAACGTGCCGGCAATGCTCGACGTTTCGCGGCGAGGCCAAATCATCGGGAGACCGAGGCAGTGCGCTGAGCTACTTTTCTTCGAGGGCGTAATAAACGCTTTGCATCACGATCCGCCCATCGCGGATGACAAAAGAATCCACTCCATGCTCAGCGCGAGCCTTGAGTGAATCGGCCCGCCAGAAAAGGAGGGCGTATTCGCGGTCGACGTGTTTCACCAAGTACTCGAACGACGCGTCAGGGAGCTGCTTTGCGAGTTGCTCGGCCGATTCGCGCACGGAGTCGCGGCCCGTCCTCGGGCCGTGTTCGCACAGCAAGATTACGTCCGGCGCATAGTTATGCGCCAGATCCCCCTCGAGGTCGCCGGCGGTGCGGCGTTCCAAATGGTCGTCGAAAACTTCAGCCGTAGATCTCATATCGCTTAATCGAAATCGGGGCGCGCTGCGCGCCCTTCAGTCATCCGAAATCCATTCTCTGGCCGCCCAACTCTATTGTGCCGGCGGCCACCTCACGGGCTGACATTCCGCTCGCGCGACTGATGCCTATGCCAGGGGCTTCGTCTCAGTGACCGCTGAGGAGGCGCGCACTACCGTCGAGGATCAAATGCGCGAGTTCGCCGAGAGCGCAGATTTTGGCGGCCTGCACTTCAACACTCACGTCACCATGGGTCGAGCGACCGAAGCAATTTGCAACTATGCCGCAAAACGCCGATGATCATCACGTCTACTCACGGCCGGCGATGGCGCGGTAGCTCCGGCCAACTTCGACAGTGAACACGCCGCCTTTTTTCTGAAATCCTAATGAGGGATGACGCGGATTCGCCGTGAATAGAGCGAAGTTTTTCTTCGCCAGCCGCTTCACGTGCTCCGGAAGTTCGTGGTAGCACCGCCAGAATGACGGGAGCGCGTGGGACCTCACGGCATCGGCCTGAAGTTTCCCGCGTCGATCTCTGCGTCGACCTTCTCCAAAGTCGCCGAATGCTTCCCTCCCGTGGAAAAGTCCTCCTCCAGTTCTTCGTCCCAGACGAGCTTATCCTGACGCGCGATGTAGGCAGCGAGCTTTGCGAGTTCATCGCGGTTGAGGCCCTTCACTGCTTCCTCGATTTCGGCCAGGCTCATGTCGCGAGTTTAGGCTGGCGCACGTGCAATCACAAGCCGACAAAGGCTCGAAGCACCTTTCAAGGCATCGTTTCTCCGGCCCGCTCTTTTCCCGCATGCACCAGTCTCCGCACGATCACGGGAGCAGCACCGCGAGAATAGATGACCGTCCTCTCGCGCCTGACGAGGAATCGCCTGTCACTTGAATCGCGGACCCAGGTCAGGGGTCGCGCACACATAGCCTCACTCTATCAGAAGCATCGGCTATGAGTCTTAGTCCAAGTGTTCGTGTTCGCGCACATTTGATTCAGAAATGAAAGATCAAGCACGCCCGCTGTTCGTAACGCGGTTGGCTCGGCAAATGGGCCTTTACCGAGGAGACTGCCATGTTTTTTGAGAATGAATTTTCCGGCGGCCTGACGTTTCTGCTGCTCGTCCTCGCGTTGGTCATCGGAACGAGCCCGGTGGGAGCGACCTTCGCCATTAAACTCGTGCTTTTCCGGCGCCGGCTCGCGGAGGAGGTAGCGCTGGCACCCCGCGGGTGGCGCATAGCTCTGGCGAGCGAAAGCACACTGAAAGACTTCGCCATTGCTCTCGCAAATGAGATCGAGAAATTCCGTCGTCCCCGGCGGTCCGTGACCCTTGACTGGTGATCTGCTCGGGCCGCGATTTCAGACTTCAGCTCTGATTTTGTCGCGGGCGGGCGAGAGTTCTCTCCGGATACTGCTGACGACGGCGTCGATCCGGTCTAACGGTGCATCGATGTCCTGGAGCAAGGCCTCGGCCAGAGCGGCGGCGGATTCGGCTTCATCGTAACGAATGATGGCCGCGCCGGCCTGGGCGAGAGCTTCGTGCTGGTTGATGTACTCCGCGCGCGCAAGAATCCGAACCACCGGGGCGACTTCGCGGGCGGCCTGAATGATGCGCAAGCTGATGTCGGAGCGAGCCACTGTCACCACGAGATAGGCCGCGGAGTCGAGCCCCGCCGCTCGCAAAATGTCGGGCCGCGACGCATCGCCAAAAAGCGCCTGTTGCCCGCGATGTTGAATTTCGAGGACCGTCTCAACATTGGTTTCAATGATGGTCGGATTGATTCCGAATTCCGTGAGCAGGCGAGTCACGGTCTGGCCGACGGGTCCGTAGCCGACCACGATCGCGCCCGGATCTTCCGTTCGTTGCGCGGCGATTTCGTTCGCGCGCGCGCCGAGTTTCTCACTGCGGCCGGCGAGCCATTTGCGGAGGAGCGGCCAATTCGCCATCCGCGGTTCGAGTGCGAGCATGCGACGGAAGATCAGCGGGTTTAGACTGATCGAGACAATGGCGGCGGCGACGATGACGTTATGTCCGCTGCCGGGCATCAAACCGAGCGACTTGGCCATCTCGCTGACGATGAAGGAGAACTCGCCGATCTGCGCGAGCCCGCCCGCGACGGTGAGCGCGGTCTTGAGCGAGTGCCCGCTGACAATGACGATGAGCAGCGCGGCGAGCGGCTTGACCACGAGGACGATCAGCAGCACACCAACGATGAGCGCCGGCGAATCAAGCACCGTGCGGTAATCGAACAGCATGCCGACCGCGACGAAAAAGAGCACCGTAAAGAGGTTGCGCATCGGCTGGACATCATCCGCGGCTTGATCGCTGACTTTGGATTGCCCCACCACCATGCCGCCAAGAAACGCTCCGAGTGCCATCGAAGCGCCGAAGGCGACGTAGGAAACCGTCGCCACGCAAATCGCCATCACCAGCACGGCAAGCGTGAACAGTTCGCGCGAGCGGAGGCGCGCCACCCGCAAGAGCAGCCAGGGGACAAAGCGAGCGCCCGCCAACATGATGATGCCAGTAAGCACGGCGAGCTTAAGCATCGCGACGCCCATTGTTTGCCAGATGTTCGACCCGTCACCGCCGGTCGCCGCCAGTGGCGGAAGGATGACCAGGACGAACACGGTGATGATGTCTTCCACGATGAGCCAGCCAACCGCGGCGTGTCCCTCGGGTGTGTTGACCCCGCCGTGATCCATCAATGCGCGCAGCAACACGACCGTGCTCGCGACCGACACGGCGATTCCCAGGATGAGCCCAGTCTGCCACGTCCAGCCGACGGCAACAGCAAGCCCGGTGCAGGCCAGCGTCGCCGCGGTGCTTTGGCCCAATGCGCCCGGGACAGCAATCGAGCGAACTGCGAGCAAATCCTTTAAGCTGAAATGCAGGCCGACGCCGAACATCAGCAGAATCACGCCGACCTCCGCGAGCTGCTGCGCCAGTTTCACATCGCCGACGACGCCGGGCGTGTACGGCCCGATCAGCACACCGGCAATCAAGTAGCCGACAATCGGGGACATCCCGAAGCGCTTGGCCAGCAGGCCAAAGACGAGCGCGGCGCTGAGCGCGAGGGCGATGGTGGTGATCAACGAAATGTCGTGCATGACGGGTTAGGCAGTCTCAACTCGGAGCCATTTTTCCTCCAGGAGAAGTGCCATTCTATCACCGGGGCGCTGGTTCGGCCTATAGCCTTTCACTATCTGTCTGATTCACTATGAGTCTTAGTCGATGAACGGGGCTGAGGTACGGTTCTGCCGAGGGCGAACCAACCTCAACCGATCAAATGACAATCACCGAAACCCGGCCAAGGAGCACCGCTCCTCGCCGAACGCCGCCTGCGTTAAGACAAGTTACGGAGCGATCACGCTTCGTGCTAAGTCGGGCGGCCATCTACAAAGCCCCGGCCAAGTGGACCGTCGTGGCAGCCTTTATCGCTTCGGTAGCGATTCACATTGGAGCTGTCGTCATCGTGGAAATGCGACCCGAGGCGGGCCGGGAATTAGCTTTCGAAGCTGCTGCGTCGGAACCGACTCAACCGCCGTTGCCAGCGGAGGAACGACCGCAGTGACTACACAAACAAATGCGAATAGGCGTGTTCGGTGATGGCCACGGCCGCCGGGTGCTTTACCCGCCGCTCGGCGGTGATGGCGTAAAAATCACTCCCGCACTCTTCGACTTTCGCGATGACTCTCAGCCCGTAATGTTTCAGGGCGGCGCGGTCCACCACCGTGTGCACGACGGTAAAGCCCCGGCCCCCCGACGCGCACACTTCCATCAAAGCCGAGTCTTCGAATTCTCCAATTACCCGCGGGCGAATGCCCTGGGCATCGAACCAGGTCTCCAGCGCTGCGCGCATACCCATGTTCTCACTCGGCAGCAAGGCCGGAGCGCCATTCAGTGACTTCGGAAAATTGCGGCGCAGTTTCGTCGCGAGCGCCGGCACGGCGCAAAAAGTGATACCGGAACGCCCGAGCCGATGATTGAAGGTCTTCGCTTTCAAGCTGCTCGAGGCCGGTTCGTCAGCGAGCACGATATCGAGCCGGTGGGCCTGCAACTGATTGACCAGGGGGCCGATCTCGCCCTCGCGACAGACGATGTGAATCATTGGGTCCGTGAAACGGAAAGCCGCCTTCAGGATCTCGAACGTGATCAGCTTGGAAACCGCATCAGTGATCCCGATGTTTAGCCGCAGCGGGCGTTTGCTTGGACGCTGCTTGACCGCGTTGATCAACTCACGGCCGGCGGAGAAAATTTCGTCCGCGTAGCTCAGGACGACATGGCCCACCTCGGTGAGGACCAGGTTTCGCCCGCTCCGTTTAAAAAGCTTTTCCCCGAGTGATTCCTCCAGGAGACCGAGCTGGGCGCTGATCGACGGCTGTGACACATGCAGCTCCTCGGCCGCTTTCCGAACGCCACCTTTTCTCGCCACCGTCCAAAAATAACGCAGGTGATGATAATTCAGCCATTCCACGGCGGAACCATACATAGCCGAAAGCTATCGGTCTAATCCAATAGCAGTCTTAGTCGAAGTGTGCCGATGAACGAAAATCACTCATGAAGGGAATTGAGATCGATCTATCGGAACCGTTCGAAAGTCTTCTGGCGACCGTGCGTTCGCTCCCGAAGCCTGGGGTCAACGGGAACGGCTCCTCCAACGAGGAGGAAATCAGGCAGGCGACGCGTTGTCTTTACGAAGCGGCGCACGGCCGCGTGGTCGAAACGTCAATGGGTCCAATACCAATCGCTCCGGCTGTCGCCGCGTCTCTGAAAACAGAACCGTTCTCCGTCAACACTCGCAGCGAGTTCCTCAGGCTCGCTGAAACAAAAGGCGGCTTCAGATCGAGCGCGGCAGCAGTGGACGCTCCGCGACCTCAATTCCAAGCAAGAACATGAACGCCACCAACATTGCCAGCGATACGCGACATTCGTTTTCTCATTTCAGCTTCGGCTCCGCGTTGCTTGAATTCCTGGCCGGAAAACTCGGTGCGCCCGGGTGCTGGCCGGACGAGACGCACCCTGGTGGCAGCAGGCACGCGGACCTGCGCGCCCTTAACCGTTGGGAGAACGAAGGCGGAAGAACACTGTCTCCCCTCGCTCTTCACGACGCGCCCTAGCCCAAACTGAAAGTCTCTTCACAAACATCCTACAACCCAAACCACATGACCAATCCGCCCATCCATATCACGCCTCATCATCTTCACCTCAGTCCGGCTCTCCGTGACTTTGTGTCGGACAAAATTACGACCGTGGCACGTGTCGCAGGCGACATCCTCAGTGCAGACGTCGTGCTTCGACGCAGATCGGGGAGCGTGACTGGATTTTCGGCGAGCGCACGGCTCGCCCTGCCGGGCCGCGACATTCATGGCCAGGCAACCAGCGCCAATCCCTACGCCGCGATCGAAAAACTGGTCGGCAAGCTCGCGCGGCTGGCGCGCAAAAGAAAAACACGGCTCGCAAGAACCTTCAGCCGTCCCGCTAAACACGCTTCTGAGGTGTTGCGACGCATAGCCTAAAGCTATCTTAAAGATCGAATACCAGTCTTATTCAATGCGTGTCTGGACAGTAAAGTAAGGCATGAACATAATTGATTATCTATTGGTCTCTGCCCTGCTAACCGCGGCTCTCGCTGGCTTGTATTCGGCGCTTCTCCGCTGGCTGCACACGCCGCTGCGTGCGGCCAGGACAGCAGCAGGCCAGCATAAACAATCGCTCGCGGAAGAATCGCGTTCTGCCCACGCCGAAGCAAGCCGGCAAAGCGCGGCCAACCACGCTTTCAGTCACTAACGAAATGAGTCCCGAATTCCTTGCAATAAGCTTCGTAGGACTGATCATCCTGGCCAACTGGTCGATCCATGCCTTAGGCGATTGGCTTTTTCCACCACCACAGCCACGCCGCCCGCGCGAATCGTCTGCTTCGGGCGGCCCCGAAACGCCCCGTCAAAACACAAAAAGGAGTTCAGAATGGAAATTAGGCGAAGTGGTTCACAACCGACCGGCCCAGGATCGGCGGACTGGTTTACGGGCACGGTCCGGATTGAGCCGCTGTTCGAGGCGCCGAAACCGGCCCGTGTTCGCGGCGCAGCCGTCACGTTCGAGCCGGGTGCTCGCACCGCGTGGCATACCCATCCGCTCGGTCAGACTCTGATCGTCACAACCGGTTGCGGCCGGGCGCAGCGCGAGGGCGGCCCGATCGAGGAGATCCGGCCCGGCGATGTCGTCTGGTTTGCGCCTAACGAGAAGCATTGGCATGGCGCGGCGCCGGCCACGCCAATGACGCATATCGCCATTCAGGAAGCGCTCGACGGCAAGGCCGTCGACTGGATGGAAAAGGTGACCGACGAAGAATACCAGCGCTGATTGAATTGCAGGGCGGTTCTGTGAACCGCCGACCGCGGCGTCTGACACAGACGCCCTACAATTTCGCCACTCTACACCCCCACCTGGTTCGCTCTTTTTTGCGCCCGACGTGGTCATTCCGGAACCGAATGCACGCCAGAGCTGCGTTGAAGGGATTGCCGTTACAGCTTGGAATGTTGGCGGAGAGTCCCTACCCTCCCTTCCATGACACGTACCGTACGAAATCTCGCCCTCGTCCTGACCATGCTCGCGGCAACCTCCGCTATGGCGGATCCGATCATGCTGAGGGCCGGCAATTTCAATCCGCCCCAGATAGTCTTGCCGCTTCCTCAGAACCTGCAGGCGACGCAGACCTCCGAGCCGGCCTATTACATCGTGCAATTCAAATCGGCAATCCAGGAGTCGGACAAGGCCGAACTCCAACGACGGGGCCTCGAATCCGTCGGATACCTGCCGGAGAACGCTTATATTCTCAGGCTCGATGGCGCCCTGAAGGAAGACCTGGCGAACTGGAACCGGGTGGCGTGGATCGGCCGGTTCGAGCCCGGTTATAAGTTGAGCCCGGATTTTGGCAAGCGCTCGTACCCCTCAGAGGACCGCAGGCATATGGCTTCCGTGGGCGTCCTGCAATTCGGCGTGACACTCCACGACGGAGCAGATCCGGATGACGCAGTGCGCGCTGCTCGAAATGCGGGCCTCGAAGTCATTGAAGCGAGCAAGATGGGCCCGCGTTGGGGGATTCTGGCCCAGGGCAAGCTTGCCGCGGCCGAATTGCTGGCTCACGCCGAGACGGTAGCCTTCATTGAGGAGGCCGCTGATGCCACTCTGCGCAATGATGTGACAGTCTGGGTCGCACAGACGAACCAGAGCGGGAACACCAGCATTTGGAATCGTGGTTTGCATGGCGAAAACATGATCCTCGGCCATAGCGACGGCGCGCCGAACATCAACCATGACATGTTCCGCGACCCTGTGAACAACACGCCTGGGCCAAACCATCGCAAGGTCGTCTTCTATTCCGGTTCCCTCGGCTCGAACAGCCACGGCACCCACACCGCCGGCACCCTTTGCGGAGACCAGCAGCCGCTCACCGGCTCGACTTTCCGGAATGGCCATGCCTACAAGGCGCGCTTCGCCTTCAGTCCGATACCCTCAACCGTGGGTCTTTATACTATGCTAACGGACCACTACAACGTTGGCGCGCGCGCGCACACCAACTCGTGGGGAGACGATGACACGACCGCCTACACACAGTGGTGTCAGTCGATCGATCAATATTCCTGGGATCGGGAAGACGCCACCGTGGTATTCGCAGCCACAAATCTCAGCGCGCTCAAGACTCCCGAGAATGCGAAGAATGTCCTTGCCGTTGGCAACACTCGGCAGCAGCCGAACCAAGACACTCCTAGCACCGGCGGCATCGGTCCGACTTTCGATGGCCGCAGGAAGCCGGAGATCTGGGCGCCTGGCACGGGCATCCTCTCGGCATCCTCGACGAATACGAGCGGCTACACCTCATCGACTGGCACGTCGATGGCATGCCCGGCGATTACCGGTTACTGCGCCTTGGTCCGTCAGTACTACGTGGAGGGCCGGAACAATGCGCTGAGCGGCCGCAATGGGCTGGCCGGGCGCATGAATCCCTCCGGGGCTCTGGTCCGCGCCACGATCATGAACGGAGGCGTCGACATGACCGGCATGGCGGGCTACCCCGGTCCTCGCGAGGGATGGGGCAGACTTCTTCTGGAGAATTCGCTCTGGTTCGCGGGGGATGCCCGACGCCTTGTCGCTTTCGATCTTCGGAATTCGAGCGGCCTCACGACCGGCGGGACAAAGGAGTACCTGGTCCGGGTCGCCAGTTCCTCCGAGCAACTCAAGATCACAATGACCTTCACGGACTGGCCCGCCGCGGTGAATGCCAGCGCCGCGAATGTCCGCGTGAATGATATGGACCTCGAGGTTCTGACACCAGGCGGCACACTTTACCGGGGAAACGTGATCGACACGAGCCAAGGGCTTTCCACGCCTGGTGGTTCGCCAGACACGATTAACACGACTGAAATGGTGATCCTCAACACGCCAGAGATTGGCGTTTGGACTATTCGCTTTCGCGCGACCGCGGTGAACATGGGCGCAAGGCAAGGCGCCGCTGTGGTCGCCACCGGTGACGTTCGGCCCTTCTAAGACGTTCCGAGGAGATTCAGAAGTGAATATTAAGCTGATTAAAAATGACGAAACACATGACCGGGACACGTGAAGAGTGGCTGGCCGCGCGCCTCAAGTTGCTCCAAGCGGAGAAGGAACTCACGCGGCGCAGCGACGAGGTGGCGCGACAGCGGCAGGAGCTGCCGTGGGTTCGGATCGAGAAGGAGTATCGATTCGAGACCGACGAAGGGAACGCGTCGCTGGCAGAACTCTTCCGAGGGAGCTCGCAGCTTTTGGTCTATCACTTCATGTTCGGGCCCGACTACACGGCGGGGTGTCCCGCCTGCTCCGCGATCGCGGACGGGTTCAATGGCTTCGTCGTCCATCTCGAGAACCATGATGTGGCGATGACCGCGATTTCGCGCGCTCCGCTCGACAAACTGCAAGCGTTCAAGCGGCGGATGGAGTGGACGTTTCCCTGGGCGTCTTCCTTTGGCAGCGACTTCAACTTCGACTTCAACGTCTCGCTCACCGAGGAACAACAGCGCGAGGGGCCCGAATACAACTACGAGCGCGAGCCGGCATTGCCGACAGCAGGCGACAACGAATCCGAGGTATCCTCCGACGGGACAACCAAGAACGCTTCCATGACCGGCACCGACGTAGCGACGTACACGCGTGAGAGGCCGGGCCTGAGCGCATTCGTGCTCGAAGACGGGGTCCCTTATCACGCCTACTCCGCCTACGCGCGCGGACTCGACGGCCTCTGGGGCGCGTACCAGTGGCTCGACCGCGCGCCCAAGGGGCGCAACGAGCCAGACTTCTGGTGGCGTCGCCACGACGAGTACGACAAGCGCTGAGCGAGACTCCTCGACGTCCTACAGTTTCGGGTCGCGCGCTTCGGGCTTGCTGTCTCTGTCGCGGCTTGCTAAGCCTATCCAATCGCGCCCGCCATCCAACACGACGCGCACAACAATGAAAATCCGCTGGATCAGATTGGTGGCCGGAGCAATCGCCGCCGAGGGGTTGGCGATTTTGATTCTCATCTGCCTGGTCGCGATCTTTGGCCCGAAGGATCAAGTTCAGGCCCAGGCCTACGCTGAGAAGCTCGGTGCCTGGGTGGGGCCATTGGCTGGAGTGGTCCTCAGTTTCCTCGGCGCGCTCTGGGTGAGTCGCGGGCTGACCAGCGGGCGTCTTCTTCACGGCTTTTTGTTCGGCCTTCTCTACGCCATGCTGGACGTCGCAATTATTGTTGCCATGCAGGCCCCGTTCGCGTGGCTCTTCGTCGCGTCCGACGGTGGCAAACTGTTGGCCGGCATTGCGGGAGGATGGGTGGCCGCAGCGAAAAGCAAAAACCCCACCGCGTCCATTTAGGCGTTGGAGGGCGTTTCCGTGAAACGCCTTTCCAGACGCGGCGTCCGCCCTACAATTTCGGGCGCGGTCAGCCCGGAATGTCCGTTTCGACCAGTTTCGCCAGGAGAATGAGCGACTCCTGCCAGCCCGGGTAACACATCTCGACTGGAATGACCTCAGGCACGCCTTCCGTGAGATCGCCATCGGTTTAGGTCGGCACGGCGGTTAGGAAGGAGGGAACTTCGCCAGCGTCAGTAATTCACGCGAACCTGAAGTTTTGTCTTGAAGGCATGGCGCTGCGTCTGGTTTTATGTTGATCGATGTTCCTCCCCTGCGAAACGAGATTTCCTCGGAGTTACTTAGTTGTTCTCGCACTTTTCCTCGGCGCCTGCGCAACATCCAAGCCGCCGCCGCCCCTGGTTGTCCTCTCTTCGTCAGGCCCGCAAGCCGAGCTGGTCGCACAAGTGCCGGTCGTCGATATCCACACGCACACGTTTAACGCCCGTTTTCTCCCAATCCGGAACATTGCCCTTGGCCGGCGCGACAAGAATCGCGCGATGTGGCTCCTTCGCCCTCCGCTCCTGGTTGCAATCACCAACGCGGTCACCCGTCGCACGGAGTTGGACGGCTTAGCGGCCGACCTAGACAGCGAGGCACAGCTGAGGCGGATCGCCGACGAGGCAAATCAATTAGCCTCGCAGCTGGACGCGCCGGCGAAACCGGTGACCGCGAGGGAGTTGGGAAACGATCCACGCGTCACCGCGATTGAGAAAATTGCCGAAGGTGGGTCTGGCGGTGAGCTTTCCGATCTCGAACTGATGGCTTGGGAGCCAATTGTTTCGATTCTTACAACTCAGGAGAAAGCACCTGTCGACAAAGCGAGACGAAGGAGTGAAATCAGCCATTTCTTGAAGTGCCTGAGCATGTCCGACCGGGAGCTTGTAAAGACCTTCCGGGACGACCATCAGGACAAGGTGGCATTGATGGTAAGCCACATGATGGATCTGGCCCCCGTTTTCGGCCAGGAGGAGGACAGCAGTCGATTGCTACCGTTCCGTGAGCAAATCAGGCGCTTTAAGAAACAGCAAGACAACGCGGAAGGCCGGATGCTCTACTTCGTCGCCTACAACCCATTCCGGGATCACTACCGCGGTGGACAACCGGGCGACGCGCTGAAAGTGGTAAAGACCGCCTACGAGCAGCAGGGCGCATTCGGGGTGAAGGTTTACCCGCCGGCTGGCTATACCCCTTTCGCCAACCGTATCCCCAATCCGCCAAAGGGACTGGCATGGTGGCCTGGAAGGGCACAGTGGAACGCCAGGTATCAGCCCGATGGAATACGGCTCAAAAACGAGGAACTCGATGCGCCCCTGTTAGATCTTTTCCACTGGGCGGTCAAGAATGACGTCCCTCTTTTCGTCCATACCGGGACCAGCGAAGTGCAGGCGCGCAACGGCTACTGGAAAATGGCCAACCCGGCCCATTGGAAAGAGCTTCTAGACAAACACGAGAAGGACCTAAAGAATATTCGTATCTGTTTCGGCCACGCCGGTGATAGCGGCTACTGGTTTGGAGAAGGTAAGAACGTAGGTTGGGGCAAGGATATCTTCGAGCTCTGCGTGAAGTACCCAAACATCTACTGCGAGTTCGGCGTCCACGATGCCATCGTATACCCAGACCCACGCGAGGTGTTCACAACGAAACTGGCCGAGCTGATCGAAATAAGCCGAGCTAAGCCCTACAATTTTGCCACCAAAATCCTTTATGGATCGGACTGGTACATGCCAATGCCCGGCGGACGCGACCGGGTTAATTACTTGAACGCCCACAAGGATGCGATCCTCAGAGTTCCACTTAAGCAAGGCGAAAGCGATTCCAACCCCGTCGATACCGAAAGCCTCTATAAGAACTACTTTTATCGCAATGCACTAGCCTTCCTCAATGCAAAAAAGCAACTTGAGCGCGAAGAGATACCAGGGTCACTGCGTGCCAAGCTACGATACTTGGTCAAGTTGGCTGACACCGAAGATTCAAGCTCCAGAACGCGCGGGGCAGGGGCAAAGCTCAGAGCGCGTACAGGACCAGGACAACGGAGAAGCCAGGAAGGCCTCGCTTCCTTCGCGAGGTGATCGCGATCTGTGTGCTTGAGCGTTTCGATACGGTTACGAGCACCGGGTCGCTAACGACACCCTGGTTATTTAGACGCACCTCTACTGGAGCACTGGATGCGACAACGTAGGCCACACGCCTGCTCTGGACGCGCGCCTGCGCGACCGTTTGCCTCCGCTTTCATGAAGCTGCAACCGAAGTGCGGTTGCTTGCCGTCAAGATTGGACCGCCTGCCTTTTGCAAGAGCCGTGCGCGGGCAACCGATGACGCCCCGGCTTTTCGTTTATGGGAAGGACTTCTCTATTTAACCCCATGAAGAACACGCTCCTCTTACTCCTTGGTCTCGGTTTTGCTGCGTGCAGCAATTACAGCCCTCTCCACGATCCCTGTCTCCGTGCGAAGATCGGAAAGGCGTCGACAACCGATTCCGGAGTGAAGATCACTTACTACGGCAACAGCACACTCCTGATCGACGACGGCAAGACGTCTCTCCTGGTTGACGGCTTCTTTTCACGGCCTGGGCCACTAGAAACCCTGTTCACGAAGATCGGTCCCGATCCCGAGTTGATCAAGGCGGAGCTGCAGAAAGGGGAGATCAATCACGTAAACGCAGTGCTGGTCGGGCATGCGCACCACGACCACGCGCTGGACGCCACGGTGGTAGCCGATCACTTTAGAGCGACGGTGGCCGGGTCCCGCGCCTTCGCGCAAATCCATAGTAAAGCGTCCAACGGCAGGAGCCGGTTAGAGGTTATTCCGCCAGACGGCGGGCCGCTATTTGTCGGGGAGGACGGCGACGAGAAGTTCGAGGTGCGTTTCGTGCGTTCGGACCACGTAGGCGCGCATTCCATCATCCAGCGGATCATCAAAGACGACATCACGGCGCCTTTATCGATGCCGGCACATTACTCTCAGTTTGGGTGCGGCGAGGTTTTTGCGCTCCATATCTCTCACAAGCGGCACGGAACCGTGCTTATCACCACGACAGCGGGAGCGAAGGACGGACAATTGAGTGGGCGAGAGGCGAGCATCGTTTTTCTGGGCGTTGGATTGCTGACGAAGGAATCGCAGGACGAGCAGAACCGTTATTGGCGGGAAACGGTTGAAGATAGCAAAGCCGACGTAATCGTGCCCGTGCATTGGGATAACTTCACCAGCAAACTCGACAACGGGCTGACCCCGTTCCCGTTCGAAAACCCGTTTAAATTGATGAAGTTAATAAAGGAGAAAGCGGGCAAGCGCGCAGTTCGCGTTCTGGATTGGGGAGAATCGATCTGGATCCGTAACGGAAAAGTATATTGCCCGAAACCCGCCTTGGGATCGGCGAGGGGTCGAGCGAACAATCGTGCCCTTCGCGAAGGGACAGGCGAGTCAGTCTGTGACTAGGCCCGCCTTCATGTTGCGGTCTCAGAGAGATTGCGATGGCCCGTCCGTCGGGAGATCGTGGACCATGCAATTTCGAGGGTTTCTTGCGGTCGTGCTGCTGGTCTTCGTTTGCCTGTCTGCGATGGCGGAGCCCAAAGCGTATGAGGTGGTGAAGTACAAGGGCAAAGCCGAGAGCGTGACCATCGCCTTCGATTTCGGGGACGGCTATCCGCACGCCAGCGAGATGTGGGTCACGGACCGGAAGAGTGGAAAGAGGACGCGATTCGGCTTGGACGATAGCGGGGAAATGCGATTTGTGCCGCCGAAGCGGGGCACTGGCAAGGGAGAGATCGTCCTGAAGATGAGCATGGATGACGGGCCGGCGGAGAAGATCGAGGGCACCTACACGGTCGACGGCAAGCAGATGCAATTCACGCTGCGGAAAATCGAATAGGCACGGAGGTTGTCGGATGCAACTTACAGCTCGCAACAAGGACCGGAGGTTTACAAAGCACCGTCTTAAAACCGGCGGCCCAGAGAGCGCCGCTCGTTGAATTATCGCCGCATCGTTGAGATGAGGCGTCGAGGGGTGCCGAGATTTGGCAGCAGCGCGGTGAGCAGGCCGATTAGGGGCAGATAGGAGCAGATGTGGAAGACGAACGGAAGGCCGTGGTGATCGGCCATTTCGCCAAGCAGGGCGGAGCCGATGCCGCCCAGTCCGAAGGCGAGGCCAAAGAAGAGGCCGGACATTGTGCCCACTTTGCCGGGGACGAGTTCCTGCGCGTAAACGAGGATGGCGGAAAAAGCTGAAGCAAGGATGATCCCGATGATCGCGCTCAGCACGGCGCACCAGAAGAGATTCGCGTACGGGAGCGCGAGCGCGAACGGCGCCACTCCGAGGATCGATACCCAAATGACAGCTTTGCGCCCGATGCGGTCCCCCACTGGTCCGCCGAGGAAGGTGCCGGCGGCGATCGCGGCGAGAAAAATGAAGAGATGCAACTGCGCGTCCTGCACCGAAAGGCTGAACTTCTCGATCAGGAAAAATGTGTAGTAGCTGCTCATGCTCGCGAGATAGAAATACTTCGAGAAAATGAGCACGATCAGGATGCCCAGGGAGAAGATCACGCGTCTGCGCGTTAGTTGGCTGGATGAGCGCGCTACCGCGGCGCGGTGCCTGGCATGATGTTGCGCAAGATTGTCGCGATACCACACACCGATCCGCGAGAGCACGATAATGCCGAGAAGCGCGAGCAACGAAAACCAGACGATCTGTCCGCGATAGACCACGATCGCCGCGGCGAGCAATGGCCCGAGTGAGCTGCCGGCGTTTCCGCCGACCTGGAAGACCGATTGCGCGAAGCCGAATCGCCCGCCCGAACTCAGGTGCGCGACGCGCGATGCTTCCGGATGAAAAACCGAGGAGCCGATCCCGACGAACGCGACCGCCACAAGGACGAGCGTGAGATTTGGCGCGATCGAAAGCAGGACCAGGCCAGCCAGCGTCGAAGCCATGCCAAGCGCGAGCGAAAACGGCTGCGGATGTTTGTCGGTGAACGCGCCGACGAGCGGTTGCAGCAAAGACGCGCTGAGCTGGTTCGTCAGGGTGATCAGGCCGATGTGGCTGTAGTCGAGCCGCAGCTCCGTTTTCAGGATCGGGTAGATCGCCGGGATCAACGACTGGAGCGTGTCGTTTACGAGATGGGCGAAGCTGAGCGCGAAGAGAATGCCGAAAACCGGCGCGGCCGGGACCGCGCCCGGCTCGGCCTCGTCCACGCAGGCAGGCGGGCTGTTCCCTGGCGCTTCAGTCGTGGGGCGCATCGCGACACTCTGAACGCACTCGGGCGAGGTGGCGAGGATTGAGGATCGTGAATTGTGACTCGTGAATGGTGAATCGCGAAAGAGCTGTAGGCGCGGTCCCGCCGCCGCGGGATCGCCGCGAAAGAACTGGACGACGGCAAGCACGCGCGGGTGTTTCTCGGTCCCAAGTTGCACTTGGGAATGCACGTGTCCCCGCAGTTGCACTGCGCGTCTGGAAGTCCGCTTCTTGGCGTAATTCCGCTCCCAAGTTCAACTTGGGAGCGAGGGGAAGCGCTATATCGGCGTGACTTCAATTGGATCGAACGCATGCACGTGTCCCCGCAGTTGCACTGCGCGTCTGGAAGTACCGCTTCTTGGCGTAATTCCGTTCCCAAGTTCAACTTGGGAGCGAGGGGAAGCGCTATATCGGCGTGACTTCAATTGGATCGAACGCATTATGAACAAGATGAATCCCGAGCCGGCTGGAGAAGAATCAGAGGCCAGAGTGCCAACGGATCTTCGCAAAGCTCTCGCGGCTGCCCCGATGGCGAAGGTTCCTTGGAAGGATCTCACGCCGGTCGCGCGCAGGGACTTTATTAGTTGGATTGACTCGGCCAAACAGCCGGAGACACGGAGACGCCGGATCGAGAGAGCCTGCTCGATGCTTGCGGCCGGAAAGCGGCGCCCCTGCTGTTATTCAATAGTGTCATTCGATCTTCACAAAGCCCTCGCCGCTGCCCCGAGAGCGAAGGCTCAGTGGAGCAATCTCACGCCGATCGAGCGCAGGGACTTTATAAGCTGGATGGACTCAGCCAAACAACCGGAGAAACACAGACGCCGGATCGAGAAAGCCTGCGTGATGCTTGCGGCCGGAAAGCGGCGCCCCTGATGTTTTTCAATCTGGAAAGAGTGGCGAAGTCGATGTTGGGGAGCGCACGCGCCTCGCGTGCTGGTTTCGGCGCCTCGCCGAAACGAACTTTTCGAGAAGCAACTGCGCGTCCACTTTAGCGCCCGAGGAAGTCCGCGATTGCGAGGGCGCCATCGCCAGCGCACGAGGGCGCGTGCGCTCCCCAGACAACAAATAGCGATTCACTGCTACGCGGACGGCATCATCGAGGAGAGATATGAAAGACCTCATCCATGTAGCGATCGGCGGCGGCTGTTGCCTCCTCGGGACTGTTGCCGTTCTGACGGGCGCTCAAATAGGGCGCGTACCAGTCATACCAGTGATGCTTGGCGTGCGTCGTCTCGTAGTGGTGGTGGTGCTCTCCCGTCTCGCGGAGGAGATCTGCAAGGGTTGCGACATCCATGGCTATGCTCGCTCCCACTCGCGGCCGGGGAGCCGCTCCTTGATTTCCTGGAGCTGCCAGCGGTTCCCGTCCGGATCCTCAAACGAGGCAAACGAGAAATAGGAACGACCTTCCGGGTCGCGCCCGGCGACACGCGGGTTCTCCATGGAGTTGTTGAAGGGGCCGCCGGCATAGTGGAAGACCTCGCTGATGTTGACGCCGCGGGCGATCAAATCGTCGCGGGCGGCGTCGATGTCCTCCACGGAGAGGACCAGTTCCGCCGAGCCAGCCTTGGCCGATGTAACTCCCTTGCCGAAGATGATCGAGGCCCCTGATTGAGGAGGAGTAAATTGTAGAGCCCGAAAGTTTTCATTCGCAACGTAATCGATATCTAATCGGAACCCCAGTTTCTCGTAGAATGCTTTGGCGCGATCGACGTCGGAAACAGGGATGATTACTATTTCTAGTTTCATGTTCATGATTTGTTCGACGCAGTCTTTTTGGGAATGACAACTGCACTCTCAGGTTGTGCGAGCGGTCCCTTCGCTCGCGGGTTACCGGCGGAAGCGGGTCAGGCGGAGTTCCTTTCGCGGAGACGCCTAACTGGCTTGGCGGTATAGAAAATTGTCTGGACTAGAGCGCCGAAAGTGAAGTCAAAATTTTGTTGTTTAAATTACCTTCCAGAACGCTTTCGAACATGCCTGGTCCGCCTTTAACGCTCGATGAGTTGCGACGGTTTGCGGTGGCGCGGTCGCTCTTTGCGCCGACCACATTGCGGCGGGCGCTGGCCCGGATGGGGTTCGTGCAGGCGGATCCGATTCGCGCGCCGGCGCGGGCGCAGGATCTGATTCTGCGGCAGCGAGTGAAGGGTTGTCGGGCAGGCGATTTGGAACGGCAGTATGAATCGCTCGGGATCGAGGAGGATTTCTTCGTCAACTACGGCTATGTGACGCGAGAGGTGCAGGCGTGGATGCATCCGCGGGCGGAACCGCGGGTTCCGGCGGAGGGGGATCGCGCGTCAGCGGCGGCGGAACGGAAGCGGGAGCGGATGCTCCTGAATTTCGTGGAGGAGCGCGGTGCGGTGCATCCGCGCGAGGTGGAGGAACATTTCGCGCACGGCAGGGTGCGGAATTACTGGGGCGGCTCGTCGCATGCGACTACCCAAATGCTCGATGCGTTGCATTACCGGGGAAAACTCCGGGTGGCGCGACGCGAGAAAGGCATCCGGGTTTACCAGACGCATCAGCATGGACCAGCCTCACTCAATGAAGCGCCGCAGCGGATCGACGCGCTGGTGGATGTGGTGGTGAACATCTATGCGCCGCTGCCGAGCCCGAGCCTTTCCTACTACGTGCGCCGATTGCGTTACGCGGTGCCGCAATGGCAGGAGGAAATTTTCCCGGCTTTGCAGCGCGCTCGCGAGCGATTGACCCGCGCGCGGGTGGATGGAGTGGACTGGTATTGGCCCAGCGATGAGAACCCGCGAAAAGCAGTCACGCCCGAGACGGTGCGATTGTTGGCGCCGTTCGATCCGGTGGTGCACGACCGGACGCGCTTCGAGCTGTTCTGGGGCTGGGTTTACCGATTCGAAGCATACACGCCGGCGCCGAAGCGGAAGCTGGGTTACTATGCGCTCCCGCTGCTCTGGCGCGATCGCGTCATCGGCTGGGGGAATCTCGCGGTCAGCGTTCCCAAGTCCAACTTGGGAACGAGGACGTCGAACTTGGGAACGAGGGGCTTGGGAACGCCGGGCTCGCGGGAGCTCGCCCCTCCGACGAGGACGCTGAATCTAACGAGCGATCTCGGTTACGTGGCCGGGAAGCCGCCCCGCGAGCGCGCTTTCAAGCGCGAGCTCGAAGCGGAGCTGGAGCGGATGCGCTTCTTTCTCGGAGCGACCGGAGGATTGCCTCTGAAGGCGAGCAAAGACTGGAGCCTAGGGGAATCGAACCCCTGACCTCCTCAATGCCATTGAGGCGCTCTACCAACTGAGCTAAGACCCCGCAAAGAACTTCGGATTTTCGAGTGCCGCCCGGCGATTTGCAACGGATAATTCGGTGCGCCGCTGCCGCGGGTCATCCCGAGCGCAGTTGGGGGACCCCGTGAAATCGGCCTCAGGCAGAGCGTTTATCAAAAAGTGACTCTAAGCTGCCGCAATCCCATTTGACCGTTCGACTGGCGGGCGCGTTACGCGCGAGGGTTCAAATCCGGCTGCTGCGGATCATTCTCCAGAACGTCGCGCAGCGAGGATAACCCCCCAGGCTCCACGGAGTCTCCGTTCGTTGGGCGCATCGCGGACGCAACGTTTTGTTCCCATGCACGTCACGGATGACGTGCCCCCCGAGATTCAAGGGAACTGTCGCAACACTGCTTCATTGCTTCAGCTCTCCTTGATGTCAGCGTCACTCCAAGCTGTAAACTTCCACAAGGGCGATGCCGGTCGTGTCGTTAACGCCGCGAACAATGGCGGTGTATGTTCCCGGCGCGAGCTGTCGCACGATCGCCGACTCCAGGTCATTCGACGGTGCGATTCCGGCGGCAATAATCTCAGCCTCCTGATCGGAGCGCCAATTGTCGTTGAACGCAATAAGGGTTCCGTCACTCGCGCGCAGTTCCAACGTGGGATTTGCGAGGGTTCCCGCCATCGGCACCGATGGCGCGATTGCGCGGACCATCACATCGAGTGGCTCATCCCCCAGCACAATTAATCCACCAATCAGTACCTTATCGCCGGTCTGGACAAGTCCGCGTGTAGAGATGTTAGACAGGTTCGAACAGGAATTGATCGATTGACCCAAGTCGTAGGCTTCGACCACAGCGATGCCGGTTCCGCCGTTTGAGCCGCGCACCAGCGCCGTGTAGGCGCCCGGTTCCAGAGTTGTAAGAATTGCCGATTCAAGTTCGTTTTCAGGTGGAATGGTCGTGTTGATAATCTCCTGCGCATTGGCTGCATCCCTCCAGTCGTCATTGCTTGCGATCATATGACCGGAGGAATCATGCAGTTCCAGAATAGGATCGGCTAGCCGGTTGGGAAGTGGCAACGACCCCCCACGCGCGCGAAACAGGACGTTCTTGGAAGTGTCGCCGGTAATAATAAGACCACCGATCAGAATATTATCGTTCGTCTCGACCTGCAGGCGTGTTGAGATGTTCGCGAGCGCAGTCGCCACCCCGGGTGTCGGAGTAGCGGTTGGACTTGGCGTCGGGCCGCAGCCTAATAGCTGCCCCCGAATCTCCCCGCCCGGAAATGGCGTGTTATGGATGTTAATGTAGAGGAGGCCATCGAGCAGTTGCGAAACCTGCTCGGGAGTAATCGGAAACGTATTCGAGTAGGTTCCCGAAGTACTCGCAGGAAAATCCGTAAACGGAATGATGACCGGCGCGTTCACTCCCGGCATGGCCGGCCCATGAAGGTGGGCGGCGGTCGCGTCTGCGGTCAGGCCGCTAAAGCTCAAATTCACCGTAATCGTGGTCAGCGCCGGATCTGAATTTAAGACGACGGTGCCAGAACCTGTGGCTGTGCTGTTGTTAGGCGGAACCTCTTGATCGCCGGTCAACGTTGCTGTGAACGTGTTTGGTGCGCAGGTCGGTGTGGGACTGGGGCCCGGCCCACAGATTATCGCGACCACGGTTCCGGTTCTTGAATGTCCCGGAGGGGGCTCATCCGAATTGGTTTCAATGACCACAAGCATTGGAATGTCACCTGAGATGATCGAACCGTTCTTTGTGATCGAACTTGCCGCGATCGCCACAATCTGCTCTGGGAGACTGGTTGGCGGGTGAGAGCTGTTGCCTGGAGTCGTCCTCCAGGTCCCGCCGCATGCAGCCGGGTTTGGGTTCGGATCGCGGGCGAAACCCTTGAAGCTATGGGGCGCCGTGCCTCCGCTCAGGTGATTCACCTTTGCCCAGCAGGGACTCCAAAATGTAACCTGATTACCCAGCACGGCATCGAGGTCGCCAATCACAAAATTACCTTCGAAAGCTGGCGTGGGCGATGCGACAGGTGTTGCACTAGCCGTAGCTGTCGGCGTTGGCGAGGGACTTGCATCGGGAGTTCCCGTAGGCGTCGCAGTCGGGCTCGCGGCCGGTGTAGGAGTAGGGGTGACGTTTGGAGTACCGGTCGGTGTGGCCGTGGCTGTCGGGCTTGGGGTGGGGCTTGGTTCCGGATCGCACCCTTTCAGCTGCCCTCGAATTTCGCCGTTGGGAAACGGCGTGTTATGAATGTTAATGTATAAGAGGCCGCTGGCCAGTTGCTCGACTTGCTCTGGCGTGATGGGAAAAGTATTTGAATAGGTCCCGGACGTACTAGCGGGAAAATCAGGAAAGGGAATTATGACGGGTGCGATTACCCCTGGCATCGCTGGACCATGAATGTGGGCGGCGGTCGCATTCGCGGCCAGGCCAGTAAAGGTTACATCTACGCTGATCGTTGCCCCTGCCGGGTCCCGGTTCAAGACGACGTCGCCCGAACCTGTGGCAGTGCTGTCATTAGGCGGCACCTCTTGCGCGCCAGTCAACATTGCTTTGAAGGTATCCGGTGGACAGGACGGTGTTGGAGTCACTTCCTGAGCACTGGCGGTGTTTGCGGCCGATAAGACAATCGCCAGAGAAAGGCCGCCAAGCGATTTCAGACCAGCTTTTGCGGTTGAACGCATCGCCTGTTTTGCGAATGTGACGGAGAAAGAAGTATTTGAAAAAGACATATGGAGCCCCCTCGAGAGTGTTATTTATTTCGTTGCTGGTCTGTGAAAAGGATGCCGAGCTTAAAAGATTTCGGGAGAAACCGGAAAAACTTTTGATGTTCGGCCGACGGCGACAAGTTACACCCGCATCTGGTGGTTTGGGCGAGCGCCGCCAGCGGAGGCGATTTCCCGATTTGGCTAGGGCTTGGGCAGATCGCGGGCGAATTCTTCTTTCTGACGTGCGTCCCGCCGTTGCTCCATAATGCTCGGACCCAATTGCACTTGATCCGGATCATCCGGCGACGCGCAACCTGATTGGAAAAGTCCACCGCTGACCACAAGGAAAAGCAAGACGAGCCTCATGGCAGGATCATGCGCCAGGGTCGAGGGCAACTTCAATCACAAACCCGAGAAGATTATTCGCCACGGTTTACAGCGAAATTCTGGAATCCTCCGTCGAGGGGCTATACACGCCACTCCCCTCGGCGGCCGGCGGTCGCGTTGGGTCCGGCCCGTCGGGCTGCCAACCTCCTCCGCAGCCGCTAAGAATTCCCAGGATCAGGAAGGCGACAAGGGCGGCGGCCGCGCGGCTGTTTCGATTCGCAGTTCCGGATTGGGCGGAGATCATGGGATGGAAGATGGCGCAGGGATTTTGATTTTCGAGTGCCGACTTGCGATTGCGACGGGTAAGCTCCGGCATGCGCAAACTTTGCGTCTGCCTGGCCTTGTTTTGCCTGACCCATTACGCGGGAGCGGAAAGGGTCTGGATCGACACCGATCTTTCGATCGGCTCGCCGATTCGGGAAGTGGACGATGGTTATGCCCTCGTGCTCGCTTTCCATTCGCCCGAAATCCAGATCGCGGGCCTGAGCACGACTTACGGAAATGCGCCTCTCGGCCAGACCACTCGGGTGACGTTGGACTTTGTCCAGAGGTTCGGTGACTCGGCGGGGCTGGGGCGCGAGGACGTTTTCGCGGGAGCAGAATCAGCCCGGAACCTCGGCAAGCGGACCCGGGCGAGCGATGCGCTGGCCGGTTCGCTCCGGAAGAAAAAGCTCACGTATATCGCCCTCGGGCCGCTGACCAACCTGGCTACGTTCCTGCGGCTCCATCCGAGGCTGGCCGATCGAATCGAGCGGGTCATTTTTCTGGGTGGCCAGGCGCCGGGACCGAGCCTCGCCTTCGGGCCGAATCGATCGTTTCGCATTCACGATGCGAACGTGTTCAAGGATCCGGCGGCGGCGAAGATCGTGCTGGATGCGAAAATTCCGATCGTGCTTGTTCCGATTGATACCGCTTCGCGTCTGGAGATCGATCGGGGCGACCTGCGTTCCTTGAAGCAGAGCGGGCCGGCAGGAGAATATCTGGCGCGGCGAAGCGGAATTTGGCTCTGGTTTTGGACGAATTTCGTGAAGACCAAAGGCGGGCCGATCTTTGACGCGATGGCCATCATTCCGGCGACGAGGCCGGAACTGCTCACAATCAAGAAGCGATATGCGCGGATGGATGAAGCGGGGAATCTGCTCGTGGCGCCGCGCCTAACGAGAGGGGCGCGCCCGGTGCGATATTGCACCGGCTTCGCGCCGGGAACGAAGGCGTTTGTTATGCGGAGATTTATGACGCGGCGGAGCCGCGAATGACAAGGAAGGGCAATTTACAAATCGCCCCGGCGGTTGGAAAACCGCCGCTTCTTGAAATGCCCTCAGCGCGCGACGATGGAGATGTTTGAGCGCGCGGCTGATTCAACAAGCGCGTCTTTTTCGAGCAGAAGTGTCCGACCGGCTTCGATGGCAATGACGCGGAGGTGCGCTTCCGTTGCTACGCCGACCGTGGCCACCCCGATCACCGGCACGTCGAAGCGCATGTCCTGTTTCGGCTTGGCGACCTTGACCATGGTCGCATTCCTGCCTCCGAGGAGGCCGCCGCGCTTGATGGCTTCGTTTGTTCCCTCGAAGCCCTCCACCGCCAGCACCGTTCCGTTTTTCACGATAACGGTTTGGCCGATATCGAGACGGCTGATTTCCCGGGCGATCTCAAAACCGAAGGCGACGTCGTCTTCCTCCCGCCGGGTCAATTTCCGGCCGGCAATCAGGCCTTCGGGCGCCAGGCAATCTTCGAGAAAGGAAGTCGCCGGCAGGAGCTCGATGTTCGAACGCGCCAACTCGTCGCCGATCGCGGCGAAGATGGATTCGGCGTTGCGGCGTTTCAGCCGGGCGAGGAGCAGGAGCGTTTTCCAGTCGGGCCGCAAATCGAAGAGATTTTTCGGCGCGATTTGGCCGGCCATGATGGCATTTGTGACTCCCGCCGCCCGGAAGCAGGCGATCAATTTTCCCAGCTGGCCCACCCGCATCCAATGGATTTCATCTACCATGGCGGCGAGGCGGTCGTCGGTTTCATCGGTAAACGCGGCGGCGACGAGCCGTTTCACGCCGGCGCGGCGGGCGGCATCGGCGAGAAGACGCGGATAAACGCCGTTGCCGGCGATGATTCCGAGCGCTTCTGGAATGTCCACGAGGCGAGACTAACGATGGAGCCGATTTCCTAACAGGAGATAACGGAGGTTCGAAAGTTTCAAAACCCTCCTTTTCTCTGTTTCCTCCTGTTAAGTCTTGAGACCTAACCCCGGCGGCGGCGCTTGACGTGCAACTGCGCCAGCGCTTTCTGCAACGAAGCTTGCACGGCCGCGATCTCTTCCGACCCGAGATCCTCTTTCATGGCCGCTTGCGCCCGCGCGACGGCGGCTTCCGCGGCATGCTCGTCGATGACCGCGGGCTCGAGCGCCATGTCGGTCAGGACCGAAACGGACGTGCCCGTGATTTCGACGAACCCTTCGCCGATGGCCAGAAAAGTTTCCTTGCCGCCCTTGAGCACGCGAAGCTCACCCGGGTTCAGAGTCGTCAGCAGCGGAACGTGATTTGGATAAACGCCCAGTTCGCTCTCCACGCCCGGCAACGTCACCATCTCCACGTCCTCGGAGTAGGCCGTCATTTCCGGCGTAACGATCTCAAGCTTTAGTGTCGCGGCCATGGTGGGTTAGGCGCGTTAAAGCGTTGAAGGGTTTAAGCGTTGAAGCGGATAAGATTTCACGATGTAACGAGGTAACCTTTTTAACGCTTTAACCTTCCGCAATCATATCGATGCCGCCCTTCATGTAGAAGTTCTGTTCGGGGACTTCATCATGTTTGCCATCGAGGATTTCCTTGAAGCCGCGGATCGTCTCCGGGATCGTGACGTATTCGCCCTTTGTGCCCGTGAAGACTTCCGCAACGGAGAAGGGCTGGCTGAGGAAGCGCTGGATCTTGCGGGCGCGCAAGACCGAGAGCTTGTCCTCGGGGCTCAATTCGTCCATGCCGAGAATGGCGATGATGTCCTGGAGATCGCGGTAGCGCTGCAAAACTTTCTGCACCCCGCGAGCCACGGCGTAGTGCTCTTCGCCGACCACGTCGGGTGCGAGAGACTTCGAGGTGGAAGCGAGCGGATCGACCGCCGGATAGATTCCGAGCTCGGCGATCGAACGTTCGAGCACGATTGTGGAATCGAGGTGGGCGAACGTATTCGCCGGGGCGGGGTCCGTCAGGTCATCCGCAGGGACGTAAACGGCCTGGACCGAAGTGATCGAGCCTTTCTTGGTGGAAGTGATGCGCTCCTGGAGGTCACCCATCTCGGCCGCGAGCGTCGGTTGATAGCCGACCGCGGAGGGCGTTCGTCCGAGCAGAGCCGATACTTCCGAGCCCGCTTGGGAGAAACGGAAGATGTTGTCGATGAACAACAAAACGTCCTGATTACGTTCGTCTCGAAAATACTCTGTCATCGCCAATGCCGAAAGCGCGACGCGGAGACGCGCGCCCGGAGGCTCGTTCATCTGCCCATACACCAGCGCGACCTTGGATTTGCTCAGGTCCTTTTGATCGATGACGCCGGCCTCGCTCATTTCCGTGTAAAGGTCGTTGCCTTCACGGGTCCTCTCGCCCACCCCGGCGAAAACGGAGAAGCCGCCGTGGCCTTTCGCGATGTTGTTGATCAACTCGAGGATGACGACCGTTTTGCCGACGCCCGCTCCGCCGAACGCCCCGACTTTGCCGCCCTTGGTGAACGGACAAATCAGATCGATGACTTTGATGCCTGTCTCGAGAATCGTGGAGCCGGTGTCCTGCTCGGTGAGTTCCGGCGGCTTGCGGTGGATCGGGTAGCGCTTCGTGTAAGTAACCGGGCCGCGATTATCGACGGGATCGCCCGTCACATTGAAGATCCGGCCGAGAGTCCCCTCGCCTACCGGCACAGTGATCGGGTTGCCGGTGTCGTTGACCGGCATGCCGCGCTTCAAGCCCTCGGTGGAGGACATGGCGATGGAACGGACCCAATTTTCACCGAGATGCTGCTGCACTTCGAGGGTCAGCTTGGTCGGGGTGCCGTTGACCTCGTATTCGAGCTCGAGCGCATTGTAGATGCGCGGGAGCTCCGACGTGTTTTTGAATTCCACGTCCACCACGGGACCGATGACCTGAACGATATTTCCTTTATTCATAAATCTGTTTAGCCGCCCACGGCCATCTGCGCGGTTGAGATCTCGAGCAGCTCCGTCGTGATGCTGGCCTGGCGCATTTTGTTGTATTCGAGAGTGAGATCCTTGATGAACTGCTTCGCGTTGTCGGTGGCGTTTTTCATCGCAACCATGCGGGCGCTGTGCTCGGACGCGCGGGCATCCAAAATCATCTGGAAAACCTGGTAGTGCAGGTAATACGGCAGCATCACGTCGAGCACACCCTCGGGGGTCGGCTCGAAAGTGTAGCCGATCATCGGGTCGGTGCCGCCCTGCGCGGGGGTGCCTTCAGCCGCCGGCTGGGGCAGCTCGAAACTGGAAATCGGAAGCAGCGTTCGCACGACCGGCTTCTGGTTGATCGTGTTAATGAAATGCGTGAAGAGGACGGAAACTTTATCGACTTCGCCGCTCAGGAACTTCTCCACGCAGAACTTGGCGATCGCCTTTGTCTCGGTAAAGGAAGGGGCGTCTTTCAATTCGAAATCGGCCATCATGTCGCGGCGGGTGCGGGCGAGAAATTGACGGGCTTTGCGGCCGGCGACGACGTAGCTCGTCTTGGCCGCGTCGAAGTTCGCGGCTTCGCGGAGGAGGTTCGTGTTCAAGGCCCCGGCGAGTCCCTTGTCGGTGCTAATGACGACAACCAGCTCTTTTTTTACTTCGCGGACCTGGAGGAGCGGATGAAGCTTGGAATCAGTGCGCTCTTGCAGCGAAACGAGAACGCGATTCATCAAGGTGGAATAGGGCCGGCCCGCCAACGCGACGTTCTGCGCCTTGCGCATCTTCGACGCGGCGACCATCTGCATCGCCTTGGTGATCTGCGCCGTGTTGCGGATCGACTTGATCCGGCGCCGTATTTCCTGGGTGTTGGCCATGCTCTAAAATCTCTTTTTCGTTCGATAACGCGCCCCGCGTTCGCGCACATGGAAACCGATCTCCCGTTTCGTTTTTGGTCCCGGCTCGAGCAAGCGCTTCAGGGCCGCGAACAAATCGACAATCGCCTCGTCATGAGAATCGAGCCGCTGCTCCAGGTCTTTGAGTTTGCTTGCGAGTTGCACATTGGCCGCAACCATTTCGCGTAAACGCACAAACGCTCGCACCACACGAACGCTCGCTTGAATGGCGATATCGCTGCTGAGCACGCTCGCTAGCATGATTGCGCCATGCTCGGTGAAGACCCATGGCAATGTCCGGCGGCCGCCGTGCGAACTTGATATCGCATTTTGCGATATCAAGTTGGTAAACTCCTCACGCGTAAGGTGATAGGCGAAGTCTTTGGGAAAGCGCTTCCGGTTTCGACGAAATTGCTCGTTCAGCCGCATCGTGCTGGTTCCATAGATCGCCGCCAAATCCGCATCCAGCATGACTCGTTGTCCACGGAGCAGATAGATCGTGGATTCCACGTTATCGAGCCGGACGAGGGGGAAGGATTTGGGCATGGCCAGCGAAACCATTTAAGAAACCGGGTTCGTCCCCTTGAATTCATCCAAGGCTGCGCGCAACTCGGCTTCGATATCTTTGTCGAGCGCGCCTTTCGAAACGATTGAAGCGAGGAGGCCTTCTTTCCGCGTCGAAAGGTAATCCTGCAATTTCACCTGGAACTGCTTCACCTTTTCGACGGGCACGGAATCGAGATAGCCGTTTTGCATCGCCCAGAGAACGGCGACCTGTTCTTCGACGGGAATCGGATTGTATTGGATCTGCTTGAAGAGCTCCACGATCCGCTGGCCGCGATCGAGGCGCGCCTTTGTCGCCGCGTCCAGATCGGAGCCGAACTGCGCGAAAGCCGCCAGCTCGCGGAACTGCGCGAGGTCCAATTTGATTTTGCCGGCGACCTGTTTGATCGCTTTGATCTGCGCGGCGGAACCGACGCGGCTGACCGAGAGGCCCACCGAAATCGCCGGACGAACGCCTTGATAGAATAAGTCGGTCTCGAGGTAAATCTGACCGTCGGTGATCGAAATGACATTCGTCGGAATGTAAGCCGAGACGTCGCCGGCTTGCGTCTCGATGATCGGCAGCGCCGTCAATGAGCCGCCGCCCGCCTCCTCCGTCACACGGGCGCTTCGTTCCAGCAGACGTGAGTGGAGATAAAAGACGTCGCCAGGATAAGCTTCACGCCCAGACGGACGCTTGAGGACAAGCGAGACCTGCCGGTAGGCGACCGCGTGTTTCGACAGGTCGTCATAGATTATCAGCGCGTCCATGCCGTTATCCATGAACCACTCGCCCATCGCCGCGCCCGCGAACGGCGCGAGATATTGATTCGTGGCCGTGTCGGAAGCCGGCGCGGAAATGATCGTCGTGTAGGGCATCGCGCCTTCCTTCTCCAAAGTGGCGAGCGCGCGTGCGACGTTGGAATTCTTCTGCCCGATCGCGACGTAAATGCAATAGAGCGGCCGATAGTCTTTCAGATGGCCTTCCTCGGCCGCTTTGTTCAGGCGCGCCTGGCTGATGATCGTGTCGATCGCGATTGTTGATTTCCCAGTCGCGCGATCGCCGATGATCAGCTCGCGCTGGCCGCGGCCGATCGGAATCATCGCGTCGATCGCCATAATGCCGGTTTGCACGGGCTGGCTGACGCTTTTTCGCTTGATGACGCCGGGCGCGATTTTTTCCAGCGGATAGGCTGTCTCCGATTTGATCGGCCCTTTGCCGTCGAGCGGCTGGCCGAGCGTGTTGACCACGCGGCCGAGCAGCGCTTTGCCCACCGGCACCTGGAGAAGTTTGCCGGTTGTCTTCGCTTCGTCGCCTTCCATGACTTGCGTCGTGTCGCCGAGAAGGATCGCGCCGACTTCGGTTTCTTCGAGGTTAAGCGCGAGCCCGAAAACGCCGCTGGAAAACTCGATCATCTCGTTCAGCATGACGTCGCTCAGGCCTTCGATGCGCGCGACGCCGTCACCGGTTTCGCGGACAATGCCGACGTTGCTCTTGCTCGTCGTGGTCTTGAGGCCGGCGATCTGCGTTTCGATGTCTTCGAGGATACTGCTCATAGGGTGGTTGGGTTAAAGTTGTTGTTGGAGACGGTGCAGGCGATTGCGCACGCTGCTGTCCCAGACGTCGCTGCCGACGCGAATGCGCATCCCGCCCAGCAGCTCTTTATTCACGACAAAACGAGCCGCGAGGTCGCTGCCATATTTGCGTTTGAGGTTGGCCACGATTTCCGTGCTCGCCGCCGGGGCCATTTCGGTCGCGGTTTCGATGGTCGCGCTGCGCTTCTCGATTTCAAGGCGCAACAAGCGTTGGTAGCTTTCGAGCACCTTGATATAATTCCGCGGCTTTTTCTTGAT
>Ga0190265_10000046_pt1 | contig 145569 bp, 110 predicted proteins | sample Popmic124T_FD_133135 | JGI IMG/M metagenome (GOLD analysis project Ga0190265, IMG submission 133135) | Populus adjacent soil microbial communities from riparian zone of Indian Creek, Utah, USA - 124 T | ecosystem: Environmental > Terrestrial > Soil > Riparian zone | place: USA: Utah... | reverse complement strand
GGGCCGGGGCTCCTCCAGCCTGCGCATGGGTATCTTCACCCGTGGGGTGGTGATCGCGGAGGTGGGCCTCTCCTGCGTCATCCTGATCGGCGCCGGCCTGATGATCCAGAACGTGCTCAAGATGGATGACCGGATCGAGATCGACACCGCGAACCTGTTCACGAGCCGCATCGCCCTGTTCGAGTCGGCGTACCCGGAGGAGGCTCAGCGCGCGCGCTTCTTCGACACGCTGCTGACCCGGCTGCGGGAGGACCCCGCCGTGGTCTCGGCCGCGGCCAGCACCTACCTGCCCGCGGCGGGGACCGGGGCGCCGCGTTTCGCGATTGAAGGGGCCGCCTATCCCAAGGAGGAGGACCAGCCGCGGGCGCACATGGCCTGGGTGTCCTCCGGGTTTGTCCGTACCTTCAACGCCGAGGTCCTCCGGGGGCGCGACTTCGACTCGCGGGATACCACCAGCAGCCTGCCGGTGGCGCTGGTCAACCGCAGCTTCGTCGAGAAGTTCTGGCCCGGGCAGGACCCGATCGGCCGGCGCATCCGGTTCACCGACGCCGAAGATCCCGCGGCCGAGCCCTGGCGCACGGTGATCGGCGTGGTCCCGGACCTGGGCATGGCCGAGATCGAGGACAACGACTTCGGTCCGGAAGGCTTCTACATCCCCCTGGCGCAGGACTGCCCCGGCTTCGTCAGCCTGGTGGTGCGCACCCGCGACGCAAACCCGCTCGCGATCACCGAAAAGGTGCGGGCGCACGTGACCGCCTTGGACAAGGACCTGCCCATCTACTTCATCCGCTCGATGGAGGAGGTGGTGGCGCAGACGGGATTCTTCCAGAACCTGTTCGCCACGCTGTTCGCGATCTTCGGCATGGTCGCGCTGGTGCTCGCCTCGGTGGGTATCTACGGCGTGATCGCCTTCTCGGTCGAGCAGCGCACGCAGGAGATCGGCATCCGCATGGCGCTCGGGGCGCGGCAGAGCAGCGTGCTCGGCCTGATCCTGCGGCAGGGGATGCTGCAGCTCCTCCTCGGGCTCGGGCTGGGGCTCGTCCCGGCCTGGTTCCTGGGGAAGATGCTCGGCGGCATCCTGGTCGGGGTGCAGCCGTACGATCCCCCGACCTTCGTGGGGGTCTGCCTGCTGCTCGCGGGCGTGGCGCTCCTCGCCTGCTGGGTCCCCGCCCAGCGCGCCAGCCGCACCGATCCGCTTGTGGCGATCCGGTACGATTAGAGGATGGAACGCATCCTCGACCACCTGCGCGGCCGGCGCGACGAGATGCTGGCCCTGGCGCGGGAGCTTGCCCTGCTGGAGTCTCCGTCCCGCGTGCCGGAAGCGCAGGAGCCCCTCTTCGTCCGGCTCGCCGCGGCACTCGAAGAGGTCGGCCTCCGTCCCCGCCGCCTTCAAGGCAAGACGAGCGGAGGGCAGATTTTCGCCGCGCCCCCGCACCCGCGCAAGCCGGGCCAGCTCCTCGTCGGCCATTGCGACACGGTCTGGCCGATGGGCACCCTCGAGCGCATGCCGGTCGAGCTGCGCGACGGCCGGCTTTACGGTCCCGGCACCTATGACATGAAGGCGGGGCTGGTGCAGGGGATCTTCGCCCTGCGCGCCCTTCGGGATCTGGGTCTGGAGCCGCCGCTGGCACCGTCCTTCTTCATCAACTCGGACGAGGAGCTTGGCAGCGTGGAGTCGGCGGACCGCATCCGCCGTCTGGCCCGCCGGGTGCGGCGGGTGTTCGTGCTGGAGCCCTCCCTGGGTCCCGAGGGGAAGCTGAAGACCGCCCGCAAGGGGATCTGGCGCTTCCGGGTGACGGTGCGGGGCCGCGCCGCCCACTCCGGCCTCGACCCCGAGAAGGGGGCGAGCGCCATCCTGGCGCTCGCCCAAGTCATCCAGTCTCTCTACGCGCTCGCCGATCCGGACCGGGGCGTTACAGTCAACGTCGGCGTGATCGGCGGGGGAGTGACCTTCAACGTGGTCGCGCCCGAGGCCTGGGCCGAGGTGGACGTGCGCGTGCTCCGCGCGGAGGACGGCCAGGCTTTCGAACGGGCTTTCAGGGCTATGGAGCCGGCCGTGCCCGGCACGAGCTTCGAGATCGAAGGAGGCATGAACCGCTACCCCCTGGAGCCGAACCCCAGGAACCGCGCGCTCTGGCACGCGGCCGAGCGCTGCGCCCGCCGGCTCGGGATCGAGCTGGGAGAGGGCACGGCGGGAGGGGGATCGGACGGCAACTTCACCAGCCAGCACGCGGCCACGCTCGATGGCCTGGGCGCGGTCGGCGACGGCGCGCACGCGCTCCACGAGCACGTGGTGATCGACCGCATGCCCGAAAGGGCGGCGCTCCTGGCGGGATTGTTGCTAGAGCCCGTAGCGTAGAAGTAGAAGTCTGCCGTACCGGCTCCCAGGGGGGATGCCGGGACCGGGGCGGAAGGAGACGTCGTAATGAGAAGGGCGGTCCTGTCGTTGCTGTTCCTGGTATTGGGTATTGGGGGTATTGGACATACTGGAGAGGCCCTCGCCGGGACGTCGAAGTACTCACTCACCAAGGAAGAGATCAAGAAGGCGGAGAAGCGGCTCGCCGAGCTCGGTTACTGGGCCGGTCCGGCCGACGGCGTCTGGGACGCCGCGTCGAGGCACGCGCTGATCGCCTTCCAGAAGATCGAAGGGGCGCGCCCCACCGGTACGCTCACGCGGGCCGAGTACAACGCCCTGACCGACTCGGCGCAGAGCGTGCCCAGGCCCCGCCAGACGGGAGACACCCATATCGAGGTGGACCTCGCCCGCCAGGTCCTCTACCTGGTCGACGCCGAGGGCAAGGTCGGGAACATCCTGCCGATCTCCTCCGGGAGCGGGAAGCGCTTCTACGAGAACGGCTACCCCGAGACCCATGCCGTGACTCCCTGCGGCCCCCTGGGGGTGTACTCCAAGGTATCCGGCTGGAAGAAGAGCCCGCTGGGGGAGATGCACAATCCCATGTACATCGTCGGGGGCATCGCGATCCACGGCAGCCTGGACGTCCCTCCATATCCGGCGAGCCACGGCTGCATCCGCATCCCCATGTTCGCCTCCCAGCGCCTGCCCGGGATGATTCCGGTGGGCACGCCGGTTCTGGTATACGGCTGCAAGGAAGAGAAGGAAGAGCTGGCCGCGAAATAGGGAACCAAAACGCGCCGGCTCGCTCTAAACTATTGTCGGTATGCGAGCCCCCAACAAGCACGACCTCATCCAGGCCGAGATCAACCTGATGCCGTTGATCGACATCGTCCTGGTGCTGGTGATCATTCTCATGGTGGTGGCCCCCCTGGTCCGGGCCAGCGCGCCGCCGCCGTCGACGGCCGCGACGGCCGGGAAAGCCGCGGGACCCGCGCCATCCTCCGGGGCCGGGGTGCTGGCCCTGGACGAGCCGCAGCTCCCCGTGGAGATCCTCGCCGACGGCAGCCTGGTCGTGGATGGCCGGCCGGTCTCCCACACCGACCTGCAAACGACCCTGGGGGAGATCTGGTCCCTCACTCCCAACCGGCCGGTGCTCGTGAAGGGTGACCGGCACGTCCGCTACGCCCAGGTGCGCTGGGTCCTCCAGTCGGTCAACGCCGCCGGCTTCCGCCGCGCGGGCCTCACGGCCGGTTCGCGCTAGCCCTTCAGCGCCAGCCCCAGAATCCCCGGCAGCTTTGTGAAGGACGGGTCGGCCTCGAAGCGGACCAGCTTCGGGGTGATCCTGTGGGTCGTGCGGTGGCTCGCGAACCAGATCGGCTTGGGCCAGACCCGGAACGGGGCGTGAAGCACCGTCTTCTGCGGGCGGTCGAACATCAGGATGTTGTGCACCATCCCGACACCGGACTGGATGTCCTGCCGGGTGTGGCCGGGGAAGGCACCCCAGGGCGTCACCACGATGCCGTAGCCCGCCGCCGACCAGTGGTTGATCCCCACCGTGCCGTAACGGAGATCGGCCACGGCGCGGTCCACGGCGTCCTTCACCGCGGGATCCCTCAGGGAAGAGGGGTGGACGATGATCGTCGCGTTCAGCGTCCCCCAGAGCGTATCGTTGCAGAAGGCCACGGCGCGGTCGATGAACTCCGCCGCGCTCTCGGCCTGGATGACCGTCTCCGCGCAGATGCCGCAGAACGCCTCGCTCCGGAAGCAGATGTCGTCCCGGTTCTCCGGCGGCACCCCAGGGATCAGGGTCCAGGGGAGGTGCTCCCCGATGTTCTCACCATCATGCTCGCCGAAGCGCTCGGCCTCCGGGTGGGCTTTCAGGAAGGTGTCGAAGCGGTCCGCGGCGCCGGGGTACCAGGCCTTGCGCGTGGGTACCTTGCCCAGGGCCTCCCGCAGGGCCTTCATCAGCGGCTGCCGCTGCGGCGACGAGCCGTGCTGGATGATCACGCGCGACGTGGTGCAGTTGAAGCCGGCGTTGTTCGTCAGCATGGTGGCCAGGTTCGTGGCGTGGTACTCCAGGTCGGTCTCACCCCAGGAGCCCTCTGGTCCCGGCACCACGATCACCGGGGTGAGGTTGCCGAGCTCGGCCGTGAAGCGCTTGGCCACGAGCGGCTCGTCCCGCTCCTTGCGCCGCGCTCCCTCTTCTCCGCCACCGAACACGATCGCTTCATAGGTCCGGTCCGAGCCGGTGATGTGGAGCTCGTCCACTCCCGGGTGGGAGGCAAGGTAGGCCCCCTCCTCGGCTCCGCCGTAGACCACGCGCAGGAACCCGCGGTCGATCAGGGCCTTGAAGCCTTCCTCCAGGAGCAGCCCCAGGTAGACGTTGGCCGGATGGGTCTTGAAGAGGACGACCTGGTCCTCCACGAACAGTTTGTAGAGCGCGTCCATCGGGCCGATGGAGGAGACGTTGCCGCCGCCGAGCACCAGGGCGACCCCTCCGTTGCGCTCGCGGGCGTGATAGGCCACGGCCATGGTCTCGGGGAGGCTTTCGGCCGTGACACCGGGCTCCATCCAGACGTCGGCGGTGACGCCGGTGTAGAAGATCTGGTCCCAGACGTCGTAGGGGAAGACCCGGACCGTGACTTGGCCGTCCGGCCGCGTGCGCACCGAGCCCGGGATTCGCGGCCGGCCGTGCACCTCGACGTCCCAGAGCGCCTTCTTGAGCAGCCGCAGGTTGCGGATGACGAAGTAGGGGCCGACCAGCGCCTCCTCGCCGGAGGAGGGGTGGGACGGGTCGAGCCCCTCGGCCTCGACGCACGCCTCGGCCCAGCGGTCGGCAACGCCGAGGAAGCTCCGGGTCAGCTCCTCCAGCAGGGAGATCCGGTCGCGCACCGGCACCAGCGTCCACGCCTGCCGGTGGGCCTGGAGATCCCGGACCGCGGCATCCATGGCTTCGCGCGAAGTGGAGGAGAGATTGGGGGCAGAGGCGGTGGCAACGGTGGTCGGCGGCATGGGGCGGGTCCTCCTGGGGCTCAGCCTACACGAACAGCGATACCACCTCGAAACGTTCCACGTCCACCAGCCCCTTGTCCGTGAGCTTCAGGGAGGGGATCACCTCCAGGGCGAGGAAGCTCATGGCCATGAACGGGTCGCGCAGCCGGGCTCCCAGTTGATGGGAGCGGTCGAGGAGGCGCTGCAGCTTGTCGCGCACGTGCTCGATCTCCCAGTCGGACATGAGCCCGGCGATGGGCAGCGGGAGCACCGACTGGCTCTGCTCGCCCTCGGCCACGGCCAGGCCCCCGCCGGCCTCGGCCACGGCCCGCGCCGCGGTGCGCATGGAGACGTCGTCCGCCCCGATCACCACCAGGTTGTGATGGTCGTGCGCCACCGTGCTCGCGATCGCCCCCCGCGTCAGCCCGATCCCCTGGACGAACCCGAGCCCGATGTTGCCCGTGCCGTGGTGGCGCTCGATCACAGCCATCTTCAGGAGGTCGTTCTGGGGATCCGCCAGCGCCCATCCATCGCGGACGGGGACCTCCCGCGTCAGGTGGTGCGTGATGAGCTGGTCCGGGATGGCTCCGATCACGCGCACGTGTTTGCCGACGGCTCGGATACGGAAGTCGAGCCGTCCGGGATCGAGCCGGACCGTCCGCGGCATGTGGTCGTACCGGCGGTGCCGCCGGGGATGGACCATCGCGCCCTCCTGGGCCAGCAGCTCGCCCGAGACGAAGACCATCTCTGCCCGCGGCGCGGAGAGGTCGGAGAACACCACCAGGTCTGCTCGGCGGCCGGGCGCGATGGCCCCGCGGTCGTCCATCCGGTAGTGCGTGGCCGTGTTCAGGGTCGCCATGCGGATCGCGGTCACCGGGTCGATCCCGTCTGCAATGGCGATGCGGACGAGGTGGTCGATCGACCCCTCTCCCAGCAGGTCGATCGGATGGCGGTCGTCCGTGCACAGGCAGAGCCGCCGCTCGTTGGCCGGAGTGACGAGCGGGAGCAGGTCGCGCAGGTTGCGGGCGTTGCTCGCCTCGCGCAGGAAGATGGTCAGCCCCACCCGCAGCTTCTCCCGCGCCTCCTCGACCGTGACGCACTCATGGTCCGAGCTGATGCCGGATGCCGCGTAAGCCGACAGCCGGTGGCCGGAGAGGCCGGGGCAGTGGCCGTCGACCATCCGGCCGCGGAAGACGCGGAGCTTGGCGAGGACCTCCGCGTCCCCCTGCACCACGCCCGGGAAGTTCATGACCTCGGCGAGGCCGAGAACCTTGGGCTCGGCCAGCAGCCCGGCAAGGTCTGCCGCGCCCAGCCGCGCCCCCGACGTTTCGAGCTCCGTGGCCGGCACGCAGGAAGGGGCGTTGACCCAGACGTCGAGAGGGGAGCCCGCGGCATCCCCAAGCATGAAGCGGATGCCTTCGAGGCCGAGCACGTTGCCGATCTCGTGCGGGTCCGTGATGACGGTCGTGACCCCCCGCGGCACCACGGCCCGCGCGAACTCCGCGGGCGGCACCATCGAGCTCTCGATGTGGACGTGGGCGTCGAGGAGGCCGGGGCAGACGTAGCGCCCGCCGAGATCGATCTCCCTCTCCGCCTGATAGCCCTCTCCGACCCCGGCAATGGCCGGTCCCGCGACCGCGATGTCCGCGGGGTGGATCTCCCCCGAGAGGACGTTGACCAGGCGGGCGTTGCGCAGCAGCAGGTCGGCCGGCTCGTCGCCGCGCGCCACCGCGAGGGTCCGGGGGAGGTTCATCTCCCCGATGCTACACCCCTAGCGGCTCCTTCGGCATCACCACCCAGAGGATGACGTATGCGACCGTGCCGGGGAATCCTACGGACAGGATCGAGATGATCACGTAGGCGATGCGCACCGCGCTCGGGCTCCAGCCCAGCCAGTCGGCGATGCCTCCGCACACGCCGGCGATGACCTTGTCTTCACGGGAACGGTAGAGACCCATGGTCTTTCCTCCTTCTTCCTTCCACCCTTTACAACGTGCCGGGGCCGCTCAGGTTTCACTGCCGGGATCGAGCCCCAGGTCCTGGCCCGCGCCGTGGCGCGCCGCCGAGATCGCGGCGGTGAACAGGCCGCAGGTGAGCCCCCAGACGAGCAGGCCGATCAGGGTCATCCATCCCGCGTTGTCCACCGGCCGGGCGATGCTGATCAGCGGCGTCATCATGTCGAAGGCCGCCTCCGTGCCCGCCTTGGTCGCGTCGTTGACCACCTTGAGAGCGGACAGAAAGGCCGTGAGCAACGCGCCGGAAGCGAACCCCACGAACGCCCCGGCCAGGCCGCGGACCGTCAGCTCGCCCGCGGTGAGCGGCCGGCGGATCCTCGGCGGCTCGATGCGGAACTCGACGTCGCGGGCATTCCAGGGCACGAAGCGCGACAGCATCACCATCCCCGGGATGCCCACGGCCATCGTGGCCCAGAAGAAGGTCTCCCAGCCCACCGAATAGGCGGAGAAGCCGGCGATCGGACCGGCGAGGATGCGCGGCAGTCCGAACAGGCTGGAGAAGAGCGCGTACTGCGTGGCCGAGAAGCGCTTCTGCGTCATGCGCAGCAGCAGCACCGAGAAGGCGCCGCTCCCGAGGCCGCTCGACAGCGTCTCGAAGCCGATGGCGGAGAGCATCAGCGTCCGGTTGACCTCGCCCTCGGCGGCGATCAGGGCATAGCCGGCGTTCGAGAAAATCTGGAAGAAGCCGAAGACCCAGAGCGCGCGGCCGAGGCCGAGCGGCGCGGTGAGCAGGCCGCCGATGAACGTGCCCAGGACGTTGCCGACCACGCCGACCGTGGACAGGGCCACGCCGCGGTCCACCTCGTTGTAGCCCATGTCGATCAGGAACGGGCGCTGGAGCGACTGCGCGAGCTGGTCCGCGAGCTTGTAGAGGATGATGAAGGCCAGGATCTCCAGCGCGCGGTGGCGGGCGAGGAACCCCAGGAAAGGGTGCCAGACCGCCTCGGTGAGAGTCTTCGGCGCCAGGGCCGTGCCCGGCGGCTCGGGGGCCTTCCACGTGACCAGCAGCATGGGCAGGTAGAGGCAGGCCAGGACGATGTTGACCGTGGACCAGCCCCACTTGCCGGCCAGGGTGATGGCTGTGCCGCCGGCAACCCAGATCATGCCGACGCGGTAGAGGAAGTTGCGCGCGCCCACCGCGATCGCCTGCTCCTCGGGGCGCAGCACGTCCACGGCGTAGGCGTCCACGGCGATGTCCTGGCTGGCCGCGGCAAAGGCGATGGCGAAGGCCAGGGCGGCCACGACCCAGGGGGTGTCCGGATGGTCGCCGACGCCCGCGAGCATCAGGGTGAAGGCGAAGAGCAGGATCTGGGTGATGAACGCCCAGCCGCGCCGCCGTCCGAGCTTCGGCGGGACGAAGCGGTCCATGAGCGGTGCCCAGAGGAACTTGAACGTCCACGGCGCCTGCGCCAGGGTGATGAGCCCCACGACCCGGATGTCCACCCCGATGTCGCGCATCCAGTCCGGAATGGCGATCCAGACCAGCCCCAGCGGCATGCCGGACGAGAACGACATCAGCGTCACCGACGCCGTGCGCCAGGACGTGAACGCCCGCAGAAGGCTCACCCAGGTGCCGGGCTTCTTCGGGGGATGTGTGGTCATTGCGGGATTCTAGAGCGCCTCGACCCTGGCGCGCAGCCGGACGAGGCCCTGGTCGACGCCGGCGAGCTCTCCCCGCACCTCGGTCAGCTTGTCGCGCTCGGAGCGGACGAAACGGGTGTACGGGCCGATCGCCTCGTCGATGCGGCGCGCGCCCTCGTCGATCTCGCTGTCGAACTGGCTGGTCAGGCCGCTCATGAGCTGCTCGCGCAGCTCGGCGATCCGGTTGCGCAACTCCTTCTTCGCATCGTGACGCCGGTTGGGGATGATGAAGAACCCGAGGACCGCGATCGTGCCCGCGGCGATGATGCCGGTGAAGTCCGCGGCGGCGGTCACCGCGATGTGGGTCAGCACCGCGCCGAGCCCGAGCGCCCCGACCTCGACCAGCGCCGTGCCCGCCACCGCCACTTGCACCGACTCCGCCATCCGCGTGGACTCGGCCTCCTTGTCGTACGTCTGGATCGAGCGCTGCGCCGACCGTCCCACGCTGTCGAGCAGCCGCGTGCGGTCGAAGTCGAAGCTGCCCCCGACCCGGCCGACGATGCGGTCCGCGTGCGCGTGCCGGCGCCGCGAGATGTGATCCATGATCGCCTGCCACTGCCGGAGGTCCGAGGAGACCAGCCAGTCGATGACCTCGCTTACCTTGCGCTCGATGAGCTGCGGCGCGTCGGCCACTACCAGACGCTCGAAGTCGCCCTTCATCTTGGACTTGTTCAACAGGTCGATGACGCGGGCCAGGCGCATGGTGTCGTCGAAGAAGGCGACCCCCCGCTTCTCGAACTCGTGGAGGATGTTGTCCACGTCCGCCAGCCGGAAGCGGAACTCGCGCCGCATGTCCTCCTTGTAGAGGCCCATCTGGCGCTCGATGTCCTCCATGGTGGCGAAGTCGTCCTTGAGCAGCTCCAGCCGGGCGTCGGTCACCTTGAGGTACTTGTCCGTTAGATGGGAAGCCACGCCCAGCGGGTTCATCAGCTTGAGCCGGATGCGCTCCTTCTCGTCCAGCGTGTCCGCGACGTACTTCTCCAGCGCCTCGAACCGGCTTTGGGCGAGGAGCTCGCGGTCGCCGGACGTCTTGGCGCGGAGGGCGGGCTTGGCCGCGACCGGGAAGATCTCCGGGGTGAAGCCGAGGAGCGACTTGGCATTGTCCGCGATGAAGGCGCGGACCCGCTCCACGTCCTCGGGCGAGTCCAGGATGTCGATCTTGTTGAGGACGACGACGACCTTCTTCCCCCACTCGCGGATGCCCTGCAGGAAGGCGCGCTCGCTCTCGGTGAACGGCCGGTCCGCGGAGGTGACGAAGAGCACCATGTCCGACCGCGGCAGGAACTCCCGCGTGATCGCCTCGTGCTCCCGGTGGATGGCGTTGGTCCCCGGGGTGTCGACGATGTTGATGTCCCGGAGCAGCTCGACCGGTGCGGTGATGCGGTCGAGCGCCGGCTCGAGGGTTTCGCGGGTTACCTGGGGGCCATGCTGGATCAGGTGGACCCGGGTGGTGGTGGGGGTGACCCCCTCTTCCAGGACCTTGTCACCCAGGAGGGCATTGATGAAGGCGCTCTTGCCGGCATTGAACTCGCCCGCGACGACCAGGAGGAACAGCTCGTCGAGCTGCCGGGCGGACTTCTGGAGGGTGGCCTGATCCTCGTCGGAGGCGTCGAAGCTGGCGAGCGCAGTCTGGAGCTGACCGACGAGCCGGCGGTTCTCCGCCAGCAGCTCGTCCTGGTTCCTGTTGAGGATGCGTCGCAGCATCTTTCCCCCGCCCAGGGGGAAGATAGCACGGGGTATGCCAGGGGGAAGGGCGGGGCCGCTCCGCACCCGCCCGGGGAACCGAGCAGGCGGACGGTCCGCCCCAAAGGACGGACGCGCGCGTTGACAAGGACGCCTGTCTTCCCTAATCTTCTCAAAAGATCTCCGGAGACTTAGGTCATCCCCCCGAGAACCGCGCCCAGTTGCACGGACGTGAGAGGATAGACGCATAAGGTCAGACGGAGGTTGGCCGAGCCTGAAACCCAGGTGATCGGAATAGGAGAAGAATATGTCCAAGAAGTTCGCCTTCCTAGTCCTCGCAGTCTGCTTGTTTCTCGTATCAGGTCCGTCGGCGTTCGCCGATCCGGTCAGTGAATCACTCTTGAGCCTGCTGGCAGTCGGACCAGGAGAGATGGAGCTTCCGAGTGCCGATCCAGTGGCTCCGATTTGCAATGAGTGTTCAGCCCAGCAGACTTGCCCGTCTCCGTTCGATGGGCCGATCATGTGTACAGGCAACAGCAATTGCCAGGTCTTCTCGTACCAGGTTTCGTGCGACGGGAACATCGTTGATTGTCCTTGCAGCATTGCGCCAAGCGGCTGCAATGATCCCTTGATGTACTGCCTGTGTCGTTCCCAGGGTGGTTCCTTTAACTATTGCAGAGTGAATTTTTGCGTTTAAGAAGCAGATGATACCGAGCACAATGCGGGCCGTCGCCATAGATCTGGGACCCCTTCGAGCGCGAAGGGGGGTATGCCTTCGGCGCCAACGGTGGCATCGGGCACGTGGCGGTGCAACTCGCCAAACGGATGGGCGCCCGCGTTCTGGCGGTCGCGTCGGGGATGATGGCGTGGCCCTGGCCGAGCGGCTGGGCGCCGGCGTCCTGCGCAATCCCTTGTGCCCCCCTACATTTGAGAAGCGCCCTCCTTTTCCGAGGTACGCGGCGGTTGCTTCCTGCCATCGTCCACCCTTTCGTCGCGTCAGCCTGAACCAAGCCATCCGGGAAGACGCTCAACTCGCGTCATCCCTGTTCCAAGGCTTGACGGCCAGGAGTTGTCTGTCGCGACCAGATCACAAGGGCTCCAGACACGAGATTTCGGCCCGAGCCGCAGCCGCCGGATGTCGCGACGGAGGTTGGAGCCGCGAGGGCGCAGAGCATAGCCGTGGCAGCAAAGCCCATCGTGACGCGACTCCGGCCTTCGTCGCGTCAAAATGGTTCAAGCCGTCGTGACCAGGTTCAAGTCACGACAGCAAAGCCTTTCGGTGATGCGACGAAAGTCTTCGTCACGACAGAAAAACTCTGAGTCGCGACGTGAGAAGAAATTCTGACGCGATGAAGCTTATCCTCGCGTCAGAGAAGTCTTGCGTCGCGACAGGAAATCCTCAGGTCACATCAGGAAGGTTATGGTCGCGACACGTAAGGAGTTGGCTGACGCGCCACAACCTTTCGTCGCGTCAAAAAGCCTTGCGTCGCGTCAACGATGACTTGTGTCGCGACAGGCATCCTTTTTTTTGACGTGACTATGCCTTGCGTCACGACAGAGAAACGTTGAGTCGCGTCAAGAAAGTCGGAGTCACGACAGCGAAGTCGATGGCTGCTGTGGGAGAGTCCGGCGCAGGGTGCAGAAGTCTTTCGTCGCGACAGACACGCCGTAGCCGGGGCGGCGAAACCTGGAGTCGCGACAGCTACGGCCGCTCACCCCCGTAGCTGCGCTCCGCCGGCCCGTTGGGCCGGGTTTTGTTAGAGGCTCTAAGGGGGGCCGCGGAGGCGGCCCCCATCGGATTACGACTCAGAGCTCAGGGGCAGATCTGCCCGTTGCAGGGGCCGCACTCGCAAATATCCCGATAAACCTGGACGTTGTGAGTATCAGAGCCGGTTGCACTGTTGTTGTCGGTGACATTCAGTGTGAGCGTGAATCCCGGCTGTTGATTGCCGCACACCGACTTGGTGTACGAGCTGGCGGTGCCTACTACCGTGGTGCCGATCTTCCACTGGTAGGTGTACGGGGCTGTACCGTTGGAGACCGTCGAAGTCCAGGTTACGTTCCTGCAGCCGAAGTTGGTGAAGTACTCGTAGGTGCTGCCGTTGATCGTGACATTCAGGCTGACTGGCGGCGGTGGGCAGGTGCCGCTGTTGAGGTCACTCGTCGAGTAGGAGATGCCCAGAGCCGAGCTCTGCGCGTACGAGCTCGCCTCCGAGCGGCACGGAATCCCCGAGATGCTCCCGCCGTTCGCGGTCGCCGTAGCGGAGCTGATGATGTTGGTGCCGGAGTCCGGATCCGATTGAGTGACGGTGTTCGTCGTTCCGTTCAGGGTCGCGCGGGCATAGGCATAGGCGTAGGTGTCTCCGGAGTAGCCGCAGGTGCTGTTGAACTTGGCCTCGGCGACCGCCTTCACGCCTTGGACGTTGGTGAGGTGAAAGGCGTCAGCCGTCGCGCTGTAGCAGATGTTGCTGCAACTGGGACCCGTAAGTGCCGCGGTCATGCTCGACAGACCCATCGGCATGTTCCTGAGCTCCCGCTTGGCCCTGGAGATCTTCACGCTCAACTCGTCGATGATCCTGGCGAGCTTCTCCGATGGGTAGCTCTCCTGTTCCTGCATCAGGCTCTCGAGCTGGCGGGTGAGCTTGCTGATGGTCCAGGCGAGACCTTCCCGGCCATATCCCAGGTGCTCGACCTTGCCCGGTCCCAACTGGCGTTCGAACACTGCTTCGGAGATCTGCTGCCAGCCCTCCGCCTCCATCTTCGTCCTGAGATCGGCCGCTTGCTTCTTCGCCGGGTCAGCCGCCCAGAGGCGGTCCGCTCCCGCGAGAGCCATGAGGCCGATACAGATGGCGGCGGTCCAGTACTTCCTGTTGAACATCCAGTACTCCTTGCCTACAACGGAAAAGCCGGCCTCCATGGCCGGCCTCCGACGAGTAGCCACAGCTTTGGGGAAACGGGCGGGAGCCTATAGAGAGGTCGGACAGGAAGTCAAGAAGACCTTGAAGTGTTCTTTCTATCGATTATAGGGAATGTAGTCCTGCCACTCCCAGGGCGTGTAGACGTCCGAGATTGAGACCTCCAGCAACTCCTTGAAGATGCTCTCTCCGTTGGCGCTGTTGGTCAGGATTGCGACTCCCAGGCCGCGCTCCGGGAAGAGGATCGAGTAGTGCTCGAAGCCATCGCCGTGGCCCTCCTTGAACGCGCCGCGCCCGTGGGGAGTCATGAGGAGGCCCCAGCCGAGGCCGTAGCTGAGCTGGATGTCGTCGTTGTCGGTCGTGGGCTCCGGGGAGAGAAACTGCCGCTTGGAGCGGATCCGGATCTGGGGCGAGAACATCTCGTTCCAGGAGGACTCCTTCAGACCCTTGCGGTTCAGGACGGTGTGGAGGAAGCGCGCATAATCCTCGGGCGTGGTCTCCAGCGTGCTCGGAGCCCGGGCCGCGTTGTCCTTGTCCTTCTCCAGGACCTGGCCCTTTTCATCATGGCCGTGGCAGTAGTTCGCCTCGAACCGGGGCTGCCACGTGTAGCTCGACGTGGCCATGCCGTAGGGCTCGAAGATCTTTTCCTTCATCCAGTCTTCGAGCGGCCTTCCCGTGTACCTCTCGAGGATCACCTGGAGGAACGTCATTCCTTCTCCCGAGTAGCTGTACCGGGACCCCGGCTCGAATCTGGCGCGCAGCTTCTGATCCGGCTCGTCCCAGCGCCAGTTGGGAAATCCCGTGGTGTGGCTGAGGCTCATCCGCGCGGTGATCTTTTGATGGAGGGGGTCATCCTTCAAATCCGTGAGGTCTTCGTGCCAGGCTTTCTCTCTGCTGGCCGTATACGTGGAGATGGGGCCCTTCAGGTAGCTCACCAGTGGAGCGTCGAGGTCGAGCACCCCTTCCTCCACGAGCTTCATGAACAACACGGCGGAGACGGCCTTGCTGAGTGACGCGCCATAGAACACCGTATCGTTCCGGAGCAGCTCCTTCGTGTCCATGTTCTTGACGCCGAAGGCCCGGCTGTAGGCGATCTCGCGGTCGTTGAAGATGGTGATCGCGAGGCCATGGACCTTGGCCTTGTCCATGAGCTCTTCGATCCGCGCCGTCAGCTCGTCAGCCTCGATGCGCGTGCCGTCCAGCCTCTGGATGGAGTTGGAAGGCGCTTTCGTCGAAGCGCATCCTATAAATATGATTGCGAGAAGAAAGACTGTGCTGAGTCTCATCGATGTCCCTCCCGCCTCTTTTACGGCAAAGCCGGGAAGAGGTTACGGCACGATGAGCCTGCCCACGACCGCGGTAAGCCGGGCTGCGCCGGAAGAGCCGAGCCCAGTCCCCTTCGGGGCCGTAGGCGCGCTCGAACTCGGCCCCGCGGCCCGGTTGCACGCGGAACTCCCAGACGAGGACGATCATGGGCTCGACATGATAGCGGAGAGCGCTCGATGGCTTGCCGGAGGATCCGGTGAAACTCTCGCCCTCCTGGATTCACTCTTTGGTCATGGGTGTTCGAGGAACTGCCGCCGGTCCCTTCGTTGCTGTTAAAATAGAGGGACTCGCGCGGAGGTGCCTCCATGACTCGCTACCAGACGGCGATCGAGGAGTGGCTGAGGAAAGACCGGAACCCTGCGCCTGTGGCGAAGCTGGCCGGATTTCAGCTCACGGGGTTCGAGGACGGGATCGCCCGCATGGAGATGAATGCGGACGACCGTCACCACAACCCGATGGGGATCGTCCACGGCGGAGTGCTCTGCGACCTGGCCGACGCGGCCATGGGAGTGGCCTTCGCGGCCTCCATGGACGATGGCGAGAGCTTCGTGACGCTGCAGCTTGCCGCGAGCTATCTCCGCTCGATCCGCGAAGGGAGGCTCGTCGCCACGGGCCGTGTCGTCCAGAGAGGCCGGAATGCCGGTCACGCCGAGGCCGAGGTCATGGACGTCAACGGTCGCCTGATCGCTCGTTTCTCCAGCACCTGCCTGGTGGTGAGGGAGGGGGCGGCCCAGGCGCGGATCTCCTGAGTACCAGGGGGAGCTTTCATGAAACTGCGTACGTGTACCCTCTTCGTCCTCGCCCTGGCCCTCGCCGGTGCGGCCATCCATGCCTCCCCTGCTCCCGATCCCACGTACACGGAGCTGCGGAAGGCGCGGCCGGACGGCCGCAAGGTCCCGGTCCAGGGGCTGACTCTGGAGCGCGACGTTTTCCGCTTCCAGTTCGCCTCCGGGGCCATCCATTTCCTGGCGCCGGTGGCGGGGCGGACGGTGGGCGCCGTGTTCGTGGGAAAGGGGAGCCTGAAGCTGGCCCCGGCCACGCCGGCCGAGCTGCGCCAGCTCGCGCTGGCCTCCGGAGGGGACAGGAGCTTCGAGAGCCTGACCGAGGAGTTCGACGAGCTGGTCCTGCTGTTTGCCGACGACACCGCGGAGGAGATCCAGCTCCACGCCCCGGTGCAGACCGGCGCGCCGGACCCCAAGGCCGTCCAGGCCTTCGAGGCCCACCTCAAGCGGCAGCGGAAGGACTTCAGGACCAACTTCCACATCCGCGTGCTGCAGGACCTGCTCAACACGCCCGGCCTGATGAGCGGCGTGTTCATGGCTTCCATGGACGGCAGGAAGCACCCGCCCGCGCTCGCCGCGGTGGACCCCTACGGCGCCGAGGCCCTGCGCCTGGCCATCCGTCTCGGCGGAGAGGACACCGTCTTCTTCGTCGCCGACCAGAACCGGGGCGGGGTCTGGTACCTCTGCGACCAGAAGGGGGAGGTTGAGCGGAAGCGCTCGACCCCCGAGAAGCGTCTGACGGATGCCCTGGACTACAAGGTGGAGACGAGCGTCGCCAAGGATGCGGATGTCGACGGCACGACCACCATCCGTTTCCAGCCCCTGGTGGCCGGCCTGCGGGTGCTTCCGATCCACCTGCTGCCGAAGCTCCGGCTCGCCGAGGCCGTGTACGCGCCCGGCGACGCGGCGGAGCCGGCCTGGAAGCCGGTGCCGTTCATCCAGGAGGACGACGAGGAGGACGGCGATGCGGCCGTGGTCTTCCCCGAGGCTCCGGCGAAGGGGGCGGCGGTGCTGCTCCGCTTGACCTACAAGGGGGACGAGGTCCTGGAGGACGCAGGCGAGAAGAACTTCGTCGTGGGTGCCCGGGAGAGCTGGTATCCCAACCTCGGCGTCTTCTCCGACCCCGCCACCTTCGAGCTCACCTACCGCATCCCGGAGGGCAACCAGATCATCTCGGTCGGCCGCCAGGTCGAAACGCGGACGGAGGGCAAGCAGGCCGTGTCGATCTGGAAGTCCGACATACCGTTGCAGGTGGCCGGCTTCAACTACGGCAAGTTCGAGAAGCTGGAGCGCACGGACGAGACGAGCGGCATCCAGGTGGAGGTCTACACCAACCCCGGCACTCCGGACATCGTGCGGGAGATCAATTCCATCCTCGGGGCCGGCGGCGGGCTCGACGAGGACGGCATCTCGATGGGGCCGACCCTGGGCACGGTGAACACGGCCCGCCTGGCCGAGTCGGCGCTGGTGGACGGCATCAACTCGGCCCGCATCTTCACGACCTACTTCGGTCCCCTGCCGCAGCGGCACGTGGCGATCACGCAGCAGTCGCAGTGGGCTTTCGGGCAGTCATGGCCGTCGCTGATCTTCATGCCGTACCTGTCCTTCCTCACCGGCACCCAGCGCTCGCAGGTGCTGGGGATCCGGGGCCCGGGGCTCACCGATTTCGTGGACCAGGTGGGCTACCACGAGTTCGCGCACCAGTGGTGGGGCCATCTCGTGGGCGCCGCCACCTTCCGCGACCAGTGGATCGAGGAGGGCTTCTCGGAGTTCTCCGCCGCGCTCGCGGTGCAACTCGCCAAGGGCTGGCCGGAGTACGACCGCTTCTGGCGGGAGCGGCGCAAGGACATCCTCGAAAAAACCCCCGGGAACGCCGTTGCGCCCAACGACGCGGGACCCATCGTCCAGGGCTGGCGGCTCTACACGCAGCGGAGCCCCTCGGGCTACGGCATCGTCTACTCCAAGGGCGGCTATGTGATTCACATGCTGCGCATGATGATGTGGGACGGGTCCTCGCAGACTCCCGACGCCAGGTTCATGGCGATGATGCAGGACTTCACGAAGACCCACGGCGGCAAGCTCGCCACCACCGCCGAGTTCCAGCGGGTGGTGGAGAAGCACATGACCCCGAACATGAACGCCACCGGGGACGGCAAGATGGACTGGTTCTTCAACCAGTGGGTCCGTGGCACCGAGGTGCCGCGCTACAAGCACGACCTCAAGGTGGAGGCGGGTGAGGGCGGCAAGTACCGCATCAGGGGCACGATCACGCAGGAGGAGGTCTCAAAGGACTTCCGCGCCGTGGTGCCCATCTACGTGGAGTTCAGCAAGACCGAAAGCGCCCGGGTCGGCATGCTGCCGTTCATCGGAGAGGCCACCGTGCCGGTGGACGTCCAGATCGCCCTGCCAAAGAAGCCGAAGCGAGCCCTGATCAATGCGCGGGGGGAGGTCCTGGCTCGGGAGTAGACCGCCACGCACGAACCTTGCACATACCTCCCCGCCGGGAGGAAGGCGCATGGAACGCGACGTTTCTTGGCGTGGACGGCAGCAGCAACCGGTGGAGGCCTTGCCTCCTGAGCCGGCTCAGGGACGGGTGCGGGCGCGGCTTCAGGCGGTGGTCGCGGTCGTCCTGGTCATCGCGTTCCTCAAGTGGAGCGCGGTGGCGACCATGCCGGTGGCCTTCGCGGTGTTCCTGATCGCCCTTGTCTGGCCTCTCCAGCGGAAGCTTGAGCGGCGGTTGCCTGGCGGGGTCAGCTTCGTCCTGGCCGTGCTGGTGCTGCTGCTGGTCGTCGGCCTGTTCGTCGCGGCCCTGTGGTGGACCGGCGAGATGGTGGTCCAGCGCTCCTCGGAGTACGCGCCGCGGCTGCAGGCGATCTACGCTCAGGCTCAGGCCTGGGCACAAAGCCATGGGCTCGATCTCTCCGGGCTCCAGGCGGGCAGCTCGGACCTCGCCCGGACGGCGGCCGGGGCAGTCGCCTCGTCGGTCAGCCTGATCCTCCTGATCCTGGCGCTGGCGATCCTCGGCCTGCACGAGGTCCACCGGTTCCGGCGCAAGGCGCTGGAGGCGTTCGGCGAGGGCCATGGCCGGCACCTGGTCGAGACGGTGGAGACGATCGTCTCGAAATGCCAGCGCTACCTGTGGGCGCGCACCGTGGCGGCCCTGATCCAGGGGGTGACGGTCTGGCTCTTCTCCCTGGCCATGGGCCTCGACTTCGCCTTCGTCTGGGGGCTGCTCGCCTTCCTCCTCAACTACATCCCCACGATCGGCTCGGCGGTGGCGGTGGTTCCGCCGGTCCTGTTCTCCCTGATCCAGTTCGATGGTCTTGGCCGCCCGCTGGCCGTGCTCCTGGGGATGGCCCTGCTCCAGCTCCTGTGCGGCAACTACGCCGACCCCCTGATCCAGGGGAAGCTGCTGGCGCTCTCGCCCGTGGTCGTGCTGGCCGCGATCGTGTTCTGGGGCTGGGTCTGGGGCATCGCCGGCGCCCTGCTCGGGGTGCCGATCACGATCGGGATCGTCATCGCGACCGACCATTTCCCGAAGACCCGCTGGATCGCCCGGCTGCTCACGGAGGAGCCCCGCTCAGCCGAGTGAGTGCCAGAGGTGGAGGGTCGCGTAGGCCCTCCAGGGGCGCCAGGACTCGGCCAGGGCGGCGATCCGGGCAGGGGTCGGCGGCTCGGGGAGCAGGGCACGGAGCGCCTTAATCACACCGAGGTCGGCGGCCGGGAAGGCGTCCCGGTCCCCCAGGGTGCGCATGCGGACGTAGGAGGCGGTCCAGGGTCCGATCCCGGGGAAGGCGTCGAGCTCGGCCTCCGCTTGCTCGGCGGGCGCGGTCCGCAGGCGGTCCCAATCCAGGGTTCCATCCATCGCGGCCAGGGCCAGGCCGTGGAGCGACGCCGCCTTGGCCCGCGTCAAACCCAACTCGATGAGCCCCTGCGGGCCGAGCGCCGCCACCGACTCCGGCAGGGGGAACGCCAGGAATGGAGCGGGGGCCGGGTCTCCCACCCTGCGGACGAGACGGTCCACCATGGTGCTCGCCGCGGCCAGGCTCACCTGCTGGCCCAGGATCGCCCGCACCGTGCCCTCGAAGGGATCGAGGTACTGGGGCAGGCGGATCCAGGGGCGCGTTGCCACCAGGTCCCGCAGCAGGGGATCACCGGAAGCCAGCGCGTGGAACGCGGCGAGGTCTACGTCCAGGTCGAACATCCGCGTGACGAGCCGGCGCAGCGCTCCGGGCGCGAGCCCGGGGGACGAGCGGACCGTCAGCTCCCCGGGCCGGAAGCGGACGGCCAGCGTCACGGGCTGGCCGTCCACCCTCAGGCTCCGGCGGTACTCTCCATCCTCAATCCCTTCCAGAGAGTGGACGACCCGGGCGGCCAGGAACCCGAGAGTCCAGACGAAGTCGAAGTCCGTCGGGGCTTGGAACTTCACCTGCGATGCTGCTCCAGGTCCAGGAGCCGCCGCTTGCGCTCCTCGCCCCAGCGGTAGCCGCCGGGGTCGCCGTCGCCGCGCACCACCCGGTGGCAGGGGACTGCGAGAGCCACCCGGTTGCTGGCGCAGGCGCGTGCCACGGCGCGGGCGGCGCGGGGCTGTCCGAGCGACGCTGCGATCTCGCCGTAGGAGCGGGTCTCGCCGCTGGGGATCTCCTGGAGCGCCTTCCAGACCCGCCACTGGAAGGCGGTGGCCTTCACGTCCAGCGGCAGGGTGAGCCTCGGAGCGTCGCCCTCCAGGTGGTGGACGATCGCGGAGGTCCAGGCTTCGAGGGCGTCATCCTCCCCTGGCTCCCGCGGCTCTCCCGGCTCGATCTCCGCGTTCGGATACTCCCGCCGCAGCCCCGCTTCCAACTCCGCGTCGGAGGCGCCGAAGGTCACGGCGCAGATGCCGCGGCCGGTGGCGCCCACGAGCATCCGCCCGAGGGGGGAGTCGGCGATGCGGTAGCGGATCGTGGTCCCCTCTCCGCCCCGGCGGTAGGTGGCGGGGGTCATGCCCAGGCGGGCGTCGGACTGCTCGTACACGCGGCTGCCGGAACCGTAGCCGGCTTCATAGGTTGCCGTGGTCACGTCGTCTCCTTTCCTGAGATGGGTCTTCAGCCGCTCCAGCCGGCGAGCACTGGCGTACTCCTTGGGAGTCAGGCCGGTCAGCCGCTTGAAGGTCCGTTGCAGGTACCAGGGACTCAGCCCCACGGCCTCGCCGAGCGCGGCCAGCGTCACGGGTTCGTCGGGATGCGCGTCCAGCCATGCCCGGGCCCGCTCCACGGACCGCTCCGGATCGGTAGGCCCGGCAGAGCGCGGACGGCAGCGGCGGCAGGCGCGGTAGCCCGCCCGCTCCGCGTCCTCGGGACCCGGGAAGAAGGACACACTCTTGCGATTCGGCCGCCGAGACGGGCAGGACGGCCTGCAGTAGACCCCGGTCGAAGCCACCGCGTAGACGAAGCGGCCGTCGAACCGGCTGTCCCGCGTCTCGACCGCGGCCCAGGCCGTGGTGGTGTCGAAGTCCTGGTTCTTCATGACATTTTCCATGGCGCAAAGGTACCGCGATGGAGATCCTCTCACTACCCGGACCTTGCGGTCGAAGTGCTGTGCTGGATTTTTATCGAAATTCCTGCATGGAGGGGGACGCCTTGAAACGGGACCGGGGGTATCCCCCGACGCGTTATGATCCCCTCGATGGACAGACTCGCCCGCTATAGCTGGTTCACCCTCGCCTACAACATCGCCGTGATCCTCTGGGGCGCCGCCGTGCGCGCCACCGGGTCCGGGGCGGGGTGCGGCAGCCACTGGCCGCTCTGCAATGGGGAGATCCTGCCGCGGGAGCCCCGGATCGAGACGATCATCGAGCTGACGCACCGCGTTACCAGCGGCATTGCGGGTCTCCTGGTGATCGGGCTGGTGGTGATGGCGTACCGCCGCCGTCCGAAGGGCCATCCGGCGCGCCGGGCGGCGGTGCTCTCCCTGATCTTCATGATCACCGAGGGGGCGGTCGGCGCCGGGCTGGTGCTGTTCGAGCTGGTCGCGGACAACCAGTCCATGGCCCGGGCGCTGTTCATGGCGACCCACCTGGCCAACACGTTCATTCTGCTCGCCTTCCTGACCCTGACGGCCCACTTCGCGTCAGGCGGCGCGCCCTTCCGCTGGCGCGGCCGGGGGAGCGGGCTTGTGGCTTTGGGGATGGGGGCGCTGATCGTCGCCGGAGTGAGCGGCGCGGTGGCGGCGCTCGGGGACACGCTCTTCCCGGCCACCTCCCTCGCCGAGGCCCTGAGGCAGGACCTCTCTTCCACGGCGCACCTGCTGATCCGCCTGAGGATCCTTCATCCGTTCCTCTCAGCGACCGCGGGCATCCTCGTGGCGCTCCTGGCGGCGCGGGCCATGGCCGACCCGGTCCTGGCGCGGCCGGCGCGCTGGACCGCGGGGCTGGTCGTGGCGCAGATCGTGGCCGGGGTGGTGAACGTCCTCCTCCTGGCCCCAGTCTGGATGCAGATCGTCCACCTGCTCCTGGCCGACCTGCTCTGGATCTGGGCGGTGCTGCTGGCCGCGCAAGTGCTGGCGGCGCGGGAGGCGGAGAAGCCCGCGGCGAAGTACCGCGTAGAGAAGAAAGCTTTGTACCCCCGGCTCCACTAGCGGCTCACGCCGCCCGGCGGCTGAGCAGGCAGAGGGCGTAGCCCTCCAGCTCCTCGGCGCGATGGGCGGCGGTGTGCTGGCTCATGACCCGGGCGCGGGCGCGCTCGCCGAGGGCGCGGCGCTCCCGCTCCGGCACGTCGCGGAGGTACTGCAGCACCTCCGTCGAGGTGCGGGCGATCAGGATCTCTTCGCCGATCTTGAAGATGCCTTCCAGCCCTGGCCAGGAGTCGCTGACGATCGGCGTGCCGCAGGCCGCGGCTTCGAAGAGGCGCACACTCGGCGACCAGCCGGCGGCGATCATGTCGGCCCGGGTTACGTTCAGCGTGAAGCGCTGCTGGTTGTAGAACCGGCGGTGTTTCTTCGGCTCCAGGTGCTGGTAGCGCTTGACGTTGCGCGGCCAGCGGAGGTCCTCCGGATACTGGGGGCCCGCCACCGCGAAGCGGCCGTCGCGCCAGCGCCGGGAGGGCTCCAGGAGCAGCCGCTCCACCGTGGGCTGCCGGTCGTCGCTGTAGGTCCCCATATAGCCGAGGTCCCAGCGCGGCTCGACGTCCTCGGGATAGTAGAGCTCGGGGTCGAACGAGCAGTAGAGGGGCCGCGCCATGGGCGAGCCGAAGACGCGCTCCAGCCGCCTGAGCGTCGGGCCGCCGGTGAAGGAGAAGTAGGCGTCGTAGAGCGGGATCAGCTCGGGGTGCAGGTACTCGTAGTCCTGCCGGGCGAGCTTGGCCAGGGTGACCGGCGTGTCGATGTCGTAGAAGGCCGTGGTCCCGCCCGCGGTGCGGGTCACCCAGCGGCCGACCTCCACGCCCTCGGGCACATAGGAGCCGACGATGACGAGGTCCGCCGACCGGACCCGGGACTGAAAGCGATCCTTGAGCTCCTCCAGGCTGGAGTAGAGCGCGGTCTCGCCCCAGGGCGGCTCGGGCAGGTCCCGGTTGTCGGCGTACCAGGAGGCGTCCCGCTCCAGGAACAGGATGCGGTGGCCGCGCTTCGACAGCTCCCGCACCAGGCCGCGGTAGGTGGTGGCGTGGCCGTTCCCCCAGGAGGAGGTGATCGAGAGGCCCAGGATGACGATGTCCAACGGCTGGCTCACAGTGTTTCCTCCAGCATCGGTGTTTCCACCCCACCCAGGACAGACTCGATCTGCGCCGCCCGGTGCGCGTAGGTGTGCTCGGAGAGCACCCTGCGCCGGGCCGCTTCGCCGATGCAGCGGGCCCGCTCGGGCGTCAGCTCCCGAAGCCGCTCGGCGACCTGCGCGCCGTCGCGCGCCACCAGCACCTCCCGGTCCGGCTCCAGAAACATTTCGATCCCCACCCATTCATCCGTGATCAGGCAGGCCCCGGCTCCGGCCGCCTCGAAGACCCGCGTCGCGGGCGAGAAGCCGTAGCGGGCCATGCTCTCGCGGCTGATGTTGAGCACCGCGAGCGGCGTGCAATTGAAAGCGTTGTGGTCCCGGGTGTAGACGTGGCCGAGATAGCGCACGTTGCCGGGCATGGGCTTGCCCCCCCAGCCGCTGCCGCCCAACAGGAAGGTTTTCTCCGGCAGCTTTGCCGCGGCGTCGAGGAAGAACTCCTCCACCCGCGCCTCGCGGTCGGGAAGCCGGTTGCCGAGAAAGCCGAGGTCGCCCTCGAACCGCGGGCCGGACTCCACCGGGTGGTGGGTCGTGGGGTCGAGGGCGTTGTAGACAGGCACGCAGTCCCGGGCTCCGAAGCTCCGGTAGGCCTGGACCACCGGATCGCCGCCGCCGTAGGTGAAGATCAGGTCGTACTCCGGCACCAGGGGCCGGAAGCGGTCGCGCGGGTCGGATTCCATGCGGTCCAGGGTGGCCGGGGCGTCCACGTCCCAGAAGACCGCCAGGCCGTCCGGCCGCCGGATGTCGAGCACCGCCCGCTCCAGCAACTCGTCGAAGACGCCCACGCCGCTCGCCTTGACCACGAGATCCGAGCCGCGGGCCTCGTCCAGGCAGCGCAGGGCCGCCTCCTCGGTCGCGGGGTAGACGACCACGCGGGCCCACTCGGGGTCGGGGATGTCCCGGTGCTGCTGGCGCTCGAAGGCGTCGGGCTCGTAGAAGGTGATCCGGTGCCCGCGCTCGGCCAGGTTGCGGAGGACTCCGCGGTAGTAGGTGGCCGCCCCGTTCCAGTAGGCGGAGACGAGGCTGGAGCCGAAGAAGGCGATGTTCATCTCGCTCCCAACTCGGCACTCACGGGAACAGCGGAGAGGGCGGCGTCGATGGCCAGCAGCTCGTCCACGCGATGGGCGCAGGTGTGTCTTTCGAGGATGGTCCGGCGGCCGTGCTCGGACAGGTGCCGGGCGAGGTCCGGGTCGTGGAGCACGTCGCGGAGGCGGCGCTTCATCTCCTCGCCGTTCGCCGCGACCAGGAAGTCCTCCCCGGGGGTGAACAGCCCCTCGGCATCGTCCCAGGGGGCGGAGACCAGCGGGATGCCGCAGGCCAGGGCTTCGAAGGGGCGGATCGTGGGAATCCCCGGCAGGGCTTCCACGTAAGGCCGGCGCGGCACGTGGACCGTCGCCTGGAAGCGGGCGAAGGCGCGGGGGACCTCGTAGTTGGGCAGCCAGCCCGCGTACTGGATCCCCGAGCCCGCGAGAGCGGCCTGGGCCTCCCCGGGATAGCGCACGCCGTGGACCCGGGTCCTCAGGCTCAGATCGCGGGCCGGAGTGATCAGGAATTCGTGGAGCTCGGCCGTCCGCTCGTCGTCCCCCCAGTTGCCGATCCAAATCAGGTCCCCCACGCGAGGCTCCCCTTCGAGAGGACGGAAGACTCGGGCGTCGGCCGCCTCGTGCCAGGTCCAGGCGCGCCCGGCCCAGCCGCGCTCCAGGTAGAGGTCGCGGATCACGTTGCCGAAGGCCAGGACGCCGTCGTAGCCCGACAGGTCGTAGGCGGCCATCTGCTCCGGGGCGGTCGCAGCGCGGTGATGGGTGTCGTGGAAGAGGAGACGGTAGTCATTCCGCTGGCGGTGCTCGCCGATTTGCCGGACCAGGCCGTGATCGTTCCACTCGTGGACGAGCACCAGATCGACACCATCGAGCACCTCATCCAGGTCAAGCCGGTCGTAGCGCGTCGAGGTCAGCGTCGGGTAGGCGTCGCGGAAGCCGGCCAGGGCCTTCTCGCCATGGTCCGAGAGGAGGTTTTGGAGGCTCCACGCATCGCGAGGCTCGTAGAAAAGGACCTCGTGCCCCCGCGCCTGGAGCTCGGTCCCGACGCCGCGGAGGAAGTGCGCGTTGCCGTGGTTCCAGTCCGACAGCAACGAGTGGACGAAGAGTGCGATCCGCATTGCGGACCTAGACGGCGACCTGAGTGGGGTACTGCTCGTCGCGATCCTGGTCTTCGGCGACGACGGCGGCAGCGGCCAGCACCTCGCCGTAAGCCGCGAGGTAGCCCTCGACCATGCGCTCCGAGGTGCGCTCGATGGCCCGCGTGCGGGCTCCGGCGGCCAGGGAGCTGCGGCGGTCGGGGTCCTCGATCAGCCGGACGAGGGCGTCTTCCAGAGCCTCGGGGTCGTCGGGCGGCACGAAGACCGCCCGGTTGCGCCAGAGCTCGCGCAGGCTGGGGATGTCCCCCAGGACGAGGGCGCAACCGGACAGGGCGGCCTCCAGGACGGAGAGGCCGAAGGGCTCGTAGCGCGCGGGCAGGACATAGATGGAGGCGCGGCCGAGCCAGGCAGCCAGGGCGCGCTGGGACAGGCGGCCGAGGAGCCGCGTGTGGTGCGGGCGCGCCTCGCCGCCGTCCGGATGGTGGTTTTCGCCGGCCACGAACACCGGCCAGGGGAGGCGCGGCGCCACGTTCTCCAGCGCCTCCAGGTTCTTGGCCTCGTCCCAAAGCCGGCCGGCGGAGAAGAGGATCTTCTCCTTGGCCGTGGGTCGGAACTGGCGGACGTCGCGGCCGTTGTGCACGACCCGGGTGCGGGGCAGGGGGCCGTAGTGGCGGCAGAGCGCCGCCATCATCGCCGCCGAAGGGGCGACCACGAGGTCGGCGGCAGCCAGGCCGGCGCGGACCTCCCTGTGGTAGCGGTCCCAGGTCTCCGGCGCGGGCTCCTTTTTGACGGCCTCCCACCAGGAGAGGACGCAGGAGTGGCCGACGACGACCTTCGGCGCGCTCCAGGGGAGCGAGCCGTGGGCGAAGTCGTTGAGGTGGATCAGGTCGGGGGCGAAGCGTTCCTCCAGGCCGAGGAGCCATTCGCCGGCGCGCTCCACGTCGCGCCAGGGGTCCTCCATCCATTCCAGCTTGAAGTTGCTCTCGAAGAGCTTGAGCCGGGGGATGCGCCTGGCCATCTCGCGCTGCAGCTCATCGAGAGGACCGCCCAGGGTGGCGAGCGCCACCTCGATGCCCTGCTCGACCAATCCGCGTGCCAGCTCGAGGGCGTAGATCCAGACGCCACCGACCGTGTCGGCGGTCATCAGGACCTTGCGCGGCAGTGGATGCATGTCGCTCATGTCGGTCACCTCGTCCGGCGCCGAAAACAGATTTGCCGTAGAGGGCCATCTATCCAAGATTCGTGCCGAGCTGCTCATGCTCCTCGGCCCGCGGTGACGAGCGCGCCGGCCGGCTCAAACGGGACGCCAAACTCGGCGAGCCAGTTGTAAAGGTTGCCCAGGCCCTCCCGCACGTTTACACGGGGGCGCCAGCCCGTGGCCGCTTCGAACCTGCGTGTATCCGACACGTAGTAGCGCTGGTCGCCCGTGCGCCAGTCCTCGAACGAGACCTTCGGCAGTTCGCCGTGCAGCGCACCGATGAGGTGGATCAGCTCCAGCAGCGAGACGGTGTTGGCCGGGCCGCCGCCCATGTTGAACGCTTGGCCGCGGACCTTGTCAATATCCTCCGAGGCCAGCAGGAAGGCGCGGACGAGGTCCTCGACGTAGAGGATGTCCCGCACCTGCATGCCGTCGCCGTAGAGGGTGATCGGCTTGCCTTCCAGGGCGCGAATGGCGAAGTGGGCCACCCACCCCTGGTCCTCGTTGCCGAACTGGTGCGGCCCGTAGATGCAGCTCATGCGGAACAGGGCGGTCCTCAAGCCGTAGCTCCGGGCGTAGTCGAGGACATACTGGTCGGCGGCCCCCTTGGAGCAGCCATAGGGGCTGTGGAAGTCGAGCCGCCGCTCCTCGGAGAAGCCGCGCACGCGGAGGACCGCGTCCTTCGGCTCGTAGCGCAGGCCGTCGAGGTGGAGCTCCACGTCCTCCATGCCGCCGTAGACCTTGTTCGTGGAAGTGAAGATCACCGCCGGAGGGTTCTTCTCGGCGCGGGCGGCCTCCAGGACGTTGATGGTGCCGCGGACATTGACGTCGAAGTCGTGGATCGGGTCTTCCAGGCTCGTGGTCACCGCCACCTGGGCGGCGAAGTGGAAGACTGCCTCGACCCCGGCCACGGCGCGGCGCACGGCGAACGGGTCCCGCACGTCGGACTTGTCGAACTGGATCCGGTTGCCGTGGGTCTCCTTCAGCCAGGAGAGGTTCCTCTCCACTCCGGGACGGGAAAGGTTGTCGAGCACCCGCACAAAACGGCCGGAGGAGGCCAGCGCGTGGGCCAGGTTGGTGCCGATGAAGCCGGCGCCGCCGGTGATCAGCACGGGTTTCGCGATCTCGGAAAGCCTCTTGCCAGCCTTGCTCATACCGTCAACCCCCGGGCGGCCAGCTCCTCGCGCGCTTCCGCCACGCGGTCGCAGGCCACCTGTCCCTCGAGCCAGGACGACAGCTCGATCAATCCCCGTTCCAGCGGCATCTGGGGCTCGTAGCCCAGGGCGCGGCGCGCCAGGGCGATGTCCGCGAAGCAGTGGCGGATGTCGCCGACGCGGTACTTGCCCGTGATCTCGGGCTCGATCCCCTCGTGGCCCAGGACCTCGGACATGGCGCGGGCGATCTCCCGCACCGTGTACTGCCGGCCGCTGCCGATGTTGAACACCTGGTCGCGCGCCGCGTCGACTTCCAGGGCCAGCCGGCTGGCGCGGGCCACGTCCGAGACATGGACGAAGTCGCGCATCTGGTAGCCGTCCTCGAAGATGAGGGGCGGATTGCCGTTGAGCAGCCGCGACGCGAAGATGGCGAGCACCCCGGTGTAGGGGTTCGACAGCGCCTGCCGCGTGCCATAGACGTTGAAGAAGCGCAGCGCCACGGTGGGGATCGAGTAGGCGCGGCCCACCACCAGGCAGAGCCGCTCCTGGTCATACTTGGAGAGCGCGTAGACGGAAGAGAGGCAGGGCGTCTTCGACTCGGGCGTGGGCACCGGCGTCAGTGGCCGGCCCTCCTCGTCCCGCACCTCCCAGTCGTGGGTCTTGAGCCGCTCCAGCCCCCGTTCCTGTCCAATGACCGGCCGCCCCTCGGCGTCGGTATAGAGCCCTTCGCCGTAGATGCTCATGCTGGAGGCTACGACCAGGCGCCGGACCGGCCGCTCGGCCAGCGCCTCCAGGAGCACCGCCGTCCCCAGATTGTTGACAGAGGTGTACTTCTCGATCTCGTACATGCTCTGGCCGACGCCGACGCAGGCCGCGTAGTGGTAGACCGCTTCGATACCGTCCAGCGCCTTGCGCACCGCCTGCGGATCGCGGACGTCGCCCTCGATCAGCTCCACGTCCGGGTTGAGGTACCCGGGCCGCCCCGCGTCCTGTCCGTGCACCTGGTCCGACAGGCTGTCCAGAGCTCTTACCTTGTAACCATGTTCAAGCAACTCGTCCGCCAGATGTGAGCCGATGAAGCCAGCTCCTCCCGTGATGAGGACTCTCCCACTCATCCTTCCCTCCCATGGAATGTGGAGTAGATCGCCTAATGGCGCAGGGATTTACAGGTCTCAGGCCGACGAGGCCCGGTCCAGCTCACCAGCGCCATTTCTCGTCTGAACCGGGATGCAAGTCTCGTTCCCGAAGAAAAACGATATGTCTATCCATTCCCGAGGAAGTAAGGCGGTAGAAAATGCTGAAGTACCCCCTCCCCGGCGGGGAGGGGGTACTCGGAACTAGTGTCCGCTCTTGGGGCGGAGCCTTTCGGGCGGCTGCGGCAGGGTGATGTCCACCGGGGTCACCTTGCCAAAGGTGGTGAGCGGCTTGTCCTGCCCCTGGTTCGGGCCGACCACCAGGATGGCGAACTCCTCGGGGCGCAGGTGGCGGGCCGCGGCGTCGCGCACCTGGGCGGGCGTGACCGCCTCGATGCCGGCGCGGTAGCGGGAGAGCAGGTCCCGCGGATAGCCGTGGAGCTCCGCGGCCAGCTGCTGGCCCAGCACCCGGCGCGGGGCGTCGACGCGGAAGATGAAGGAGTCGAGGAGCCCGCGCTTGGCCGCCTCCACCTCCGCTTCGGACGGAGGCCTGGCCTTCAGGTTGCGGATCTCCTCCAGCAGGGCCTCGATCCCGGCGCCGGTCGTCTCGACCTTGGTGGTCATGAAGACCATGGCCATGCCGGGGTGGTCCCAGGCGGTTCCGACCTGGCCGGCCACCGCGTAGGCGAGCCCCTTCTTGGTACGGATGTTGGAGAACAGCCGGGAGACGGAGTTGTTGCCGAGCACCTGGTTCACGACCTCCAGGGCGTAGTAGTCGGGGTGGTCACGGCGCACGCCGAGGTGCCCCATGATGATGCCCGACTGCGGGATGTCCCCCTTCTCGGCGTAGTAGATGCCCGGAGTGACCCGGTCTCGCCAGGCGGGTGCCGCGGTTTTCGTCCCGGTTCCGCGCGGCCAGTCGCCGAACGCCTCGCGCACCCAGCGCACGGCCTCCTCGGACGAGAAGTCCCCCACCAGGCCGAGGATGGTGCGGTCGGGGTGGAACATCTGGCGGTGCCAGGCGACCGCGTCCTCGCGGCGGATGGCGCCGAGGGTCGCGTACGTCTCGGTCCAGCCGTAGGGTGACTCGGGTCCGTAGATGATCTCCTGGAACTCGCGGAACAGGATCGGGAACAGGTCGTCGTTCTGGCGCGAGACGTTGGCGATGGCCCGGTTGCGCTCGACCTCCAGCTTCTGCGCGTCGAAGGCGGGGCGGCGCAGCACGTCGGCGTAGATGCGCAGGGCCTCGGGGAAGTCCTTCTTGAGCGAGTTGAGGGTGACGCGCGCGGCGTCCTCGGCGACGGCGACCTCAATGCCCGCGGCGCGGCTCTCCAGCCACTCGTCGAGCTGGTCGCCGTTCATCCTCTCGGTGCCGCCCGAGCGGAGCACCCGGCCCGCGAGCTCGGCGAGGCCGATCTTGTCCGCCGGATCGTAACCGGAGCCGGCGCGGACCAGGGCCGTGGCCTCGACCATCGGCAGCTCGTGGTCCTCCAGGAGGAGGACGACCATGCCGTTCTCCAGCTCGATCCGCTGCGGCTGGGGGATGTCGAAGCGAGCCAGCGGCGGGAAGCGGATGTCGTCGACGCGGTCCACTTGGGCAGCCGCGGGCAGGGCCAGGATAGTGAGGAGAAGCGGGAGGGCGTGTCTCATCAGGCGAGTCATCAGACGGGTCATCGCGTCTTCTCCTTCGTCGTCTCCGTCGCAGCCGGCCGGGTGACGCTCATGGCCACCGTCCGGTTGCCCTTCCGGAAGGTCTCGTTCGCCACGCGGCGGATGTCGGCCTTGGTTACCTTGTCGAGGCGGTCGATGTAGCGGAACAGCTCGCGCCAGTCGCCGTAGAGACGGTGGTGATCGGCGAGCAGGTCGGCGAGGGTCAGGTTGTCGCGCATGGCTCGGAGGAGGTCGGCCTTCGCCCGGGTCTTGAACCTCGCGAGCTCCTCGTCGGTGACGTCCTCGGTCTTCAGGCGCTCGATCTCGGCGCGGGCGGCCTCCTGCACCTGCTCGTTGGTGACGCCGTAGGCCGGCATGGCGAAGATGATCCAGAGGTTCGGGTACTTGACGCCGGGGAAGCCGGAGAAGGAGCCCACCTGGAAGGCGAGCTTCTTGTCGCGCACCAGGGAGCGGTACAGGCGGGAGGTGCGGCCGCGGCTGGCGATGCTGTCGATCGCGTCGTAGACCGCCTGGTCGGGGTGGTTGTTGGCCGGCTTGTGGTAACCCTCCAGGTACATGGGCTGGGCGTCGTTCTCCATGACAACGATCTTCTCTGCCTCCTGCGGCGGCTCGACAGTGCGCAGCGGCGGCGGGCCGGGCCGGGCGGGGATGCGGCCGAAATACTTCTCCAGCACCGGGATGGCGGTCGCGGGACGGATGTCGCCGACGAGGACCGTGATCAGGTTGGAGGGCGCATAGTAGGTGTCGAAGAACTTCTGGGCGTCGGTGGCGGTGAACGACTGCAGGTCGCTCATGTAGCCGACGATCGGCTGTTTGTAGGGGTGGGCCTGGAAGGCCGCGCTCTGGAACTCGTCCAGCAGCTTCCCGATGGGGCTGGTCTCGCTCATCCGGCGCTCTTCCTGGACGACGTCGCGCTCCTGGTAGAACTCGCGAAACACGGGGTGGAGGAAGCGCTCGGACTCGAGGAAGGCGAAGAGCTCGAGCTTGTTCGAGGGGAGGGCGTAGAAGTAGCGCGTGGCGTCGGCGTCGGTGGTGGCGTTGAGGCCGTCGGCTCCCTCCCGGGAGAGGATGGCGTCGAACCCGTTCTCGTCGATGTGGCGGGAAGCCTCCTGCTGCCGGGCGCGGAGCTCGGCGAGGAGCTTCTCGACCTTCTGCGGGTCGGGCCTGGGGGAGAGGCGCTCCGTCTGCAGGGCCTGGTAGGCGCTCTCCACGGCTTCGAGAGCCTTCTTCTCGGCGGCCCAGTCCCGGCTGCCGATCTTCGGACCGCCCTTGAAGGCCATGTGCTCGAACATGTGGGCCAGGCCGGTGATGCCGGGCACCTCCTGGGCCGAGCCCACGTCGGCGATGGTGCAGAAGGCGAAGACCGGCGCGGCCGGCCGCTCGACGAGGATGAAGGTCCATCCATTGGCGAGCTTGTGGACGGTGGTGCGCTCCTCGAACGACTTGAGGTCCTGGGCGGTGACCAGCGGGGTCATCAGTGCCAGGACGAGCAGCGCCAGGGCCGCTCGGGCGACAGGGTGTCGGCTCATAAGGCTCCTCGGCGAAGAAGCTCCGGGCCAGCTCGGCTCGGGGTCAGAGGGAAATTTTACGCGATGGCCGCTCTGGTGAGGGCCGGTTTCTTTGCATTTGTACGAAAGTCAGCCCGACAGTGTTTGGAGGCGAGCGATCGCCTTCCGAAACTCCTCATAAGGCAGGGTATTGAGCACGTGGCGGGGCTCCAGGCCGGCGCGGCGGGCCTGGTCGATGCCGTAGCGCATCAGGTCGAGCTCGGTGGTGCGGTGGGAGTCGGTATTGATCACGATGCGGCAGCCCAGGTCGCGGGCGAGCCGCAGGTGGTCGTCCCGGAGGTCGAGGCGGTTCGGGCTGGAGTTCAGCTCTAGGGCCACCCCCAGCTCCGCGGCGCGGCGGAGCACTACGTCCAGGTCCATTTCCGCCCCGCGGCGGCGGTTGATGATGCGGGCCGTGGGATGGCAGAAGACGTTGACTTCCGGGTGCTCCAGGGCGCGCAGGACCCTGTCGGTCTGCTGCTCCGGGGGCAGATCGAAGCGGGAGTGAAGCGACACCAAGACCAGGTCGAGCCCGGCCAGCATCTCGTCCTCCAGGTCCAGGCTGCCGTCGGCCAGGATGTCCACCTCCATGGCCTTGAGGATGCGGATCTCCGGGTGACGGGCGCGGACCGCGTCGATCTCCTTCCACTGCTCGCGCAGGCGGTAGGCATCCAGGCCGTTGGTCATCGCGAGCGCCTTGCTATGGTCCGAGATGACCATGTACTCGTACCCGCGGGCCGCGCAGGCCTCCACCATCTCCTCGATCGAGTTGCGGCCGTCCGACCAGGTGGAGTGCATGTGGAGGTCGGCCCGCATGTCTCCCGTTTCCACGAGGTGGGGGAGGGCACCTTTCGACGCGGCCTCGATCTCCCCACGGTCCTCCCGCATCTCCGGCGGGATCCAGGGGAGGCCCACGGAGGCGTAGACGTCCGCCTCCTCTCGTCCGGCTACGAATTCTTCCCTGGCGTCTTCATGAACCCGGAAGACCCCGTACTCGGAGATTCGCAGGCCCTGCTCGACCGCCCGGCGGCGGAGCTTGACGTTGTGCTCCTTGGAGCCGGTGAAGTAGACCAGGGCGGCGCCGTAGCAGTCCGGCGGCACGACGCGGAGGTCCACCTGGAGGCCGGAGCCGAGGTTGACCGAGGACTTGGTGTCGCCGGCCGCCAGGACCTTGGCGATCTGGGGATAGTGGAGGAAGCCCTCCATGACCGGGCCGGGCACGGTGGCGATGGCAAGGAGGTCGATGTCCCCGACCGTCTCCCGCCGACGCCGATAGCTGCCGGCGACCTCCAGGCGCTCGACCTCGGGGATGGCGCGCAGGTAGCCGACGAGCGGCTCGACGTAGCGCTCCGCTTCGATCAGCAGCATGCGGCTGGTGTGCTGGCGGTGCTCCTGGATGCCGGCGAGGATCTTCTCCTGGGTCTTGGCCCCGAAGCCCGTGACCGAAGCGATGCGCCCCGCCTTGGCGGCCTCCTCGAGCTCGTCCACAGAGCAGATTTTCAGCTCGTCCCAGAGCTTCTTCGCCTTCTTGGGGCCGACGCTCGGGAGGCGCATGAGGTCGATCAGCGAGCGGGGGACTTCCGACAGCAGGCGATCGCGAAAGCCGAGGGTGCCGGTCTCGACCATCTCCTTGATGTGGTTGGCCATCTCCTTGCCGATGCCGGGCAGATCGGTGAGAGGCTTGCCCTCCTCAATCATCCGGGACAGCGAAGCGGTCTGGACCTCGATGGTCCGGGCGGCATTGCGGTAGGCGCGGACGCGGAACGTGTTCTCGTTCTGGATCTCGAGGACGTCCGCGACCTCCTCGAGCACCTGTGCGATTTCGGCGTTGTTCAATCGGCGGCTTCCCTCCCATTTCCATATACCACCGCCGCCTCTCCCCGCAACTCGTTGTTCTCCACCGCAGCCTCATCCGAGAGGCGGGTGAGGACCGAGGGTGCCCAGGAGGAAGAATACTTCCAGCCGGGACGCGCCTCGTCGCCGTCGTGGGGCGAGGGCTCGGGGAGGAAGCGGTTGACCAGCTCCAGGGCGCGGGCGGTCAGGCCCGGGGCAAGCGTAGCCGCGGCTGCCGCGAGCCGGGCCTGCGGGGTGATGATCAGGTGCGGTTCTCCGTACCGGCAGGCCTCCACGATCCTCCTGGCGGCCCGGCGGCCGCTGATCGAGGTCAGCGGCGTCGAGTCGCCTAACGCGAACCAGGCGAGCTCCTCCCGGCGCTTGCCCTTGAACAGGGCGTGGACGTGTGAGCCGGTCCGCATCAGGCCGGGGCAGACCGTGGTCACGTAGACCCCGTCCTTCGCCAGTTCTACCCGCAACCCGTTGGACAGCCCGGTGAGCGCGAACTTGCTGGCGCTGTAGGGGAGCAGGTGGGGGATTGCGACCTTGCCGCCGATCGAAGAGATGTTGACGATCCGGCCTTCCCGCTCCCGCTTCAGGTGCGGCAGGGCCGCCCGGATCAGGTAGAGCGGCCCCCAGAAATGGACCTGGAGCGCGTCCTCGAAATCCTCCAGCCCCATGTGCTCCAGCGGCCCGACCTGGATGACCCCGGCGTTGTTGATCAGCACGTCCAGCCGGCCGAAGCGCTCGATCGCGGCGTCCACGGCCCACTCCGCCTCCTCCCGGTCGCGGATGTCGCACGGCAGGGCCAGCACCCGCATCCCGCCCACCGCCGCCAGCTCCCGCCGCGCCAGGTCCAGCTCCTCCGGATCGCGCGCCACGATGGCCAGGCGCGCCCCCTGGCCGGCCAGCTCGCGGGCGAGGAGCAGGCCCAAACCCCGCGAGCCGCCGGTGATGAGGACGACGCGGTTCTGGAAGTCGAGGGGCGGACGGCGGCGCACCGCGCGCGCCGCCGCCACCAACCCGACCCCGGCGGTACCGGCCAGCAGGGCCAGCAGGGCCGCCGGAATCCTGCCCGGGCTCATGCGTGATGCTCCCGGCCGTTCCCTCCGTGGTGGTGACCGTTCCCCCCCGGCTTGAGCACGACCTTGATGCAATGGTCCCGCTTGTGCTTGAAGGTCTCGTACCCTTCCGGCGCCTCGTCCAGGCTCATCTGGTGGGAGATGACCTTGGACGGGTCGATCTCGCCGTTGACGATCCTCTCGAGCAGCGGACGCATGTAGCGATGGGTGTGGGTCTGGCCCATCTTGAGCGTCAGCCCCTTGTTGAACGAGGCGCCCATGGGGATCTTGTCGATCAGGCCGCCGTAGACGCCCGGGATCGACACGGTCCCGCCCTTGCGGCAGGCCAGCAGGCACTCGCGCAGGACGTGCGGCCGGTCGGATTCCAGGCGCACCGCCTGCTTGGCCTTGTCGACCATGGCGCCCAGGGTGTCGCCGTGGGCCTCCATGCCGACGGCGTCGATGCAGGCATCCGGACCGCGGCCGCCGGTCATCTCCCGCAGGGTGTCGACCACGCTGTCCACCTCCTCGTAGTCAATGATCTCGGCCTTGCCCCAGCTCTGCGCCAGGAGCAGCCGCTCGGGGAAACGGTCGATGGCGATGACCCGGCCGGCTCCCAGCATCCAGGCGCTCTGGATGGCGAACTGGCCCACGGGGCCGCAGCCCCAGACCGCAACCGTGTCACCCGGCTGGATCTGGCAGTTCTCGGCCGCCATGTAGCCGGTGGGGAAGATGTCCCCCAGGAAGAGCACCTTCTCGTCGGGAAGGCCGTCGGGGACCTTGAGCGCTCCCACGTCGGCGAAGGGGACGCGCACGTACTCGGCCTGGCCGCCCGCGTAGCCGCCCATCATGTGGGAGTAGCCGAACAGGCCGGACGGCGAGTAGCCGTAGGCCTTCTCCGGGATCCAGGCGTTGGGGTTCGAGTTGTCGCAGAGGGAGAACAGCTCGTGCTCACAGAACCAGCACCGGCCGCACGCGATGTTGAAGGGCACCACCACCCGGTCTCCGACCTGGAGGTTCTTCACCCCCGGTCCGACCTCCATCACCTCGCCCATGAACTCGTGGCCGAGGATGTCCCCCTTCTTCATGGTAGGGATGTAGCCGTCGTAGAGATGCAGGTCCGAGCCGCAGATCGCGGCGGAAGTGACGCGCAGCACGGCGTCCCGGGGGTTGAGGATCTTCGGGTCGGGGACCTCCTCGACCTTGACGTCGACAGCTCCGTTCCAGCAGACCGCTTTCATGATGTGCCTCCTTCCGCTAGAGCGGGTTCCTGGGATTGACGAGAGGGCGCTTGCCCTCGGGCTGTCCGTCGATGGTGGGGATCTCGCCGGCTTCCATCAGGTTCTTGAAGCGCCGGAGATCCTCCCGGACCTGCTGCCTGGTGATCGGCCCGAGGGCCTTCGCCGCGAGACGCCCCGCGGCGCCGCCCGGCGGGACCAGGTCGAAGCTGACCCGGACGATCGTGCCGCGGTCGCCCGCCGCGGGCTCGAACAGGACCGACCCGGCGTGGTGGACCTGCGAGCCGGCTACGGAGCGCCAGGAGATGAGCTGGCCGTCACGGTCCTCGACAACCTCGGCGTCCCACTCGACGCGGGAGCCGACCGGTGTCTTGGCGATCCAATGGGAGCGGCCGTTGCCGAGATCGCGGACGGATTCCAGGTGCCGCATGAAGCGGGGGAGGTTCTCGAAGCTCCGCCAGAAGGAATAGAGCTCCTGGCTCGGGCGCAGGATGTCGACGCTCGTCTCGATGTGGGAGGGGAGGGGCTCGTGGCGGGGGGCAGGGCTCGCTTCACGGTTGCGGCTCGTGCCCTTGTATACCGCGAAGGCGGCCAGAGCCGCGCCGCCGAGGAGGGCGGCCAAGCCGCCTCCGCTGCGTTCCGTGCCCTTGTGGGTGGATCTCGTGGGGGTGTCTCGCACGGTGGGGTGCCTCCTGTCTGGAAAAGGAATGTGGGTGGTCGGGGCCTCCGGAAGGAAGGGAAAGACCGATGACGCCTCGTGATTGTTTCGCAAGGCGCGTGCCACGGAGGGTGATAGATTGCGGCCCCCATGACGGAGGTTACGGTCTATACGGACGGTGGCGCCGACCCCAACCCGGGTCCGGGCGGCTGGGGCGTGGTCCTGATCCACGAGGCGAGCGGCAAGGCGAGCGAGCTCAAGGGCGGCGAGCCTCTCAGCACGAACAACCGCATGGAGCTGACCGCGGCGATCCGCGCCCTGGAGGCGCTGCACCGCCGCTGCCGGGTCCACCTCTTCACCGACTCGCAGTACCTGAGGAAGGGGATCACCGAGTGGCTCTCCGGCTGGGTCGCCCGCGGCTGGAAGCGCAAGGACGGCGAGCTCCAGAATGAAGACCTCTGGCGCCGGCTGGCCGAGCTGATCCGGGAGCACGACGTGCGCTGGGACTGGATCAAGGGGCACGCCGGCAACAAGTGGAACGAGCGCGCCGACCAGCTCGCCACCGAGGCGATCCGGGAGCAGCGCGCCGCCCTCGGCTTGGTCGCGAAGACGTCCGCGGAGCGGCCGGATGCCGAGGTCTTCCTGCGGGTGTCGGGGTCCGGGAAGCGGGGCGGCTGGGCGGCGCTGGTCCGCCACGAGGGGAGCGAGACCGTGATCTCTGGGGGAGGGCGGGGGATGAGCTCGAACCAGCTCGACCTGGTCGCCGCGGCCGAGGCCCTGGACCGCCTGCCGCCGGGCATCTCCGTGGCGGTCTACACCCTGTCCGACTACCTGAGGAACGGCGCCACGGGCTGGCTGGCGGGGTGGAAGCGGCGCAACTGGCTGACCCAGGAGGGCAAGCCGGTGCTCCACCGGGACCTGTGGGAGAGGCTGGACGCGGCGCTTTCCCGTCGCCGCGTGGCCTGGCCCGTGGTGAAAAAGGGGGAGGATGCGCCCGAGCTCAAGGAACTGGCGGCCGTGGCGAAGGAGGGGGCGGAGAAGGCCGGCTAGAGTTGGCCGGCGACCCGCCGGAGATGGCGGACGTTCGGCCAACCCTTCCAGCCCTGACAAAGCACTAGCGCGGCGTGACGGAGGACACCTGGAACGGCCGCGCGGATACCGCATGGATCCGCTGGCTGCCGAGGCGCAGCTCCAGGAGATAGCTGCCAGGCGGCAGCGAGCCCGCGCTCAGACGCCCCACCACCAGGTCCGGCTCGCCGGACTCCCCCGGGGTGACGGCCAGCAGCTCCAACTCGCCGCCCGCCGCGGGCTTGCCCTGGTTGTTGAGGATGCGCCCGCGGAGCACCGCCGAGTCTCCCGCCAGCCCGTGTCCCACCACCAGCACCTGCACCTCGCCGGAGGCGGGCAGCGTCGCCTGGGCCGCCGGCACGATCGACCGGCCGTGCAGATCGAACGCGGTGCTCGCCGGGTCTGCCGGGAGGACCAGGATCCATGGGTCCCCGGCCGGTGGCAGGAAGAGGGCGTCGATGTGGTTCTCGCCCCCGGCCGAGCGGAGGCTCAACGGCACGGTCAGCAGGGACGTGCGTCCATCGGCCCGGTCGCGGACCAGGACGCGCAACCGATGCTCGCCCCGGGGGAGCTCGAGCTTGCCGAGGACGCGCACGCCGCCCTGGGCCAGGCGGCCCTGGACCTTGGCCGGATCGAGGTCCACGGACTGCGCGAAGAAGTCGCGGCTGCTTCCGGTCTCATCCAGGGCATAGCCGTAGACCTCGACACCCAGGCGCGGTGCGCCGGCCGCGAGGAGCTTGTCACCCGGCACTTCCACGAGGACCGCCACCGTGGTGGCCTCCCCGCCGGACCGCAGCGGCACGGCCACGACCTCGACGCCAAGGTCGTCGCTCTCCTCGTCTCCCGACACGAGCCGCGCCGCCTCGGCGAGCCGCCGGACGTCGTCCTGCTTCTGGAAGGGCAGGGGCGCGAAGTAGCCGCCGCGGTGGTGGACCCGCACCCCGCGGACACTGCGCGGAGTGTTGCGGAGGCGCACCTGCAGCTCATGATAGGAGCCGTCGAACGGCACGTCGTCCACCTGGACGCTGACCAGGTAGCTGTGGACGCTGCGCCGCATGGCTCCGCCGAGCCCCTTGGAGAGATCGTTCGTCCCCTCCACCAGCGTGCCGCCCGTCTCGTTGGCCATGTAGAAGAGGCCGTCGGCCGACAGGCCGCCCCTCGCGCCCGCGATGTTCACGGCGTGCAGGACCCAGCCCGAGCGCCGCATCTCCTCGAACACGCCCTTGAGCTTGACGAGGAGGTTGCTGCCGCCCGGATTCGGCGTATCCACGTTGGTGGACGGCTTGTACATGAGCTCCCTGCCAAAGCCTTCGCTGAAGAAGGCCAGGTACTTCCTCCCCTGCACCGGCCGCAGGACCCGGGCCAAACCCTCGACCGCGTCGGCCATGGCCATCACATGGCCGCGTTGGCGGGCTTCGACGTTGGGCTGGTGGAGCACGGACGAGTGGGAGAGGACGTTCTTCTGGAGGAAGCCCTCTCGGAGGGAGCCCACCCTGCCGCCGGACGAGCCCAGGCTCATGAGCATGTCGTTCGCGAAGTTGCGCTCGTCGACATGCCAGACATGGGTGAGCAGGGAGCGGGCGGTGAGACCGGTGAGGCGCAGGGGGTCCACCTCGTCCGCCGGGCTCTTCTCCGGGATCTTGGCGGTCAGAGCCCCTTCCAGGGCGCCGAGGGTCCGTGCCGCGGCATTGCGGTCGGTGGTGAAGCTGAGGAGCAACTGCAATTCACCCGTGGGGACGTAGATCCCCACCGCCACCATGTCGCGCGGGTCGAGGCCCCCGGCCACGAGCTCGCGGGCGGCGGCGATGCCGTCTTCGAGGTTCTCGGGCTTGCTCATGGCGAAGTCGAAGAGGAAGAGGACGTGGCGGCGCGCCGCGGGCGGCGGCGGCGGCGCGTCCGGCTGTTGCTGGGCCTCCAGGTCGATCGCCTCGAAGGCGACGATCGGCAGGGTGCGATTGCCCTCCTTCACCTCGAAGTCGGCGGCGGTCAGCCCGCGGACCGGCTCGTTGCCCTGCGTCACCTCCACTGGGATCTCCACCAGGGTGACGGAGATGTCGGAGGTGACGGTGGGCGTCTGGGCGTGGATCATGCCGGCTGCCAGCGCGAGTACGGCCAGGGCTGCAAGCCAGCGAAGCCTGAGACGGGTTGCGGTCACGCGAGGCCTCCTTTCGAGGATCTCATCCTGAAGACCTACATTGCAGAGGATACCCGGAACGGCCGCGCGGTCACGGCGCGGGCCCGGGGCTGGTTTCCGAGGCGAAGCTCCAGCAGGTAGCTGCCCGGCGGCAGCGAGCCCGCGCTCAGGCGGCCGACGACCAGGTCGGGCTCTCCGGACTCTCCAGGGGTGACGGCCAGAAGCTCCACCTTGCCACCTGTCACGGGCCTGCCCATGGCATCGAGGATGCGCCCGTGGAGCACTTTCTCCCCAGCCAGCTCCCCGGCCAGGCCGTGGCCCACGACCAGGAGCTGCGCTTCGCCGGAGGCGGACAGCATCGCCTGCGCCGCCGGCAGCACGGACCGGCCGTGAAGACTGAAATCGGCCTCTTGCGGGCGGACCAGAAGCCATGGGTCCCCGGCCAGCGGCAGGAAGAGGGCGTCGATGTGGCCCTCGGACCCGGAAAGGCTCAACGGCACGGTCAGTAGGGACGTGCGGCCGTCGGCCCGGTCGCGGACCAGGACGCGCAGCCGGTGCTCGCCCCGGGGGATCGCCAGCTTTCCCAGGATGCGCACGCCGCCCTGGGCCAGGCGGCTGCCGACCTTGGCCGGATCGAGGTCCACGGACTGGGCGAAGAAGTCGCGGCTGCTTCCGGCCTCATCCAGAGCGTAGCCGTAGACCTCGATGCCGATCCGCGGGGCGCCGGAGGCGAGCATCCGGTCCCCCGGCACCTCCAGCAGGATTGCGACCGGGACGGTCTCTCCGCCGGACCGCAGCGGCACCGCCACGACCTGGACGCCGAGGTCGTCGCTCTCCTCGTCTCCCGACACGAGCCGGGCCGCGTCGGCGAGCCGCCGCACGTCGTCCTGACGCCGGAAGGGAAGGGGCGCGAAGTACCCGCCGCGGTGGTGGACCCGCACCCCGCGCGGAGCGTTGCGGAGCCGCACCTCCAGCTTGTGGTAGGAGCCGTCGAAGGGGACGTCATCCACCTGCACGCTGACCAGGTAGCTGTGGGCGCTGCGCCGCATGGCCCTGCCGAACCCCTTGGCGAGGTCGTTGGTCCCTTCCACCAGCTTGCCGCCGGTCTCGTTGGCCATGTAGAAGAGAGCGTCGGCGGAGAGCGAGCCGCGCTTGTTGCCCGCGATGTCCACGCCGTGCAGGACCCAGCCCGAGCGCCGCAGCTCCTCGAACGTCTCCGCGAGCTTCTTGAGGATGTCGCTCCCGCCCATGCTCGGGGTCGCCGCGCCCAGGGAAGGCTTGCTGATGAACTGCGGGTCGAACCCCTGGCTGAAGAAGGCCAGGTACTTCCTCCCCTCGACCGCCCGCAGGGCCTTGGCCAGGCTTTCTATGGCGCTGGCCATCGTGATCACGTGGCCATGCTGCCGGGATTCGAGATTGAAGGCATGCTGGGCAGCCGAGTCGGCGAGGATCTCGCTCTGCAGGCTGGCCCCCATGCGGCCGTCCCCTCCGGCCAGCTCTCCGAGCAGCTCCAGCGCGACGTTGCGGTCTTCGAGCTTCCACATCCGGTTGAGCAGCGTGCGCGCGTTCATGCCGGTCAGCCGCAGAGGATCGAGCTCCTCCGGCGTCTCCGGGATCTTTCCCTCCAGCACTGCTTCCAGGCTGTCCAGGGTGCGGGCGGCGGCGGCGCGGTCGGTGGTGAAGCTGAGCAGCAGGGGCAGCTCGCCGGTGGGGAGATAGAGCGCCACTCCCACCATGTCGCGAGGGTCGAGGCCGCTGGTCAGGACCTGGCGGGCGGCGGAGACGCCGCCCAGCAGCAGGGAGCGGTCGCTCATGGCCACGTCGAGGAGGAAGAGGATGTGACGGCGTGCCGCGGGAGGGGGAGGCGGCGCGTCCGGTTCCGGCGGCGCCTCCAGGTCCACGGTCTCGAAGCTGACAATGGGGAGGACACGTTTGCCCTCCCGCACCTCGAAGTCGGCTGCCGTAAGCCCGCGGACCGGTTCGTCGCCCCTCGTCACCTCAACCGGGATCTCGACGAGGGTCACCGAGATGTCGGAGGACACGGAAGGCGTCTGGGCGCCGGCCATGCCCGCGGCCAGCACTGCCAGCCCGGCCACGAATGCTGCGGCCCATCGGAGCCTGATGCGGACTGCGGTCACGCGAGGCCTCCTTTCGAGGATCGGAAAACCCTCTTTGCAAACGCCAAACCTGCCTTCCGGGTCCCTTTCTCCCGGAGGATCGACGCCGCCGGAGGACGGGGCCGTCCTTGCTCGGGGACGCGCCCGCGAATAGGCGCGTCTCGCCCGCAAAGATGAGCCTCTCGCCCGCGGAAACGAGCGTCTCGCCCCCGAGGACTTGTATATCGCCCTCGAAGTTTTGTGTATCGCCCTCGGGGGCTTGCCTCTCGCCCCCGAGGGCGAGCCCCAAGCCCCGGAGGGCGAGGCACAATCCCCGGAGGGCGAGTCGCAAATCCTCGAGGGCGAGCCTCAAGTCCCCGAGGGCGAGAGGCAAGTCCCCTGCGGGCGAGACGCTCATTTCCGGTCCCCGGAGGCTCATATCAGGGCTCAAAGTCTCCGATCTCGAAGCCCTCCACCTCCCAGACCAAGACGGAGCCCTGCAATCCTCCCCGGTGTTGCTGCGAAAGAAAGCGTATATAGTGAAAGACGCCCCCGCCATGAAAAGGAGGTAGGCCCTGAGGCGTCTCTCCCTGGCTCTGCTCGTCCTTGCCGGATGGATTCTGTCGCCGCCCGCCACCCCGGGCCAGCCGGAGCTGGGCGAGCCCCTGCTCCCCAGCCAGACGCGCGAGCGCCCGATCGCGGCAGGGGAGGCGCACGTCTACCGGGTCGAGGTGGGAGAGGCTCCCGTCCTGATCACGGTCGAGCAGCGCAGCGTGGATGTCGTGGTGGAGGTGCGGGGACCGGCGGAAGGACCTTTCACGGTCGAGGCTGGAAGCTACCGCTGGGGGACGGAGACCCTGCTGTTGGAGAGCACGGGCATGCACCGGATCGAGGTTCGGCCCAGGGAGCGATCCATCTGGCCGGGCCAGTACACGGTTCAGGTCTCGGAACTGCCCCCTGGAGAGGAAGAGACGCGCCGCGCCCTGGCAGTGATGAGCCGCGCGGGGCGCCAGGCCTTCGAGGATACGGCCGACGCGCAGCGCCAGGCGGTCGCCACCTATCGCGAGGTCCTGGCGCCGTTGCGCTCGCTCGGGGAGCGCCGAAGGGAAGCCGAGGTCCGGACCGCCCTCGCCGCCCTGGAGCACAAGGTGGGTGAGCTGAGGCCGGCGGTCGAGAGCTACCAGGCTGCGCTCGCGCTCTGGCAGGAGCTCGGCGAGCCTCGCCGGGAGGCCGCGGCCTGGAGCGAGCTCGGGGTGGCCTCCACGAGCGCGGGGGATTCCGGGAAGGCCCGCGAAGCCCTGCAGCGCTCCCTTTCTCTCTGGCAGAAGCTCGGAGAGCGCTTCGAAGAAGGCGCGACCCGCGCCAATCTCTGCTTTCTCGACCTGAGCGGTGGGTCCCTGCCCGCGGCGCTCACCTGCTACGAGGAGACGCGCGCGCTCTTCCGCGAGCTCGGCGACGAGAGCCAGGAGTACTGGATCCTCAACAACGTCGGCGGCATCTACGACCTCCTGGGCGAGCCCGACGCCGCCCTGGAGATGTACGAGCGGTCCCTCGCCCTGCGCCGGGAGGCCGGAGACCGCCTGGGCGAGGCTGAGACGCTGAACAACATCGCCGTCATTCACCGCACCGTGGGCGACTGGCAGGAGGCGCTGCGCATCTACGGCCAGGCGCGGGAGGTCCTTGCCGGCCTCGGCGACCCCCCGCAGAAGACCGCCACGCTGCTCAACAACATCGGCTTCACCTACAACAGCCTGGGGGAGCCGCAGCGCGCCCTGGCCTTTCTCGAAGATGTCCTGGTGCTCCGGCGGGAGATCGGCGACCGCCGGGGAGAGACGATCAGCCTGAACAACCTCGGGCACACCTGGCGCAACCTTGGCGACCTGGAGAAGGCGCTCGCCTATCACCGGCAGGCGCTCAAGCTGGCCGCCGACCTGCGCAATCCCCGGCACGAGGCGGTTGCCCGGCTGGGCCTCGCCGAAATCTGGCTCGAGCGGGGCGATCCCGCCGCCGCGCTGCGCGAGCTCGATCCGGCGGTCGCCCATTTGGCGGAGGCGGGGCTCCGCTCCGGGGAGCTCCAGGCCCTCTACCTGCGGGGACGCGCGCTCACCCTCGGGGGGCGGCCGCGGGAGGCAGTGTCCATTCTGCGGGAGGTTCTGGAGCAGCGCCGGACCTTGCGCGACCGCGCCGGGGAGGCCCAGGCGCTCCACGCACTGGCTTCGGCGGAACGGTCCCTGGGCCTCTCCGCCGAGGCGCGCGGCCACGCCGAGGAGGCCGTGGCCCGCGTGGAAGAGCTGCGCACCGGCTTCGTCAACCCGAACCTGCGTGCCGCCTTTCTGGCTACCCGGCGGCAGGCCTACACGCTCGTGATCGACCTGCACATGGATCGCCACGCTGCCGACAAGGCTGGCGGCTATGACCGGGCGGCCCTGGAGGTCAGCGAGCGGGCGCGGGCGCGCAGCCTGATCGACGCCCTGGGCTCCGGGAGCGCCGGCCGCTCCGGGAGCCCCGTTCCCGCCGGGCTGATCGAGAAGCGGCAGTCGTTGCGCCGCCGCCTCAGCGCCAAGGCCGAGCAGCACCTCAAAGAGCGGGAGAAGCCGCGCGACGCCAAGGCCGAGGCGCGGGTCGAGGCCCTGGGGCGGGAGATCGAGAAGCTCCTGGCCGAGCTCGGCAGCGTGGAAACGGAGATCCGCCGAAACGATCCCCAGGGCGACGTCCGGCCGATGGACGCGCAGGCGATCGCCGGTCTGCTCGACCCGGGCACGCTCCTCCTGGAGTATTCGCTGGGCGAAGACCGGAGCTTCCTCTGGGCAGTTGAAACGGGAGGAATCCGCAGCTTCGAGCTCCCGCCTCGGAAAGAGATCGAGGCGCTGGCGCGGCAGCTCCAGGAAGAGCTGAGCACGGTGGGCTCCGAGGCCGGGCTCCAGCAGGAGGTGGCGGAGAAGCTGAGCCGGATCCTGCTGGGTCCCATCTGGAGCGAGACGCCGCGCTTCCAGCGCCTGGCCGTGGTGCCCGACTCGGTCCTTCACATCCTCCCCTTCAGCGCCCTTCCCGTGCCCGAGCCAGGACAGGCGTGGAGCGCCCAGGGAACCCGGCTCCCGCTGCTGGAGCGCCACGAGGTCGTCTACCTGCCGTCGGCCACGACCCTGGCCCTGCAGCGCCAGCGCCTGAACGGGCGGGCACCGGCCTCCAATTGGGCAGCGGTGCTCGCCGACCCGGTGTTCTCTCCCGACGACCCTCGCCTGGCCGGTCCATCCGTTGCCGCCAAGGCGGGAGCTCCGAAGGCGGATACCACGCGGAGTGGGGGCAACGGCCTGTTCCCCACCTTCGCGCGTCTTTCCTCTTCCCGGAGCGAGGCGGATGCGATCGTGAGCCTGGCGCCGGCTGGCCAGGTGTGGACCGGGCTCGGTCTCGCGGCCAACCGGGACGTGGTGCTCTCCGGCGATCTCCGTCCCTATCGCGTAGTCCACTTTGCAACTCACGGGGTGGCTGATGCCCGCACGCCTGAGCTGTCCGGCCTCGTGCTCTCTCTTGTCGACAAGGATGGCCGGCCCCGGCAGGGCTTCCTCGGCCTGTCCGATATCTACGATCTCGATCTCGCCGCCGACCTGGTCGTCCTCTCCGGCTGCCAGACGGCGCTCGGCAGGGAGATCCGCGGCGAAGGGCTCATGGGGCTGACCCGCGGGTTCCTCCACGCGGGCGTGCCGCGGGTGGTGGCAAGCCTGTGGCAGGTCCAGGACAGGACCACCGCGGAGCTGATGGTCCGCTTCTACCGGGCCATGTGGACTGAGGGCCTGCCCCCCGCCGCAGCCCTGCGGAAGGCGCAGCGGTCCCTGCGCAAGGAGTCACGCTACCGCGATCCCTACTCCTGGTCCGGCTTCGTCCTCCAGGGCGACTGGCGCTGAGGCGCCCTTCCTCCCTCAGCTCTCCTGCGGCGCATTGCGGGTGAGATAGCCGGCATCCCCGCGACAGTAGAGGGATGGAGGCAACATTGACCCGGGGGTACCCCGGCAAAAACAAGGAGGGCGTCATGTCCAACAATCTGTGCGGTTTCTGGACAGTCAAGCAAGTCGATCCACATGCCAACACCGGCCTGGCGGTGAACAACGTTCTATACGTCAGTGTCAGTGAGAATGGCCCGACCACGGTGATCAAAAAGGTCGGCGACTCGGATTGGGTGGCCACGTGCACCCCCGGACAGCCCGGCAACGGAGATTACAACGGGCAAGACTTCAAGATCTGGAGGGAGAATAGCCTCCCGAAGGCGACACTGTGCTGCGAATATACTTATTACATCCCTCTGGAGCCATGGCAACTGTTGGCCATCGGGAGCGCCGGTCTTGTTCTCGGTTTCATCGTAGGCCTGATCTGCGGTGTCGGTGTCCTCAGCGCCGGTCTGATCTCCTTCGGTGCGGCCGTCGGCTCCACGCTGGCTGCGAAGCTCCTGATCAAGACGCAGTCGAACTCCACCTGGATGGCCGAGGAGGGCGGTGCGCCTCTGAGACTCCCCGGGGAGCCGCCGGTCATTGAAGAAGAAGAGCCCGTCTTGAGAAGGGTGGGAGGCCGGAGGGGGTGATCTCGATGTCGGCTCCGGAGCTCCCGAGGGATGCGAGGTATGATGGCGCTCATCCTCGGGAGATCTCCGGCGCGGCCGGCCTGATCCGGCCGCCCGGTCCGAGGCGCGGAGAGCGCCATGAGCACCGATGCGGCACCCACGCCGGACGAGGCGGAGGTCGCAACCGACCTCGTCCGGCGGATTGCGGCGGGCAATGCCTCCGCCGAAGGGGAGCTCGCCGAGCGCTACAGCCGGGGCCTTCTCTACCTACTGCGCCGCCTCGCTCCGGAGCTGGCCGACGACCTTCGCCAGGAGACGTTCCGCATCGTGCTGGAGCGGCTGCGCAAGAGGGGGCTTGAGGATCCTGCCGGGCTCGCGGCCTTCCTCCGCGGCACGGCACGCAACCTGGTCATCGCCGAGCGGCGCAAGACGGCCCGCCGGCGAACTGACGCGGACGACGAGGAGCTGGCGCAGGCCGCCCATCCCGCTCCGAGCCAGCTTTCAGCCGTGCTGCTCGACGAGGAGTCCGAGACCGTGCGGAGACTGATCGGCGAGCTCCCCACGGACCGCGACCGGCAGCTCCTGCTGCGCTTCTACGTGGCCGAGGAGGAAAAGGAGAGCATCTGCGCCGAGCTGGGGCTCGAGAGCCTTCACTTCAACCGCGTCCTCTTCCGAGCCCGGCAGCGCTTCAAGGAGATTCTGGCGCGCAGCAAGCGGTGATTTCGCCATGAACCACGACTACATCGAAGAGCAGCAGGTCGTAGAGCGCTACGTGATGGGGAGGCTCCCTCCCGAGGAGGCGGCGCGCTTCGAGGAGCACTACCTCCACTGCCAGGAGTGCCTCGACCGGCTCGACGTCGCGGAGTCGATGGAGAGAGGCTTCAAGCGCGCGGCCGGCCAGGACGCGGCGCGGGCTGCCTCCATCCGGCAGCTCGCCCTCGTGGCCTGGCTCGCCCGGCTCGGCCGCTCGCGCCAGTTGGCTGCCCTCGCCATGGCCGTGCTCGTGATCGCCGTCCTGCCCGGGCTCCTCGGGCTGCGCGAGGTCCGGGAGCGCGAGCGGGAGCTGGCGGAGACTCGTTCCGCTCTGGAACAGGAGCGCGAGCGGTCGGCCCAGGGCTCCCGGACCGCCGGCTCCGAGGCCGAGAAGCTGCGGAAGGAACTGGAAGCGAGCCGGCGCGATCTCGCCCGCGAGCAGGAGGCGCGTACGAAAGCCGCCGAACAGCTCGCGGACGCCCGCCGGCCCCAGGGCAACGTGCCCATTCTCTTCCTCAATCCGGAGCGCGGCGGCGGAGAGCCCACCCACCGCCTGCGCCTGCCCCGGGCTCCCGGCTGGGTCGTCCTCGCCCTGGAGATCGATCCGCCGCACCAGCCGTCCTACCGCGCCGTCCTGCAGGATGCGAAGGGAAAGGAGCTCTGGCGCGGCGAGGGCCTCCGGCTCAACGAGATGGAGACCCTGAGCCTGAGCCTCCCCACCACCCTGCTCGCCCCGGGCGACTACATCCTTCTGGTCGAAGGCCGCCGCTTCACCTTCCGCGTCCTGCCGTCCGCCTGATTTTAGAAATCTTTCGATTCCGCTCCCGCCGGGTGAGATAGCGGACCTGTCGGCGACAGCTTCCTATCGAAACCGCTGGATCTCAAGGTCCGGCACAACGAAAAGGGAGCGAAGTCATGAGAAAGCTTGTTTTCCTCGTTGCGCTGTTCTGTTGCTCGACCCAGGCCATGGCCGTGGACTGCTCGAGCCTGGCAGGCAAGTCGCTGCAGGTCAGCTTCAACGGCCACACGGGATTGCTCGGTCCGACCGGGATCACGCTCGTCAACCAGAGCTTCCAGACTACCGTCAAGCTTGGCAACGAGGCGCCGACTCCGGTCAAGGGCACGTGCACGGGCCGCCACATCCAGTTTACGAGAGGTGTGGCGCCGAACACCCAGAGCTATGACGGTTGGATGTTCACGGCAAGCAACTCGCAGCAGATGGCAGGGCTCTTCGCCAACTCCAGCAACGTGAAGTTCGGGTGGTACGCGACGATCGTTCCGAAGCCTCCTGCTCCTCCTTCACCTTCCACGGTTTGCAAGGACCTCTGCCACAAGGAGAGGCAGGACTGTCACCAGGATGCCGATAGCAGCCAGCAGCATGCAGCGTGCACAGCGCTCTACAACACTTGCGTCAATAAGTGCCCCTGAGAGGTCCTCAGCCTCTCCTCGGATGGAACCGATGTTGCACAATGGGGGGGCATGAGCGGGGAGCGGATTTGGACGCGGTCGTCGTAGGTGCCGGGCCGAACGGGCTGAGCGCGGCGATCACGCTGGCGCAGGCGGGCCAGTCGGTCCTGCTGATCGAGGGCGGGGAGACGGTGGGGGGCGCGGCCCGGTCCGCGGAGCTGACCCTGCCGGGGTTCAACCACGATGTCTGCTCGGCCATCTATCCGCTGACGGTCGGCTCCCCCTTCCTCTCGAAGCTTCCCCTGGAAAAGCACGGTCTGCGGTGGGTCCAGCCTCCGCTGGCGCTGGCCCATCCTCTCGACGATGGGACGGCGGCGGTGCTGTCGCAGCGGCCGGATGACACGGTGGAGAGCCTGGGTGAGCGGGACGGCGAGGCCTGGCTGAAGCTGTTCCTGCCCCTGGCCACGGCCTGGGAGCGCCTCGCGGACTCCTTCCTCGGTCCCATCCGGCCGTTCAAGAACCCTTTCCTGATGGCCCGCTTCGGGTTGACGGGGCTGCGGTCGGCGGAGGCGCTGGCACGGGGGCGTTTCCGGGGGGAGCGCGCCCGGGCGCTCTTCGCGGGCATCGCCGGACACTCCTTCCTGCCTCTCGACCTGATTCCCACGGCCGCGTTCGGCATGGTGCTCGGTGCGACCGGGCATTCCGTGGGCTGGCCGCAGCCGGCCGGGGGCGCGCAGCGGGTCCCCGACGCCCTCGCCGGCCTGCTGCGCGAGCTGGGCGGCGAGATCGTCACCGGCTGGATGGTGAAGTCGCTGGACGAGCTGCCCCGCTCGCGCGTGGTCCTGCTCGACCTGACCCCGGCCCAGCTCCTGCGCCTCGGCGGCACGAAGTGGCCGGAGCGCTACCGCCGGCAGCTCGGCCGCTTCCGCTACGGCCCCGGGATCTTCAAGGTGGACTGGGCGCTGCGGGAGCCGATCCCCTGGCGGGCCGAGGCGTGCCACAGGGCGGGGACGATCCACCTGGGCGCCACGCTGGAGGAGATCGCGGCCTCGGAGCGGTCGGCCTGGGACGGCCGCGAGTCGGAGCGTCCCCTCGTGCTCGTGGGCCAGCCGAGCCGGTTCGATCCCACCCGGGCACCGGCGGGCTCCCACACGGCCTGGGCCTACTGCCATGTGCCCAATGGCTCGACCGTGGATATGACCGAGACGATCGAGCGCCAGATGGAGCGCTTCGCGCCCGGCTTCCGCGACCTCGTGCTGGCCCGCCACACGATGAACACGGCCTGGCTGGAGGCGCACAACCCGAACATGGTGGGCGGCGACATCAACGGCGGCGCCGCCCTGCTCGCCCAGCTCTTCACCCGGCCGGTCGCCCGGCTCGTCCCTTATGCCACACCTGACCCGCGGGTCTTCCTCTGCTCGGCGAGCACGCCGCCGTCCGGGGGAGTCCACGGGATGTGTGGCCACTTTGGAGCGCTGGCAGCGATGGCGGCACTGTCATGAATCTCGCCACCGCCACAGATTGACGGTTTTCGATACATTAATCTCTTATTTTCAGGCACGAAATCTTCAAACAGCGTCCCGGATTCGGCTTCTCGCCCCACTTCCCTCCTAGAACACCAAACATGGCGTCCCCGGCACTGCCCGGGGCGCTCGAAATCCGGAGGGAAGGTTCATGCTCAAGGTCCGCCGCGTCCTGTCCATCGTCTGTCTCCTCGTCTTCCTTGGCCTGCCGCTGTCCGCCCAGTCGGAGCGGGGACCGGCCTCTCGGTTCGCCGGCTTCCTGGACGCCCTCTGGGAACGGCTGACCTCGCCCATCACTTCGGTCTGGGAGGCAAGCGAGGGCGCCGAGGACCCGAACGGCGAGCCGATGGTCAGCGGCCAGGGGATCTGGGATCCATTTGGTTAGATCCGGCCGCCTCCGTTGTAAACTAGCGGCAACGCACGGAGGCGACAATGCCGCGAGGACCTTTTCACTTGACCCGCCAAGAGCTGGAGCGATTCCGGATCAACCGTTCCGGCCCGGTGGAGAAGCGGAAAGTGCTCGCGCATCTGCTGGCGGGCTGTGAGCCCTGCCGCGCGAGCGCGCGGGAGGTGTTCTTCCCGCAGACGCTCGACTACTCGCGGATGTTCGACCGCCTCGAGGTCGCCTTCGTGGATGCCGAGTCCGCGATCCGGGCGGAGCGCCGCCGGGGTGAGGAGCTGTGGCATCTGCTGGAGCCCCTGGACGCCACGCAGCGGCTGCTCTGGGTGAAGAACGACCCGCGGCTCTACATGTGGGGGCTCTACAACCTGCTGCTGAACGAGGGGCGCAAGATCATCCGCCAGGACCGGGGCGAGGCCGTCGGCCTCTATCACCTGGCCTGGATGATCGCCCAGAAGCTGGACCCCGAGGCGTACGGCGACACCCGGGTGCGCGACTTCCAGGGCAACGCGGCCGCCCAGCTTGGGAACGCCAAGCGCCTGTACGGCGACCTGCGGGGGGCCGAGGAGGACTTCGCCCGGGCCGAGGAGCTGCTGGATCTGGGCACGGGCGACCTGCTGGAGAGGGCGTACCTGCTGGGCGCCCGCGCCACGCTCAAGGCCGACCTGGGATTCTTCGACGATGCCTCCGCGCTGTTCCGGCAGGCGGTGTCCTGCGCCCGCCAGATGGGGGACCGGCACCAGGAAGGCACCTACCTGATCGCCTGGTCGTCCGCCACGGGGTGGATCGATCCTGAGAAGGGGCTGGAGCTGGCGAAGCGCGGCGAGGCGAGGCTGGAGCGGGGAGTGGACCCCCACCTGGAGCTCGGCGCCCGCCATCTGCAGGCGGCGTGTCTGGGCGAGCTGGGGCGGACCGCGGAGGCGCGCGGGCTGATGGAGGCCTGCCGTCCGCTCTATGCCCGCTACTCCGATCCCGTCACCCAGGGGCGGCTGCTGCGGCTCGAAGGGCACCTCGCCCGCAACGAGGGCAGCCTGGAGGAGTCGGAGGGCCGCTTCCGCGAGCTCGTGGCGCTTTACGAGCGGCACGACTTCGACTTCGACCTCGCCCTGGCCGCGGTCGAGCTCGCGGACGTGCTGAGCCTGCGTGGAAAGCTGGCGGAGTCCGCCGGCATCCTGCGCGGCCTCTATCCTCTCCTGGAGCGTCTGAAGCTCCACGCGGACATCCTGCGCTCCTGGCTGATCCTCCAGGAGGCGGTCCAGCGCAACGCCGCCCAGGAGCAGATGTTCCGCGACGTCGCCATGACCCTGCGCCAGAAGTGGCTCCGGCGCCCGGCGCCAGCCACTCTCCCCATTGGATAGACCCTCTCCCTCGCGACTGCCCACTCCATGAGCAGAAATGCCAAGCTGTGGATCGAGGCAGGCTGCAAAGCCTTGCCTCTTCCATAGCGCTTCGTTAAAGTTTCCCCGAATCATAACCGTCCTTGACGATCGGGCGATACGTCGCCGCCTCCAGGTGATACATCGCGGTAGTTTCGTCCTGGATCTGTCCAACGCTGGAGGAGTCTTCGTTGCCGCGGCAAGGGAAACGCGCTCTCCGCCATGAATGAGCCCGCAGGAGCGGCGGGCAGGGCCTCCGGCCGGACGTTCGGCGCGGTGCTCGAGCGGCTGCGCGAGAAGAGGCGGGAGGTCCTCCCCGATCGCGCCGACGTGATCCTTCCCCGGGCTCACGGCCTGAGGAGCTTGCCGCTGTCGTTCGCCCAGCAGCGCCTCTGGTTCCTGGCCCAGCTCCGGCCGGACGATCCCTCCTACAATGTGGCCGCGGTGGTGGACGTCCGCGGCAGGCTCCACGCGGGAGCCTTTGCCGATGCCATCCACCGGGTGGTGCAGCGGCACGAGGCGCTGCGGACCACGTTCATGGTGGCTGAAGGGCAGGCGGTCCAGGTGATCCACCCGGAGCCGCTGGGGACGCTCACCCTGGTCGACCTCTCGGAGGTGCCAGAGGCCGCAGACGGAGCAACCGAAGGGGATCGGCTGGCCCGGGCCGAGGCCGCCCGCCCGTTCGACCTCCAGAATGGTCCGCTGCTGCGCGCCGTCCTGGTCCGGCTTGGCCCGGAGCGGCATCTTCTCCTGCTTATCCAGCACCACCTGGTGAGCGACGCCTGGTCCCTGGGCGTGCTGATCCGCGAGGTCTCGGCTTTCTACCGGGGCGCGCCCCTGCCCGCGTTGCCGGTGCAGTACCCGGACTTTGCCGTCTGGCAGCGGGGGCAGGGAGAGGCGCTGGACCGGTCCCTTGTCTGGTGGCGGCGGCAGCTCGCGGACGCGCCGCCGGCCCTGGACCTGCCCACGGACTTCCCCCGCCCGGCCGTCTCCCGGGCACGCGGTGCGCGGCTAGGGCTGTCGCTGCCGCGGGAGCTTTCGGCCGGGCTGGATACCCTTGCCAGGGCCGAGGGCGCGACTCTCTTCGTGGCGCTCCTCGCCGGGTTCCAGGCGCTGCTCCACCGCTGGTCCGGACAGGAGGACGTGGTGGTGGGGACGCCGTTCGCGAACCGGCGGCGGAGCGAGGTCCAGGGGTTGATCGGCTTCTTCGTGAACACCCTGCCGATCCGGACCGGCTTCTCGGGAAGGCCCTCCTTTCGCGAGCTGCTGCGGCGGGCGCGGGAGGCGGCCGTGGGGGCCCACGCGCACCAGGAGCTGCCCTTCGAGCGCATCGTCGAGGAGCTCCGGCCCGAACGGGCCTCCGGCCGCAACCCGATCTTCCAGGTGGTGCTCGCCTTCCAGAACGTCTCCCTGCCGGCGCTCGACCTCCCCGGCCTGGAGATGGAGCTGCGGGAGGTGGACTCCGGCACGGCCAAGTTCGACCTGACCCTGGACCTGGAGGAAGGTCCGGACGGCCTCCGCGGCTGGATCGAGTTTTCCACCGAGGTGTTCGCCCCCGCGACCATGTCCCGGCTGGCCGCGCATCTCCGGAGCCTCCTTGCCGCCGCCGTGGAGGATCCGGACACGGCGGTGGCGGACCTCCCGATGCTCGGGGAAGGGGAGCGCCACCAGCTCGTCCGCGAGTGGAACGACCGTGCCGCGGCCGTGCCGCGGGTCCCGATCCACCGGCTGTTCGAGGAGCAGGCCGACCTCCGGCCGGGCGCCGTGGCCCTGGAGGATGGGCGGCGGAGCCTGACCTACGCGGAGCTGGACGTCCGCGCCGGCCGGCTGGCCCGCCACCTGCGGGCGCAGGGGGTGGGGCCCGAGGTGCCGGTCGCCTTCTGCCTGGAGCGGTCGATCGAGGCGGTGGAGACGATTCTCGCGATCCTCAAGGCCGGCGGTGCGTATGTCCCGCTCAGCCCTTCATATCCCGCGGAGAGGCTCACCTGGATCATGGCCGACTCCGGCGCCCGGGTGCTCGTGACCACGCCGGGGACCGCGGTCCCGCCCATTCCCTCCGGCGCCCCTCCCGGCGCGATGACCGTGGAACTCGTGGATCTCGTGAAGGATGCCGAGGCCATCGAAGGACAGAGCTGCGACCGCCTGCCGGACGAGCCGGACCCCGAGGGTCTGGCCTACGTCCTCTACACCTCCGGATCGACGGGCCGGCCCAAGGGGGTGGCGGTTACCCACCGCAACGTGGCGCGGCTCGTCAAGGGCACGGACTTCGCGGAGCTCGGCCCGGACGACGCCTGGGTCCTCCTGGCCCCGCTCGCGTTCGACGCCTCGACCCTGGAGCTGTGGGGGCCGCTCCTGAACGGCGGCCGGCTGGTGGTGGTCCCGTCGCGGGTCCCCTCGCTGGAGGACCTGGCCCGGGTGGTGGAGGATCGGCGGGTCACGTCACTCTGGCTCACGGCCGGCCTCTTCCACCAGATGATCGAGGCCCGGCCCGCGGCGCTCCGCCCGCTGCGGCGGCTGCTCGCGGGCGGCGACGTCCTGTCGCCACCGCACGTCCGCCGGGCGCTGGAGGAGGGGATCGCCCTGGTCAACGGCTACGGCCCGACGGAGGGGACGACGTTCACCTGCTGCCATCCGCTGCGCTCGCCCGGGGAGGTGGGGGAGACGGTCCCGATCGGCCGGCCCATCGCGAACGCGCGGGTGTACGTCCTGGGCGACGGTTTGGAGCTCGCACCGATCGGCGTCCCTGGCGAGCTGCTGGCCGGGGGCGACGGGCTGGCCCGGGGATATCTGGGGCGGCCGGACCTGACCGCGGAGCGCTTCGTGCCCGACCCGTTCTCCAGGGTATCCGGGAGCCGGCTCTACCGCACCGGCGACCGCGTGCGCCTCCTGGCCGACGGCAGGATCGAGTTCCTCGGCCGGATGGACCGTCAAGTCAAGATTCGCGGGTTCCGCATCGAGCCCGGGGAGGTGGAGGCGGCGCTCGCCCGGCACCCGGCGGTGTCCGGAGTGGTGGTCGCGGCCTGGGAGGCGCGGCCTGGCGACCGCCGGCTGGTGGCCTACCTGGTGCCGCGGACGGGGGAGCCCGGACCATCCGCGGCCGAGCTCCGCAGCTTCCTGGAGCCGACGCTGCCCGCGCCGCTGATCCCATCGGCCTTCGTGGTCCTCCCGGCGCTTCCTTTGACCGCCAACGGCAAGGTGGACCGCGCGCTGCTGCCTCCGCCCAGGGCCGAAGCCTCCGGGGGCCTGGCGGCACCGCGCGGCCCGGTGGAAGAGCTGCTCGCCCGCCTCTGGGAGGAGGTGCTCGGCGGCGGGCGCATCAGCGCCGAGGACAGGTTTTTCGACCTCGGCGGGCACTCGCTGCTCGCCGCGCGGCTGGTCTCCCGCATCCGCGAGGTCTTCGAGGTCGAGCTGCCGCTGGCCGACCTGTTCCAGTCGCCGACCGTGAGGTCCCTGGCGTTGCGGATCAAGGATCTGCGGCGGGGGGAGGAGCGCCCGCCGCCGCCGGTGGTCCCTCTCTCCCCCGAAGAGCGGCAGGAGGCGCTCCCGCTCTCCTTCGCCCAGGAGCGGCTCTGGCTCTTCGAGCGGATGAGCCCGGGGAGCACGGTGTTCAACATGCCCCTCGGCGTGCGTTTCCGCGGCGCGCTGGACGTCCCGGCCCTGGCGAGCAGCCTGGAGGAGGCGGTCCGCCGGCACGAGGTGCTGCGCACCACCTACCCGGCGATGGACGGCCACCCGGAGCAGCGGATCGCACCCGGCCTCTGGGCGGATCTGCCCGTGGTGGACCTCGCCGGCCTGGGCCACGGCGCCCGGGCCGAGGCGTGCCGGCTGGCATCCGCGGAGGCTCGGCGCCCCTTCGACCTGGAAGCGGAGCCGCCGCTGCGGCTGCTCCTGATCCGGACCGGCGCGGACGAGCACGAGCTGCGCGTCACCCTCCACCACATCACGGCCGACGGCTGGTCGCTGGAGGTCCTGGTGCGGGAGCTGGGGGTGCTCTACCGTGCCTTCACCCAGGGGGAGGCCTCGCCGCTGACGGACCTTCCCCTGCAGTACGCGGACTGGGCGGTCTGGCAGCGCCGGTGGCTCCGGGGGGAGGCCCTGGAGGGCTTGCGCTCGGCCTGGCGCCGGCTCCTGCTGGGGGCTCCGACCGTGCTGGAGCTGCCCACGGACCGTCCCCGGCCGCCGGTCCAGGGCTATCGCGGAGCCGTCCGGACGGTCTCGGCGGACGGGGAGCTGACGCGCGGCCTGGAGGAGCTGGGCCGGGCGGAGGGGTGCACCCTCTACATGACCCTGCTCGCCGCGTTCGAGGTCCTGATCCGCTCGCTCTCGCGCCAGGACGACTTCCTGGTCGGCACGCCGGTCGCCGGACGGAGCCGGGGCGAGACCGAAGGGATGATCGGGTTCTTCGTCAACATGCTGGCCCTGCGGGCGAGCCTGGGAGACCTTCCCACGTTCCGGCGGCTGCTGGCGCGGGTCCGCGAGACGACCCTCGTTGCCTGGGCGCACCAGGAGATGCCGTTCGACGAGCTGGTGCGGGACCTCCGGCCCGAGCGCGACCCCGGGCGGTCGCCGCTGTTCCAGGTGGTGCTCGCGGAGCAGGAGAGCCCGGCCTGGGACCTGGACCTGCCGCGGGTCTCGGCCGAGCTGCTGCCGCCGGCCAAGGTGGTGGCGCGGTACGACCTGCACCTGACCGCCGTCCATCATGATGGAGGGGTGGACTTTCATCTGACCTACGATGCCGGCCTGTTCGACGAGGCCACGGCCGACGGGCTGCTGCGGCGCTGGGTGGCGTTGCTCGGCGCCGTCTGCGCGCGGCCGGACGATCGGATCGACAGGCTGGAGACTGGAGACCGAACCATGCAGCACAAGACAGGGGACGCGCGCGAGCGGCTGCTGCGCGTCCAGGCACCGAAGCCGGTGGCCGACATGCCACTGGTGAAGACCTCCTACCCGGTCCCGGGGCGGACCCTCCCCCTGATGGTGGAGCCCGGGTCCCGGGACGTGGACCTGGCCTCGTGGGCGGCCGCCCACCGCGAGCAGGTCGGCGAGTGGCTGCGGCGGGATGGCGCGGTCCTGTTCCGCGGGTTCGACGTGGAGACCCTGGAGCAGTTCCGCGAGGTGGCCCTGGCCATCTCCCCGGACCTGCTGAGCTACGCGGACCCCACCACGCCGCGCACCGAGGTGGGGGAGAAGGTCTACACCTCGACCGAGTACCCGCCGGACCAGGAGATCCCGCACCACAACGAGCTGTCCTACAACCAGTCCTGGCCGATGCGGATCTTCTTCTACTGCGTGACGCCACCCGCGGCCCGCGGCGAGACCCCGCTCGCGGACAGCCGGCGGCTCTACGAGCGGATCGATCCCGCGGTGCGCGAGCGCTTCGTCGCGCGCGGGGTGCAGTACGTCCGGAGCTTCGGGGACGGCGTGGGCCTCCCCTGGCAGAAGGTCTTCCGGACGACGGAGAGAGGAGAGGTCGAGGCCTACTGCCGGGAGCGCGGCATGGGCTTCGAGTGGCGCGACGGCGGCCGGCTGCGGACCCGGCACCTCCGGCCCGCGGTCGCGCGCCACCCGCAGACGGGGGAGACGGTCTGGTTCAACCAGGCCAACGTCCACCACCCCTCCAGCCTGCCGCCGGCCCTGCGGGATTCGCTGCTCGCCGTGGCCGCGGACCGCGAATTCCCCATGGACATGAACGCTTGCTACGGCGACGGCTCTCCGATCCCGGACGAGGACATCGCCGAGGTGCGCCGGGCCTACGAGGAGGAGAGCGTGCTCTTCCCCTGGCAGAAGGGGGACATGCTGGTGGCCGACAACATGCTGGTGGCCCACGGGCGGTCGCCCTTCACCGGGCCGCGGCGGATCGTGGTGCTGATGGCGGAAAGCCAGGCCGATGCCGGTCTGTAGGAGATGACGGGGATCCGGCTCTCGCCGCAGCAGCGGCGCCTTTGGCTCCTCCAGGAGGTCTATGGACCGCTGGAGACCCGGCTCGAAGCGGAGCTGAGCGGACCGCTCGACCGCGAGGCGCTCCTGGCTGCCGTGGCGGAGGCGGTGGCGCGGCACGACATCCTGCGGACGTCGTTCGAGACCGTTCCGGGGATGAGGATGCCGGCGCAGGTGGTCGGAGAGGAGGGGCGCCTCAAGGTAACGGTGACGCCTCTCGGCCCGGACCGTCATGGCCTGACCCTGACCCTTCCCGCGCTCTGCGGAGACCTGGAGACGCTGCGTCTCCTGCTGGCGGAGATCTCGGGCCAGCCCGCCATCGAACCCATGCAGTACTGGCAGTACTCGGAGTGGGTGAACGACATCCTGGAGGAAGAGGGCTCATCCGAGGATTTCTGGCGGCGCAGGATTCCCGAGGGTCCGGACCCCCTCCTCCCTGGCGAGCGGAGCTTCGAAGGGCCGTGGCGGCTCGAACGGCGCAGCATCGAGATCGATGCGGCGGCCATCGGGCAGGCGGCCGAGGCGGGGGGCGTTTCAGTCGGAATCTTCCTCCTGACAGCCTGGAACCTCCTTCTCCAGCGGCACGTGGGGGAGGAGGTCACCCTTGCGACGGTCCTGGATGGCCGGGAGTTCGAGGAGCTGTCGGGGACCCTCGGTCCCTTCGCCAGGGCGCTCCCGCTCCGCCTCGGCTCCAGGGGGGACGCGCCGTTCTCCGAGGCCCTTGCGGATGCGGCCGGAGCCCTCGCCGAGATGGCCGAGCGCCAGCGCTTCTTCACCTGGGAACCGTCCCGGTCGGCCCTGCGGAACGCCAGCCGTCCACCCTTTCTCCCGTTCCTGTTCGAGCACCGCAGCTGTCCTCCGATGCTCTCGGTGGCCGGCTGCGCCCTGGCCGTGCGCAGCGAGACGGCTCCTCCAGATCTCTTCAAGGCGGCCCTGGTCTGCACGGAATCGCCCGGCCGTCTCACCTTGGAACTGGTATGGGACGCCACTCGCCTGGGCCAGGCGGTGGTCCTCCTCGACCGCTTCGCGATCCTTCTCGAGAGCGCGGCCCTGCATCCCGACCGGCCGGCGGGAGACCTGGAGATCCTGACCGGCGAGGAGCGCCGCCAGCTCTTCGCTGCCCCCAGCCCGCCGGCCCCGGCGGGCCTCGTCCACGACCTCTTTGAAGCCCGGGCACGGCTCACGCCGGATACCGAGGCCCTCCGGTTCGGAAACCGCAGCCTCTCCTATGCCGAGCTCGCGCTCCGGGCGCGGAGCCTGGCTCGCCGGCTCCGGGACCTCGGCGTCGGACCCGACGTGCGCGTCGGCCTCTGTGCCGACACCGGTCCCGCCGCGATCGTGGGTATCCTGGGCATCTGGATGGCCGGGGGCGCGTACGTGCCGGTGGACCCGCACGGCCCGGCCGAGCGGAGGGATTTCTTCCTCGACGACTCCGGCGCGCGGGTGCTCGTCGCCAGCCCCTCCGCGAGACCTGCCTTTGACGGGGAGACGGTCCTGGTCGACCTGGACGAGGAGCCGAGCGATCCCGGGTCGATCGACTCCGGCGCGCTTCCGGAGAGCCTGGCCTACGTGCTCTACACCTCCGGCTCGACCGGGGTGCCGAAAGGGGTTGGCGTGGAGCACCGCCAGCTCGCCGGATATCTCTCCTGGGTCGACCGCGTGCTCTTCGGAGACCGGGTCCGGAGCTGCCCCTTCCTCACCCCCCTGACGTTCGACGCCTGCCTGAAGCAGGCGGTCGCGCCGCTGCTGCGCGGCGAGGCGGTCTGGGGCCTGGAGGGCGACGTGGCGCTCGATCTGCCCGCCCTGCTGGCCGAGCTGGCGCGCCGCGACCGGATCGGCGTCAACTGCACCCCGACGCTCTGGCGGGCGATCCTGGAAGAAATCGAGCGCTCGGGCTCCCCGCTGCCGGGCGTCGCCCGCGTCTTCCTCGGCGGCGAGCGCCTGCCCCCGGAGCTCCTGGCGCGCACTGCCGCGGCCATGCCTGGTACGGAGGTTTGGAACCTGTACGGCCCCACCGAGGCCACCGCCAACGCCGCAGCGGGGCGCCTGGCTGCGGGCAGCCCCGTGGTCCTGGGCCATCCGATCGAAGGCGCCCGGATCTACCTGCTCGACCGCCGGCTGCAGCCGGTCCCTCCGGGATCGGTCGGCGAGATCCACATCGGCGGCGCCGGGGTCGCCCGCGGCTACCTGGAGAGGCCGGCCCTGACCGCGGAGCGGTTCGTCCCCGATCTGTGCTCAGGTCAGAAGGGGGCGCGGCTCTACCGCAGCGGCGACATCGGGCGGCTGACGGAGGAGGGGATCGAGTTCCTCGGGCGGATCGACCACCAGGTCAAGCTCCGTGGCTTCCGGATCGAACTGGGAGAGGTCGAGGCGCGGCTGGAGCTGCATCCCGAGGTGCGGGAGGCCGCGGTCCTCGTCCGGGAGGACCGCCTGGTGGCCTTCGTGGTCCCCGACCGGAGCGCGGTCCGGGCTTCGGAGCTGCGCTCCGCCCTGCGCGAGGCCCTGCCGGAGTACATGGTCCCCTCGGCGTTCGTCCTTCTGGACCGCCTGCCACGCCTGCCGAGCGGAAAGGTGGACCGCGCCGCGCTGCCAGCCGATGTAACTGAGACGCTGGCCGAGCGCCCTGCCGTGCCGCCGCGGACCCCTGTGGAGCGGCGGCTGGCCGAGATCTGGGCGGACGTGCTTGGGCGGGAGAGCGTGGGCATCGAGGACAACTTCTTCGAGCTGGGCGGGCACTCCATCCAGAGCATCCAGATCAGCCACCGGGCCACGGCGGCGGGGATCGCGATCACCCCGCGCGACCTGCTGCACCATCCCACGATCGCCGGCCTGGCCGCGCTCGCGGAGGACCTGAAGGAGCAGGAGCCTGAGGCGGCTCTGGTTCCCGATCCCGACAGGCTCCACGAGCCGTTCCCGCTCTCCGACATCCAGCAGGCCTACCTGGTGGGCCGGACCGGGTTGTTCGAGCTGGGCGGCGTCGGTCCGACGAGCTACGTGGAGGCCGACTGGCCGGAGCTGGAAGTTTCCCGCCTCGAAGTCGCCTGGAACCGGCTTGTCGAGCGCCACCCCATGCTGCGCGCCGTCATCCTGCCGGAGGGGCGCTGGCAGGTCCTCCCAGAGGTGCCTCCCTACGAGCTGAGCGCCTGGGACGACCCAGGGACTGCGCGGGAGGAGATGTCGAGCCGCCTGTTCGAGCCCGATCGCTGGCCCCTGTTCGAGCTGCGGGTGACCCGCATGGAGGGAGGCCGGGCCCGGCTCCACGTGGCCCGCGACCTCCTGATCGGCGACGCCCGGAGCAGCGAGGTGCTCCTCCAGGAGCTGATGCTCCTCTACCGCGATCCCCACGCCCCCGAGACCGCGCTGCCGCCGCTGGAGGTCTCCGTCCGCGATTATGCCCTGGCCGTGGACGCCCTCCGCGACCAGGAGGCGGGCCGGCAGGCCTGGGAGTACTGGCGGGAGCGGCTGGCCGGGCTGCCCCTGTCCCCGGACCTGCCCCTGGCCCCGAAGCCGGGGCGCCCCACCTTCGTGCGGCGGCACGGCGAGATCGGGCCGGACGTCCGGGCGAGGCTGGAGGAGCGGGCGGCCCGGGCGGGGATCACGCCGTCCGTCCTCCTCTGCGCCGTCTTCGCCGAGGTGCTCGCGGCCTGGAGCCGCGGTGACCGGTTCTCGATCAACGTCCTCTACTCGCGCCGGCTCCCTCTCCACCCCCAGGTGGACCGCCTGGTGGGGAACCTCGCCTCGACCGTGCTGCTGGAGGTGGATGCCCGCGAGGCCACCTTCGAGCGCCGGGCGGCGCGCCTCCAGGAGCGGCTCTGGGAGGACCTCCGGCACGGCCTGGTGAGCGGGATCGAGATCCTGCGCCGATTGCAGGGCGGCTCCACGCGGGCGGGGATGCCGGTGGTCTTCTCCAGCGTGCTGCCCCTGGTGAGGGACTCGGATGCTCCTCCCGAGGGCGGGCCGGAGCTTGTCTTCAGCAGCGTCCAGACCCCGCAGGTCGCCCTGGAAGTGCTGGTGACCGAGGTGGCGGGGACCATCCGCTACACCTGGAACTCGGTCGAGGAGGCGTTCCCCTCTGGCTTCGTGGCCGCAATGTTCGAGGCCTACCGCGGGCTGCTGGAGGATCTCGCAGGAGATCCGTCGGCCTGGAGGCGGGAGGGGCACGCTCCGGTGCCGCCGGGGCAGCTCGCCCGCAGGAGGGAAGTCAATGCCACGGCCGCGCCCGAGCCCGGCTGGCTCCTCCATGAGCCGATCGCGGAGTCGGACGAGGTCGCCGTCGTGGCTCCGGACCGGAGGCTTACCTACGCCGAGCTGTCGAGAGAGGCCGATCTCCTGGTCCCGGAGCTGTCCCCAGGGCGGCTCGTGGCCGTGGTCATGGAGAAGGGCTGGGAGCAGGCCGTGGCGGTGCTGGCGATCCTCCGCGCCGGAGCCGCCTACCTCCCGGTCGATCCCGCGCTCCCCGAAGAGAGGCGCTGTTACCTCCTGGAGCATGGTGAGGCCGAGGTGGCCCTCACTCAACCACGTTTCGCCGAGAGCCTCGGATGGCCCCGGGGAGTGAGAGTGCTGACTGTAGAACCCCCTCCCCAGCCCTCCCCCGCTTCGCGGGAGAGGGGGCCCTCCCTCCCTCCCTCGGTAGGAAGAATGTCGTGGGTGGGCGGGGGAACCCCCTCTCCCGCGAAGCGGGGGAGGGCTGGGGAGGGGGTTCCTTCCGATCTCGCCTACGTCCTCTTCACCTCCGGCTCCACCGGAACCCCCAAGGGCGTCATGATCGACCACCGCGCCGCCGTCAACACGGTGGCGGACATCAACCGCCGCTTCGGGATCTCCTCTACAGACCGGGTGCTCGCGCTCTCCTCCCTGAGCTTCGACCTCTCGGTCTGGGACCTCTTCGGACTGCTCGGAGCCGGCGGCCGGGTGGTGATGCCGGACCCCGAGGCGAGCCGCGATCCAGCCCACTGGCACGAGCTGATCCTGCGCGAGGGGGTGACCGTCTGGAACTCCGTGCCGGCCCTGATGGAGCTTTACGCCGAGTACCTGGAAAGCCGCGGGGACCGGATGCCCGAATCCCTGCGTCTGGTCCTCCTGAGCGGCGACTGGATCCCGCTGGGTCTCCCCGGCCGCCTCCGGGCACTCGGCTCGCGGGCGCAGCTGATCTCCCTGGGAGGCGCCACCGAAGCGTCCATCTGGTCGATCCTCTTCCCGGTCGGCGAGGTGGACCCGGCGTGGAAGAGCATCCCGTACGGCCGGCCCATGGCGAACCAGACCTTCGAGGTGCTGGACGAGCGGCTGGACCCCTGCCCGGACTGGGTGACGGGGCAGCTCCACATCGGAGGGATCGGCCTGGCGCAGGGCTATTGGAAGGACGAGGAGAAGACGCGGGCGAGCTTCTTCCATCATCCCCGCCATCATCCCCGCACCGGCGAGCGCCTGTACCGCACGGGCGACCTCGGCCGCTGGCTGCCGGACGGCTCCATCGAGCTCCTCGGCCGGGAGGACCTCCAAGTCAAGATCCAGGGCTACCGGGTGGAGCTGGGGGAGGTCGAGGCGGCGCTCGCCCGGCACCCGGCGGTGCGCGACGCGGTGGTCACGGCGGTCGGAGAAGCCCGCGGGCACAAGCGGCTGGTGGCCTGGTTCGTGCCGCGGCAGGGCGTGGCGCCGCCGGAGCTGCGCGCCTGGCTGGAGGCGCGGCTGCCGGACTACATGGTGCCGCACCTGTACGTGCCGCTGGAGGCGCTGCCGCTCACGGCCAACGGCAAGGTCGACCGCAAGGCACTGCCGGTTCCCGAGGTACCCCGGAAGGATGGCTTCGTGGCGCCGCGCACCCCGATCGAGCTGCGCATGGCCCGCCTGTGGGAGGAGGTCCTGGGCACCTCGCCCATCGGCATCCGGGACGAGCTGTTCGCGCTGGGGGGAGACTCGATGCTGGCGCTGCGCCTGCTCGCCGCGATCGAGAAGGAATTCGGCCGCCGCCTCCCCCTCGCCGTCCTTTTCCAGGAGGCGACGGTGGAGAAGCTGGCGGCCCTGGTCGAGGCGGTCGAACCTACCGCATCGTGAACGCGCCGCCGAAGGCGCTGATCTCGACGCTCGTCTGGAAGATCGTGAGCGAGCGGTCGAAGCCGGGGACGGGGGAGTCGATCTCCGACCGCACCACGCCCATGCTGAGCCGCACCCTCTCCTGGAACTGGAGCTGGAGCGAGGTGCCGAACCCCGTGAAGTCGTCCTCGCGGGCGAGCACGCCGGGAGCCGACCGCACGTAGTCGTGCCCTCCGGTCTCGCCGAACAGGTTCACCGTCGAGGCGCGCCCGAGCCGGGAGCTGATTGCGAGCCCGATCCGGTCGGCCGTGAAGTGGGAGTAGCCCTCCTCGAGGGAGTAGGTGAGGTCGCGGGTGCCGTACGCGGAGTAGCTCAGCCGCCAGCGGGGAGTCCAGGTGAGCTGGAGCTGCCCCGTGGTCTCGTCGAACGGCACGAACTCCGAACCCCGCGCCGGCTCCAGGGAGCGGAAGGCCAGCCCTCCCCCCACCCGCAGGCGGGAGCTGTCGTACCCGAACTGGACGACCGGCGACGTTCCCGAGTTGGAGCGGTCGCGCTCGGAACCGGAGAAATCGACCTCGGACCGTTCCGCCCCCACGGCCACCCGCAGCCGCTCGCGGTAGCGGAGCTCGACCCCGCCGCGCAGCACCCGCTCTTCCCGGTCGAGCTGCTGGAACGGGGGCAGCCGCGGATCGTCCCCCAAGTCTTCCGTCAACGTCCGGAAGTCCATGGCATAGGCCGAGGCGAACACGAAGAGGGTGGGCGCGATCTCGAGCTCCAGCAGGCCGTCGACGTAGTCCTGGCGCGCGTGGATGCGCTGCTCGAACTCGGGGGTGACCGCCGCCTGCTCCTCGGCGCGGCGGACGGTGGTCTGGGCGGTCAGGCGGTTGAAGAAGCCGAACAGTCCGGCGCCGTAGTAGCCGTTCAGGCGCCGCCGGTCCTCCAGCTCCTGCCACCAGACGTACTGCGGCAGGGCGTCGAAGGTGAAGAAGGTCTTGGACCCGAAGGGGATGTAGCCCTGGAGGCCGGCCCCCACCGTAATCGTGAAATCGGGCTCCTCCTCCCTCGCCTCCACCGGTCCTCCCCGGGTGCCGGAGAAGGCGTCGCTCACGTAAGCGGCGTCCCGGATCGAGAGCCACGGGGACAGGCGCAACGGTCCCAGGCGCCAGCGGGCATTGTCGAGCGCCTGGTCCATCTGGTCTTTCTTGGACGTGGCGCGTTCCAGGAGGCTGCCGGGGGCCGTGTACTGGGAGAACTGGGCGGCCGCCGGAGCGGTCGAGGCGGCGGCGAGCAGGGCCAGGGCCGTGATCGATCTCGTCAGCGATCGGGTCGAGGAGCGCATTCCCCCTCCAGGGATTAAGATTGGCGGGTGGACGACCGCGGGATCATACGCCATTTCGGGACGGTGGTTGCGGCTGTCCTGGCCGCCCTGCTGCTCTGGGCGCCGCTGCCGTTCGGGAGCGTCACGCGGTGGGGGTCGGCGGTCGTCCAGGCCGTGGCGTTCGGCGTGCTGGCGCTCGCGGCCCTGACGGCCCGGGCCCGCGACCTGCGGGCCGTGGCGGCGCCGGCCGTTGCCGTGGCCGCGATCGCGCTGCTCGGAGTGCTCCAATCCCTCCCCTGGCCGCAACCGCTCGCCGCCGCGGCCTCCCCGCGCCACGCCGGCCTGCTCGCCGCCGTGGCCCCGGAGGCGGAGTCGGCTCCGCTCTCCCTGGCTCCGGATGCCTCCGGCCGCGCCGCCCTGACCTGGGCCGCTGCCGCTGCCGTGCTGGTCGCCGCCGCCGTGGCCAGCCGCCGCCGGAACCGCCGTCTCTGGCTCGGCGCGGCGATCCTGGCCGCGGCCCTGTTCCAGATCCTCTACGGCGCCGGGCGCTGGATCACCCGGGCCACGGAGATCTGGGGGGTGGCCGTGCCCGGGGACCCGAGCCGGCTGCGGGGCACGTTCGTCAACCCGGACCACCTCGCGCTCTACCTGGAGATGGCGCTGGCCATCGCCTTCGCCTGGGGATGGTGGGGGGCGCGGCGGGCGCGGCGCGACGACATATCCGCGGAGCGCCGTCTCCTCTTCGTGGCGCCGCCGGTCCTGGTCTGGCTGACCCTGTTCCTGGGCCTCGCTTTCACCGGCTCCCGGGGCGGGATGGCGGCCGCCGTGTTCGCGGTGATGGCCCAGGGGCTGATGCTCGCCCAGGGGGCGCGCCGGCGCCGGCTGGCCCCGGTCGGGGTGCTGGCCGCCCTCGCCGGCCTCGGCGTGGTGGCGTCGATCGGCCTGCAGGAGGGGCTGGGGAGGCTCGCCGCGACCTCGGCCTACGAGGTGACCTGGAACGCGCGGCGCACGGTCTATGCCGCGACCTGGGACCTCTGGCTGGGCTTCCCCTGGCTCGGCACCGGGCTCGGCGCCTTCCGCGACTCCCTCGCCCTGACCCAGCCGGCCGAGCTGCCGGGCACGTGGTGGCACGCGCACAGCGACTGGTTGGAGCTGCTGGCCACGGTGGGGCTGCTCGGGGCCGCCGCTCTGCTCCTGGGGCTCGTCCCGCTGGTGGTCCGGCTGGCCCGGGGGTGGACCGCCGACCGCCGCTCCGAGGACCGCGCCGCGATCCTCGCCGCCCTGGGCGCCCTGGTCTCCCTCGCGATCCACGAGTCGATCGACTTCGGCCTCACCATGCCCGCCTGCGCCCTCACCCTGGCCGCGCTGGCGGGCGCTGCCGCCATGGCTTGCGGCACGGAGGAGGAGAGCGCGCTCAGGAAGGATCGGGAGGATCTCCCTCTCCCCCGGCGCGGGGGAGAGGGCCGGGGAGAGGGGGGGTGGGATCAACAACCAGCCGAACCGTCCCCGGCACCAGCCGTCCCCCCGAAACCGCTTCGACCTCCAGGAGGTGGGCGCCAGCGTCCAACGGGTGGGCGACGGTGAGGACGTCCCCCCGCGCCGCTCCCCTGATTGCCACGACCTCGCCGTCCAGGCGCACCTCGACGCCGGCCCCCAGGTCGGGCGCGCCGAGGATCTCGATCGTGAGCCCCGCCGCCCTGCCTTCCGGGACGATCTCCAGTCTCGGCGCCGGGTCCCGCAGTTTCCAGTCCCGGTAGGACCACTCGCTCCGCCGCAGCTCCGACAGCCGCCGCACGGCTTCGGCCTCCCGGTTCCCGTCCTTCGCGGAGCGAGCCAGGGCGAGGCGCGCCTGCCAATAGGGGGCGCTCCTCGTCCAGGCGGGATGGACGGTGTTCAGGGCGTGCTCGGCATCGGCGAGCTCGCGGCGGCGCGTGAGGGCCTCGGCGCGGGCCACGAGATAGGCACCCCAGGACTCGGTCCATGTCGACTCGGCCCGGCGTTCGTAGACCTCGCCCGCCGCCAGGTCGCCCGAGGCCAGGGCGGCGCGCGCCGCGGCCGGCGCGTCGAGCTCCGGACCCAGGACCGCGAGCCGGCGCAGCATCGGCTCGGGCAGCGGACAGCTCCGCCAGAGGCAGAGGTCGAGGGACCAGTCGAGCCAGGAGCGGATCGCCGGAGCCACGCTGGACGTCCCGGCCCCGGGCGGGCACTGTGCGAGGGATGCCTGGACCAGGGGCACAAAGCGCTGGCGGGGGGGCGACTGGAGCAGGCCCAGGAAGAGGAGCCGGGCGCGGCCGTCGTCGCCTCCCCGGAGCCGGGCCTCGGCCTCGGCGAGGTCGCGCCGCATCTGGGTCTCCAGGGCCGCGTACCAGCGGCGCCGGGCCGCGCCGTAAGCCTCCCAGTCCGCGTCGCGCGCCTCGATCTGCTGCAGCCGCTCCCAGGCCCAGGGAGCCGGGGGCATGGCGGCGAAGGCTTCCTGATAGCCGCCCGCGGTCCGCAGCCAGGGCTCGATCAGGGTCTCGAAGGTGGGCCGGTCGGCGAGGGCTCCGGCCAGGAGCCGGCGGGCGGACTCCTTCTTCCCCCGGGAGAGCGCGGGCCACAGCTCCAGGTAGGCGGCGGCGAGGAAGCGGGCCGGCTCGGGCCGGCCGGGAGCTAGCTCCAGGGAGCGCAGGAGCGGGCCTTCCCACTCCTCCGGATGGCTGAGGAGCTGGCGGTCGCGCCGGAGGGACCAGCCCAGGTAGGTGGCCGCCCCCTGGATCATGGCGGCCTCCCATGATGCGGGCCGCTCCAGGCCGGCCTCCGACGACAGCTCGCGGGCCACCTCCAGGCGGCGGAGGGTGACGGCGGGATCAGCCTGGGAGCCGTCGGTGGCGGAGGCGAGGAGGGTACGCGCCAGGCGGAGGCGCGCCCGCCAGGGGTCCGGCTCCCGGGAGAGCGCGTCGAGGAGACGGGGATCGTGCGCGAGCGCGCCCGTCTCCCGGACCAGCTCCGCAAGCTGCCGCTGTTCCGTCCGGAAGGAACGGAGCTGGAGAACAGAGGTCGCCGCGAGGCCGATGCCGGCGAGCGCGAGCGCGGCGCGCAGGAGGGTCTTCAAGGCGGGGGAGCGGGAAGGCAAGGTGCCTCCATTCTACCTTGCCAAAGATGGAGACGTATCTAAAGTACGAGACTCCAAACCCCCGGCATATACTCCTCGGCGCCCATGAAGACGGCGCCCCGATCCTCCTCCTCCTCGCTCGCCTCGACCCTCGCGGAGATCTTCGTCTGGGCGATCCTGATCATTACTCCGTTCCTCTTCGTGCCGGCCAAGGAGTCGTTCCGGCTTCCGAAGCTGCTGGTCGCCGAGTGGCTGGCCATGGCGTCGCTCCTCTGCCTGGCCTGGAACCTCCGGAATTCCGGGGCGGGGGGGGCGGGACTGCGGGATGTCTGGCGCCTCCCCGCCGTGCGGGCCGTGCTTCCGGCCCTGCTGGTGGCCACGGCCGGCATCCTGACCACGGCGCATCCCCTCCGCGTCCGCGAATCGCTGTTCGACTTCTGGATCGGCGCCGCCTGCCTGATCGGGTGGAGCGCGGGGCTGGAGCGCGAGCGGCAGGAGCGCCTGCTGCGCGGGCTGATCTGGCCGGCGGGCGGCCTCGCGTTCGTCGGCATCCTCCAGTTCTATCGGCTCTGGGAGCCCCTCCGGTTCACCGGCATCGACTACGACGTCCGCCTCGGAGTCACCTCGTTCGCCGGCAACCCCGGGGACCTGAGCTCGTACCTGGTGCTCCCGTGCCTGATCGCGCTCTGGTCCTTCCCTGGGCTCCGGCCAGGACCCTGGAGATGGCTGGCCGGTGCCGCGCTCGCCCTCTGCCTCTACGGCCTGGCGATCACCCAGACGCTGGCCTCCCTGGCTGCCGTGGCCGCGGGGGCGGCCGTCTTCGCCCTCCTCCGGCTGCCGCGCCGCAAGGTGCTGATCGGGATGGGAGCGGCGGCGGTGGCGGCCGTGGTCCTGGTGGCGGCGGTGGGGCCGCTGCGGGTCCGGGTCCTGAACAAGGTCGGCCAGCTCGCGGGCGGGGATCTCAATCAAGTGCTCACCGGCCGCTTGGACGGCTGGCGCGCCGCGCTCTGGATGCTGCGCGAGCAGCCGCTCACCGGCGTCGGCCACGGCGCCTACCTGCCGGAGTACATACCGGCCAAGCTGGAGCTCCTCGACCGCGGCGTGGAGTTCCTGCCGGGCCACACGAACCCGGTCTTCTCCAACGCGCACAACGAGCTCCTCCAGGTCGGCGCCGAGTGGGGGATCCCCGGCCTGCTGGCCCTGGCCTGGGGGCTGTGGGTGGTGATCCGGACCGCCGCGCGGAAGCAGTGGGATCCAGGCAATCGCGCCCTGGCATGGTCCGGGCTGACCGCTCTGGCGCTCCTCAGCCTGGCCTACTTCCCCTTCCACGTGGCGCTCGTGTCCTTCCCCGCGCTGCTGTTCCTGGCGTGGGTGCTCCGGCCGGAGCCGCAGGGGGATCAACCGGAATGAAGCCGAAACCGCCGAAACCCAAGACTGCCCGGCGCGAGGCGCCTCCGCCGCCTCGGAAGAGCTCGCTCCTGGTCTGGATCGTGGTGCCGCTCCTGGCCCTGGCCCTCCTGGCCCAGACAGACCGGCTGCGCGACCGGCTGACGGCGGGCCGGATGCTGCGCCAGGTGGAGATGATCAGCCTGGCCGCCATGGCCCGCGGCCAGGTGCCGCGCGGCCTGTTCCCGGCCAACCTGGAGCTGCTGCGCCGGGCTTCGGCCCTGGACCCGGCCGAGGTGGGGATCCCCGTCGCCCGCGGCACCCAGTACCTGCTCCTGGGCAACGGGGCCTCGGCCGCGAGCGCCTACCGCGAGGCCTTGAAGATGGAGCCCCGGCCGGAGATCTACCTCAATCTCGGCCGGGCCCTGGCCACGGCAGGAGAGACGGAGGAGGCCCGCCGCAACTTCCGGCTCGCCCTGCAGCTCGACCCCCGGCTAGAATCCGAAGTGCCGCCGGACATGCGCTGAAATCCACACGGCTGTTGTAAAAAGGCATCGCGGTCTTACCAGGCCTGCCCAGGCTTCCCCCGTCCTTCCCCAGGGGCGCCTGGATCCCGTCTATATCGAAGGTTAGCGTGGTCCGCCGCTTGCACTGACCTGCATCGGCTTGGATTCAGGGCACACCCGCCGCGAGGCGGGGCCGCAAAGCCAAGGGGTCTCGCCAGAGATCGCCCGGCCGCCGAAAAGCCCCCGAAAAAGAGAGCAGTTCCCTAGGTAGCACCGGTTTCCGGGGGCAGAGACGTTTCCTTCCGCAGGACTCGCCTGCTCCCGTCTGCAATATCGCATCGCGTTGGATGGCGGTCACTGTGGCCGTCTCGAAATTTGTTGGACCAGTCGGAATTGGACCAAAGGAGAGAACTGACATGAGCTTCCGGCGGATGAGGACCAAGGTGGGACTGATGCTGACGATGGCTGTGATGGCCTTCGCCGCGGTGGCGGGCGCGACACCCCTGAGCCCGTTCATCGACCTGCAGGAGAAAGGGCTGACCCTGGCCGGCGACGGCGCGGGCCTGGTGGGGTGGGGAGGGGTACCCAAGAACCTTACAGTGACCATCGGCGGCCCGGTGCGCTTCGCTCTGCTCTACTGGGCCGGGCGGGAGCGCCCCTGCGTGGAGACACCCGCCGCTGGCAGCGGCGACTGCTCGGGCGTGGCCGAGCCGTTCAAGGACCAGGAGGTCCTCTTCGACGGCGCATCCATCACCGGCACCATCATCGGCACCGAGACCCAGCCGGTGACCGGGGGTGGACCGATCTTCAATATCGGCTACTTTGCCGATGTGACCTCGCTCGTTTCGGCCAAGGGTGCCGGCACCCACAGCCTGGCATTCGGGGACGGCAACCCCGGGAGCAACCTCTGGCGCCTGGACGGCGCAACCCTGATCGTGGGCTTCACCACCCCGGGCGACAACAACTGGTACCGGGTGCTGGTCGGCGACGGTCTCGACTCGGCTTTCGGCCCCGATCCCACTCCGGGCGACACCCGGGTGACGGCGCCGTACACGTTCAATCACGGGATCAACCTGACCGCGCGCACGGCCGAGCTCTGGCTGGCCCTGGGCGACGGCACGGCGGACCGCCCCGACCACGTGACCATCAGCAACAACGCCACGATATTCAACGGCCTCGACGGCTCGAACGGCCCCCAGTGGGACACTGACAAGCTGACCATCGACATCCCGGCCGGCGTCGGCACGACCACGGTGCAGGCCTTCTCGCAGCCGAACAACCAGAACCCGGATTCCCTGCTCTGGCAGGTGGCGGCCCTGCGCGTGCGGCAGCTCGACGCTGCCAAGCCGACGTGCCCGATCACCCTCAACGATCCGGGTCCTCCGGCGCGGGTCGAGGTCACGATCCGGGACACGGGCACCGGCATTGCCGAGATCCTGGTCACCAGGTCGGAGAACGCCGACACCGTGGTGCCGCCGTTCACCGTCGGCACGACCGACCCGATCGTGCTGAGCTCGACCAAGATCGACCAGACCAAGCGCGCGCGCGTCGAGGCCCGGGTGACCGACCTGGCCGGCAACGTTGCGCTCTGCGATCCGATCCTGCTCCTGCTCGTCAACGACAAGAGCGAGTCGGCCACCCTGAGCGCCGGGTCCGACGTACCGCGGGCCGAGCACATCGTGACGATCACCAACGGCACGCCGGGCCTGAAGAAGATCGAGATCGTGGTCAACGGAAAGACCTTCAAGGTCGCCGGCCTCAAGGACGGCGAGGAGACCACCGTGGATATCGCGCCGGCCATGGTCGACGGCGACGCCAACCAGGTCGACTTCCAGGTCAAGGGCAAGCCCGGCTCCTACGCCAACGTGATGATCTGGGATGGAATCGGCGAGTAACGGCGGCACGAAACATGCAGATTTACCCCGGTGTTCCGATCCTGGGACACCGGGCACGGCTTCGAGAGGAGACCAGCAATGAAGAAAGCCTATAGAAGGCCGGCTCTGCGGCGCCTTGGACTGCTGCGGCAGGTCACCCGCTTCAGCTTCTGAGAGAGAGCGCGTCGCGATGATCGGACCGGAGAGCCGTCCGCGCCGCAAGGACCGCGTGCTCGTCCAGCGCGCGGAAGACCAGTGGATCCTGCTGAACGTCGAGAGCGGCCAGTACTACGCCCTCGACGAGGTGAGCGGCCGGGTCTGGGACCTGTGCGATGGAAGCCACAGTGTCTCGGCCATGGTCGACACCCTCAGCCAGGAGTACGACGCCCCGGCCGACGCCATCCAGGAGGACGTGCTCGCGTTCCTCGGCGAGATGGCGGAGGAGAGGCTCGTGATCCACGAGCCCTGAGACCGGGCGGCTCTCGACCCGGACAGATTTCCGCCGGCAGGCCGTTTCCCCGAAGGGCCTGCCGGCCTTTTTTGGAGATGGAGGGTTTTCCATGAGCCGGCTCAGCCCCACCCGGATCCTGCTGTTCGCGGCGGCGGCGCCCCTGCTGCTGCGCTTCGTCGACCTCGAGCGGCTCGGCCGCTGGCTGGAGCCGGCCAACCCGGCGAGGATTCCGCGGCCGGGCCGGCGGAGCGCCGAGGATCTGGTCTGGCGCGTCGACCGCCTGCTGCGGCTGGGCTGGCCGGTCGTGCGCCGCGGCTGCCTGGTGCGCGGCCTCACCCTCTACCGCTTCCTGCGCGAGGCGGGCTTCGACGTCTCGCTCTGCTTCGGCCTGGGCCGCCCCGAAGGCGAGGCCGACTTCACCGGCCACTGCTGGATCGAGATGGATGGCCGCGCCCTGGCCGAGAAGCGGGAGCCGCGGGGGATCTACACCGAGACCTACCGTCTGACGCCGCCCCGGGGGGAGGCGCCCGCCATGGCCCGGCCGACGACGGCATGAATGCATCCGGCTCCTACACCTTCCACGGCCTTCGGCTGAGGGTCTCCGCCCCGGACGACATCCTGCGCGCTTTCCACGCCCGGCTCGCTTCGCTGCCGCCGGACGGTATTGGCGGGTATGACAGTCCCGATCTCCTCTTCGAAGTCGAGCCCGGCCAGCCGTTCGAGCGGCCCGAGGGCGCCCGGCCGGTCTACGATCCGCCGCTCGGGGAGGTGTCCTACGACGACGGTTGCGATCTCCTCTACCTCCAGCACGGCCCCCGCCTGCGGGCGCTCTGCGAGCCCGCCGCCGGTCGGGTCCGGTTCTCGATCCAGGCGCCGGAGCAGGCTCCGGAGGAGGAAGACCTCTGGGTCCTCTCCCACCCCCTGCTCTCGGTGCCGATGATGGAGCTCCTCAAGCGGCGGGGGCTCTTCGCGGTCCACGCCGCGGGCGCGAGCCTGGGCAACCGGGCGCTCGTCCTGGCCGGGACCAGCGGCTCGGGCAAATCCACGCTCTCCCTGGCCCTGGCGCGGGCCGGCTTCGGCTTCCTCGGCGATGACACGCTGTTCCTGGTACGGAGGCCGGAAGGGCTGCGCGTGCTCGCGTACCCCGACGAGGTCGATCTGACGGAGGAGACCGTCTCCTTCTTCCCCGAGGTTGAGCCCTGGCTCGCTCCATCGCCTCCCGGCTGGCGCAAGCGCCAGATCCGGGCCGAGCAGGCCTTCGGCGCGCCGGTCGTCTGGGAGAGCGCGCCCGCGGTGCTGGTCTTCCCGCGGGTCTCGGGCCGGTCCCGGAGCGAGGTCCGGCCGATCGATTCCGGCGAGGCCCTGCTCGAGCTGGCGCCGAACGTCCTCCTCACCGAGCCGGGCTCCTCGCAGGCCCATCTCGACGCCCTGGCCGAGCTGGCGCGGGCGAGCCGCTGCTACCGGATGGAGACGGGGTCCGACCTCGACGAGGCCGTCCGGCTCCTGCATGGTCTTCTGGGGGCGCCGTGAGGCCCGAGGACCGCCTCCTCTTCGCCGTCACCCGGCAGGACTTCCTCGGCGAGCACCGCGAGGCCGTGGACATCCTGGCCCGGGGGCCGATGCGGTGGGAGGAGGTCGCGGCCACGGCCGAGCGCCACGGCGTCGCGCCCATCGCCGGTGCCAATTTGAAGCGCTGCGGCTTGGGCGAGCCCGTGGCCGGGCGCTTCGAGCGCGCCCTGTTCGAGAACGCGCTGATCAAGGCCCGGGAGGCGGAGCGCCTCGCCGAGGGGATCGGCCGCCTGCGGGAGGCCGGCTACCAGGTGATGCTCCTGAAAGGGGTCGCGCTGGACCTCCTGGTCTACCGCGAGCCCTGGGTGGTGGTCTCGAAGGACGCCGACCTCCTGCTCCGGCCCGAGCCCGGCCGCCGTCTCGCGGAGGACGAGCGGGACGTGCGCCGCTCCCTCTACCGCAGCGGCATCGAGTGCGACGTCCCGCGCCACCACGACGTGGACATGAACGGCGCGCTGCCGGTCCGCTTCGACCGCATCTGGGAGGGAGCCCGGAAGATCGGCTTCCATGGGCAGGAGGCGTTCGTCATGGCGCCCGAGGACCTGCTGATCTCCCTCTGCGTCAACTCCTGCCGCAAGCGGTTCTTCCGGCTCAAGTCCCTGTTCGACGTGGCCGAGAGCGTCCGCCGGCTCGAGCTGGACTGGGGACGGCTCGCGGGCCGGGCGCGGGAGGACCGCTGCGAGCGGATCGTCTACGCCGCCCTCCACGCCACGATGGAGACGCTCGGGTGCGAGGTCCCGGCCGGGGTCCTGGACGCGCTGGAGGTGCCGCGGACCCGCGTGCTGCTGATCCGCCGGCTCGTGACCCGCTTCCTGCGCCGCGGCTCGCTGGAGTCCCCGCCGTCCCCCTGGCTCCCGTATGCCACCTACCGCTGGGGGCAGGCGCTGCGCTCTCTCCGCGTCGCCCTGACCTGGGAGCCTCCGGCGCACCGCCGGGCCCTCGGCGCCCCTGCCGGCCAAGCTTGAAGCCTACCGGGCGACTCAGAACGTTACTCGCAATACTGGAGACGGGAAGCAGAGTCTGGCGCGCCTGAAAGCCGATCTCCCGCGCGGAGCGGCAGTTTGCTCGCGCTACGCGGCGATGGCCGGCGCTGCGAGGCGCTGCGCGAGCGTATCTATATAGATGTCGCGCCTATTCATATAAGAGGTGCTCTATCCATATATCCGGGGAGAGAAATTATATGGATGAGCTGCCCAGGCGCCTGTTTGAAGGCAGATCTATATAGACCGACAGTCTGTCTATATAGACTTCCTCCCGATTATATACACAGAGCGTCCACGTATATGATTTCCCCATCATCTATATAGATTGACCACGATCCTATATGGGTAGACCCCCATCCCATATAGATGGAGGCACAGTCTATATGGTTAGGCCATTCCCCTCCGGTTTTGACCTGTCTTCGGCCTCCCTTCAGCGGAGAACGGGGGGCGTTGCCGCGGGGTGCTTCCAGTGGACGTTGACGTATTGCCGGAGCTGGCTCAGCAGCTCTTGGCTGACCGCCTGGCGCCGTGTCGCCTCCAGAAGCTGCTCCCAGAGAGTCCGCATCTGGTCGTGCGAGATCGCGGAGAGGGACCCATCGGTCAGGGCTCTCCGGCAGATGCGCTCAGCCTTTTCGAGGTCTCCCGACTTCACGTGGTGCCCGTAGAGGTAGAGGAGGTCCAGGAAGGCATCCTTGTAGAGCTCGTGCTCGATGTCTGCCTCAACCACCTCATCCAAGAGCCGCTCGGCTTGCTGCTTGAATCCGAGGGCATCCAGCAGTCGAGCACCGGTGAACCTGCCGCGGATTCGCGTACGGATCTTGGGGTTCACGGCGAGCAGATGTGAGGAACGCCGAAAAGCTTGCAGGGCTTCATTCGGTTTATGTACCTCAATGAGGCACTCCACGCGGAGCATCTCAGCGAAGAGCACGAGATGGGAATCCCCGGCGGGGATCAGGGGGATGGCTTGATCGAGCGCCACCAAGCCCTTGGCAGGCTCTATCCCGGCCAAGATGTTGGCCATCTCGACCAGCGTGCGCGCAAGAAGAGCCCTTTCGGAGAGGCCCTCGTAGATCGTCCTGCATCTCTCCAGAGCATCCAGCGCCTTGGACACGTGCCCCTCATCCGCCAGGGTTGACGCGGTGATCGACAAGAGCCCCGCTTCCACGCGGAGGTCTCCGGTCCCCTCCTTGCGGTGCCGCTCCGCGTTCGCCAGCCCCTGATGCGCCCGCTTCCACTCGGCCGCCCGTCGCCGGGCGTTCGCGATCGCGGACCAGACCTGCGCCTGCAGGTCATGACCGGCAGCCTGGGCGATCTGTCGGCGCTGCTCCATGCCTTCGATGGACAGGAGGGCGAGCCCGGCGAGGAACTCGGCTTCCTCCCAGGCCGGCTTCTCCTTGACCTCGCCGAGCGCGAGGTTGAAGACGGCGATCGTGTGGCATGCCTTCGACATCCTCACTCGATCCCTCTGGCTCCGGCGGCTCGGCAGGCGCCGCAGCTCGGACCATTCCGCAACGGCGGCCAGGTACTCCACCCCCCACTTGCGTTCCCGGCCGACAAGATCGAGCACCAGTTGAACCGGACCCTCTCCCCGGAATCCCGGATTCTGGGCTCGCAGCTCGTCGACCAGGGTGCCGGCCAGTGCCCGGCACGGAGCGCAGGAAACGAGATGTTCCACCGCCTCCTCGGTCTCCTGGGGTCCCGCCTCTCCATTCAGAACCCGCCGCAACGCTTCCTGCCCCAGGTGGGACATTCAAGAGTCTCCTTAGATAGACCCCGCTTGAGGGTACTTAAGACTACGACGAAGTATAGGTCTCTGTACAGTTCGCGTCAGGGAGAAAATACGAGGGGCGCGGGAACGCCCCTCGCGGGGTGGGGGGTCACCCGTTGGGGTCCCAACCGCCGCCAATGTCTCCAGACGGCGGAGGTGGTTGGGTCAGCCCGTTGGGGTCCCAGCCGCCGCCAGCATCGGCCAAGGAGTACGACGCAGCGAGATAGAGCAGGAGCAGGACGAGACGAAGCATGACTTCTCCCTTCAGGGACAGGTGACCGCACGAGCGCCAGTGCCCGTGAAAGGGTGTCCCCGTGACCGGAGCATCCGCCTCTCTGGCCTCTCAGGACAAGCCTTGCTCGCGCGAATGGACGATGGCGGAGAGAGGAGCCCGAGGATGGAACCGCTCGCAATCCCGGTCCTGACGACGGAACGCCTAAGGCTGCGGCCTTTCCGCGGGAGCGACCTCGACGACTACGCAGCCATGTACGCGGACCCCGAGGTCGTGCGCCACCTGGGCCGGGAAAGCGGTGCGGAACAGGGCCGCGTGATCGGCTTTTCCCTGGGAGCGCCGGCGTCCTCGCCGGCATCTTTTTCCTCCCAAAGGCCGGCAAGGATGCCGGCGCTCCCAGGGAGAGAGGGCCTATACTCCTGGCATGCAGGACTCGACTCCCGAGCCCCTCCGCCCAAACCTCTTTGAGACCCTTCGCGATCTGGCCCGCGAAGGGCCGGTGGAGGTGACCGTACGCGGAAGCTGCATGGCCCCGCGGATCGCGGACGGCGAGCGGGTGCGGATCGCCGCGGCCCGGGTCTACTGGCCGGGAGACGTGGTGGCCTTCCGCGCCGGCGACGGCCGGCTCCGGCTCCACCGCCTGCTCGGCTACCGCCCCTGGGGCCGCGGGATCGCCCTCGTCACCCAGGGCGATCACTGTCCCTGCCACGACGGCGCCGTCCCCCTCGACCACCTCCTCGGCCGAATCGAGGAGCCGGTGCGGCTCGCGGATCGCCTGCGGGCCGTGCTCGCCGCCGTGCGCCTGGTCTTGCGATGAGCTTCGGCGACACCTTCCTCCACAATCCGGATCTCTTTCCCGCGCGCCGGTCCGGCGAGGCCTGGGGAGACCGGAAGCTCATCCTCGATCTCCCGGGCGGCCCCTACCGCTTCTCGGGCCTCTCGGCGGAGCAGGAGCGGGAAGCCCTCGGCCGCTTCGGCGAGCTCCGGCTCGACCCGGTTTCCAGTGCTGTCGACACGGAGCTGTTCCGGGCCTCGCCGTCCGACTTCCGCGAGATCGACACGCGCGGCTGGAACTACGACCTCGACCTCGACGCGGGTCCGTCCTCGCTCCGGATCGCGGGGCTCCACCTCGTCGGCCGGCTCGACTGGCGGCCCGCGCTCGCCGGGGCGCTCTGGACGTCCGACGCCGGGACCGACCGGTTCGCCGGGATCTTCGAGAACTTCTGCCGGGTGCTGGTCGCCTATCGCCTGCACGACATGGGCGGGGCGGTGATCCACGGCTCTGCCGTGGTGGACGGCGGCGAGGCCCTCCTCTTCGCCGGGCGCTCGGGAGCGGGCAAGACCACGGTCTGCCGCCTCGGCCTCGAGCAGGGCCGGACCGTGCTGAGCGACGACCTCAACGCCCTGCTCCCGGCCAACGGGAAGAGGGTGGCGCTCGCCGGCCTCCCCTTCACGGGCGACCTGGAAAGCGGCGGGGGAGCCGGCGCGGTCTACCCGCTGCGGGCGCTGCTGCGGCTGGAGAAGGACACCGAGGACTCGCTCCGCCCGCTGAGCCGGGCCGAAGCGGCGGCCTGTCTGCTGGCCTGCGCTCCCTTCGTCAACGCCGACCCCTACCGCCGGGCTTCCCTGCTGGCCAACGTGCTCGCCCTGGTGGGCGAGGTGCCCGCTTTTGCGCTTCGTTTTTCCCTATCGGGGCGGTTCTGGAATATCATGCCTTCTGCATGACTCCTCTCGATGGGCGCAGCGTTCTCAAGCCCGCTTCCGACGTCCGCTTTCGCATCGTGGACCGCGAGGCGGTCGTTGTGCGCCAGCGGGACTCCGAAGTGCTGGTCATGAGCGACGTCGCCGCCCGCCTCCTCGCCCTGGCCGACGGCGTCCGTCCGGTCGACGCCTGGCTGGACGTCCTGGTGGAGGAGTACGAGGTGGACCGCGGGACCCTGGAGCGCGACGTGCTCCAGTTCGCGGCCGAGCTGGCCGAGCAGGGGATCCTGGAGGTCGCGGATCGATGAGCTTCACCGAGGTCCTACGCAAGACCTGGCGTGACAATCTCCTGTTCTCGGTGCTGGTCGAGCTGACCTACCGCTGCAACCTGGACTGTTTCTTCTGCTACAACGACCTCGCCCTGCGCGGCGAGCCGATGAGCACGGAGGAGTACTTCCGGCTCTTCGAGGAGCTGCGCGACCTGGAGGTCCTGAACCTGACTCTCTCCGGCGGCGAGCCGCTGGCCCACCCGGACTTCCTGAAGCTGGGAGCCCGGGCGCGCGAGCTGGGCTTCGTCGTCCGCATCAAGTCGAACGGCCACGCCCTGCGCGGCGAGATGGCCCGGCGGCTGCGCGACGAGGTCGATCCCTTCCTGATCGAGGTCAGCCTCCATGGCTCCACGGCCGCTACCCACGACCGGCAGACGCGGGTGCCCGGCAGCTTCGAGCGCCTGCTCTCCAACCTGCGCGAGGTGCTGGACCTGGGCATGAGGGTCAAGATCAACAGCACGCTGACGTGCTGGAACGAGGACGAGGCCGAGGGCATGCTCGACCTCGCCGACTCCTTCGGGCTGCAGATCCAGATCGACCCCGAGGTCACGCCGCGGGACGACGGTGACCGCGAGCCGCTCTCGGTCGCCCCGTCGCGCGAGGGAGTGCACCGGCTCTTCGCCTTGCAGGCCCGGCGGGCGGTCGAGGCCGGCGCGAACCTGTTGATCGCTCACGGGGCGGACGATGGAACCCTGCCCGCTCCCGTCGAGAAGCACTGCGGCGCCGGCTCCGCGGGAATCGCCGTAGACCCCTACGGCAACGTCTACCCCTGCGTGCAGTGGCGCCGGCCCGTGGGCAACCTGCACCATCAGTCCATCGGGGAGATCTGGACAGGCTCGACGGATCTGCGGGAGGTGCGCGAGATCACGGCCGGGGCCAAGCGGATCGTGGACGGCTACGGTCCGTCCGGCTCCTTCCTCAACTTCTGCCCGGGCTCGGCGGCCACCCGGACGGGCGACCCCCTGGAAATCTACCCGGAAGCGGTGCTGCGGATGGAAGAGACGGAGAAGGCGTTCGGGGAGGAGAGGAAGAAGATCCTGTTGCCGATCCTGCCCTGAATCAAGAGCCCTGAATCAGGACGAGATCGGTCCCTGCGAGCAGACGACGACGTTTCCCTTGGCCGGGGGACGCGGGGCGCACACCGCGGCCATGGCCTCCAGCGGTTCCCTGTACAGGATGCGCGGCGGCTCGTAGCGGCGCCTGGAAAGGGCGGAGGGCGAGGAAGCACCCCCCTCGCCCGCACGCCCTGGCTGTTTCGGCTCCATTCGTTCCCACCCTTTCCCTTACTCGCTGCCGCTCCCACCACTTGGCGCCGGCGCCGGTCCGCGCCGCACGACCAGAGAGGGGTCTCCGAGGAGATTGTAGATGTCCAGCATCGCTCCGTCGCCCCCGCGGGCCCGGAAGTCATTCATCGATTGCAAGATCCAGTCCCCGAGGCGCCCGTCCTGGGGGACGCCTTGTGGGCCGGATACCTGGCGGTAGAACGTCCCGGCCAGTTGCCGCGCCTCGCCGTGGAAGGAGAGGCCCGACGGTCCCCACACCGCGGCGGCGCCCCCGGCCGGGCTCTTGACCAGCAGCTCGCCCAGAGAAGGTACGCCGGGCACCGCGAAACGGTTTACCGTGCAGGTCATGGCCGTGATCACCGGCAGCCGCTCGCCGTTGGTCAGGCTCGGCACGTCGTCGCTCGTGAGCAGGCCGTCGGCCGAGAGGCGGTCGAGACCGCCGTGGCCGACGAAGTCGATCAGCGAGGCGCCGTCGGCGATCCCCTGGAACAGCCGCGTCCGGGCCTGGGCCAGCGTCTCGGAGCCGAGATAGATGCGGTTCACCGCGTACCCGGCGGGGAGCTGGGACGCGATGCGGTCGCTGTCATCCGGGAAGCTCGCCCCGGCGTCGGGGCTGTCGGCGAGCATCAGGGCGTTGGCCGCCCAGGCGGGCTCGCCCGTGCTCTCGTAGGCCACGATCTTGTCGATGTAGGCGTCCAGCTCCGCGGCCGTTAGCACCGGGATGCGGCCCACAGCCAGGTCGGGCCGGCCGTCGCCGTTCACGTCGCCCAGGCGGTTGTCGGACGGGAACAGGCCGCCTTCGGCCTGGATCAGGAGCGGAGGCATGACCGAGTCGCCGAAGCCCTGGAGGTTGCGGTAGTCGAGGGTCCCCTCTCCCACCAGCACCACGTAGCGGGGGCGAACGGTCCAGGCCGTCGCCGCATGGGCGAGGAAGCTCCGCACGGCATGCGGCGTAGCCGTGCCGTGGCCGAAGAGGTCGGCCACTGCGTCGAGGCTGGCGACGGCCGCCTCCAGCCCCTGGCCGCGCCGATGGTCCGCCAGGCGCTCGGCCGCGCTCTCCATCCCCGCCGGCACGACGATGAGGACGTCGGCGCGGTTCGAGGCGTCCAGCAACTCGTCCGTGCTCCAGGCCCGCGTGGCGAGCGGCGTCTTGAGCGCGCCCGGTCCGACCGCGAGGTAGTGCGCGAGCGGGGAGGGGACGAAGCTGGCCCGGAAGCCGCCGGAGGGATCGGCGTCCACGGCCGCGCCCGCGACCCACCTCGGGTGCAGCGGGTTCGATACGTCGAACAGCCGGACCGTGGCATCCGAGAACCCGGTCACCGTGACCTGGAAGTTGCCGCCGCCGGTGAACGCCAGGGCATCGGCCGCGGCCTCGAACCGCCGCGGGTAGCCGACCTCGAAGCCGTCCACGAAATAGAAGCTGAAGGGAGCGCCGTTGCCGACCGCACCGAGGATCTCGAGCTGGTTCCCCGTCTCCTGGAGGACGCTGGCCGGGACAGCGAAGCCCGCCGTGTGGGGGGTGATCCCCTGCCACTGCGCCTCTCCCAGGAAAGTGCCGTTCAGGGTCACGACCGCCACGTGCTCGCCTGGGGTCGAATTGTCCGTGGCGCCGTGGAGCGACACCAGGACCGTGGCGTCGCCGGAAGGTGCGAGGGCCGGGGCGTCGAACGTGAACGTCCGCTTGCCGAGGTCGGGATCGCCGCTGATCACGAAGTCCCAGAACCAGTAGTCCGACTCCGGATCGGGCGAGATGGCCGTGGCCGGGATGACGTCCGACTCGAACGGCTTCGAATCAGGGAAGGAGGTCCCGGACGACGCCGCGGCCCGGGGCACCTTGCGGGTCTGCATCACCGGACCGGCCCCTTCCTGCAGCCGGTAGACCGTGTCGAGGCTGTACAGCGTCGGCTGGGCCTCGCCGTAGAAGAAGAAGCCGCGGGGCATCTTGGGAGTGTCCTTCAAATCCCTGCGGGAGCCCTCGATCGGTTCGGGGAAGAAGGCCACCTGCTGGCCGCCGCGGGTCAGGGAGATCTGCCCCTTGGCGATCGCCTTCTCGGCCTTGTCCACGGTCATGCCGAGCCAGGCCGCGACCTGCTCGCGCGTGACGTAGTACAGGCCGGTCTCCCGGATCGAGAGATGGACGCCCGTGTCCTGCGCCGCGAAGGCGGTCACCGAACGGGCTTTCCCGTCTGCCGCGGCGGCCCCCGCCGAGACCGTCTTGCGCAGGGTCGGATGGGCCTCGCGCTCGTAGGCGGCGCGGCGCTCCGGACCCTCCGGCCGCTCCCAGCCCGGCATCCCGGCGAACGGGCCGTGCGACCTCCTCTTGCCGTCGGCCTCGACCTCTTCCAACAGGTAGGCCTGGGGCTGGCCGGGCGCGGCGCCCTCGTCGTGGAAGCGGTAGGTGCCCCCCTGCGCCGCGTGGACCAGGCCCGGGAGCAGACCCTTGTGAACCGGCACATAGCGGCGGCCGTCCCAGCGCAGCAGGCGGAACCCGGCCGTGGCCGTCTCCGAGGCGGTCGTCCACTCGGCCCGCACGCCGCCGCGCTCGTCGGCGAAGGTGCGGAAGGAGGAGACCACGGCGTGCGTCAGCAGCCCCTCGGTCACCGCCAGCTCGCAGAGCGGGCCGAAGGTGAATCTGGCGCGGGCCTGGACGGTATTGCCGGTCTCGTCCACGTACGTGGCCTGCGTGCCGCCCGAGGCCGGCGTGCCCGTGGCCGCGACCCGCTGTCCGCCGGAGGACGGAGTGACCCTCACCTCGTAAGAGAGGAGAGCGGTCGCCCCGGCCGCAACGGTTTGCGGGTTCCAGGTGATGGGGCCGGTGGCGCCCACGGCCGGCTGGCTGACGAGCATTCCCTGGCTGATCTGCGCGGCCCCTGCGTAGACGGTGGCGCCGTTGTTGGGGACGTTCGCCGTCACCAGGTTCGCGCCCGAGAACGTGATCGCCCGGCTCGTGGGATTGACCACCCGGACCGTGACCGTGTAGTCGGACGGCACGTCCTCGTCGGGCGGGTTCGGCCCGGAATCGTGCCGGAGCTGCTGCTCCAGGTACGGCTTGAGCGGCGCCGCGCCGGCGTCGGTCGGCAGGTAGACCCGGAACGCGTTCGGCGTCGGGTTCGCCGCCGGCGGGTTGGCCGCCGCGAGGTCGTTGGTCATGTAGAACGTGGTGTAGTTCCCGTTCAGGCCGTTCTGGTTGTTGTACGTCGAAATCGAGACCTCGCCGGACCAGATGCCGTAGTCGGTGCTGTTCACGTCCGAGGTCCAGCCGGTGAACGTGTCGCGCAGCCACACGTCGTTCCCGGACAGCTCCACGCCGGTGTTGAAAACCTGCGTGGAGTAGGCCCCCGTCCGGCTGGAGAAGCTCATCTCGCCGACCGTGCCGTTGTTGCTGTCGAAGTCGAAGTCGTTCTTGGCGGCGGAGCAGCCCGCGGTGATGTAGGGGAACACATCGTAGCTGCGGGTGCCTGCCCCCACGTTCGTCGGATTGATCCCGAATTGGTTGAAGGAGTCGAAGTAGACGTTGAGCTCGGTGCCTCCCGCGCCGGAGTTGCCGTCGTGGGCGCGGATGCCGAGCGCGTTGATGTCGTCGCCGGCCGCCATGTCCACCCGCAGCTCCCAGTGGCCGGCGGCGATCTGGGTGTCCCGGATGCGGAAGTCGTCGATGAACAGGAAATCGTTGTTGCCGTAGCCGGTCACGTGGATGAAACGGATGCGGGTGTTCGCGGTGCGGAAGGCGCTGATGTCATAACTTTCGCCGGCGTTCGCGAGAGCACCGTTCCAGGTCTCCAGCAGGGTCCAGGGGGCGCCGCCGGTGGGTGAGACCTCGACGCTGAACTGGTCCCCGGCGTCGACGCCCGTGGTGCGGCGGTCGAAGGTCAGGATCGCTCCGCCGAACGCGGAGAGGTCCACCTGACGCTCGATGGTCGAGAGAGCGCCGCCGTTGTCCCCCAGCCGCAGCTCTCCTCCGGTGATCTGCATCTGGCCGTTGGCCGCGCTGTTGTTGTCGTTGGTCTCGATCCAGCTCGTGGTCCAGGGAAGCGACCCGTTGCTGTTGTTGTAGGCCGCGGCGCCGAAGTTGTCGCGGTAGTCGTCGACGGCGGTGGAGTCGAACAGGCTCAGCCAGTCGTCGTCGGCCCCGGCCGGTCCCGCGGCGTTGCCGGTGGTGAAGAGGGTCGTCCGGGCCGCTCCCGTCGGGTGCACGAGGCTGTAGGTCGCAACCGATTCGAAGTTGACGTTGCGGGTACGGTCGCGGCCGTCCGTGTCCTCGGTGGCCCCGCCGTCGCCGACATCGGCGTCGAAGAGCTCGATCACCAGCCGGGTCTGCTCTGGAGGCACCTCGATGAAATACCGGTAGAAGGTGTCCAACCCGCCCGCGTCGGAGATGTAGTCGCCGTTGGGTGTGCCGGCTGTGCTCCCCTGGGGCATGTACGGCGACGTTTCACCGCTCGATCCTGCCGGCAGATGCCGGGGGATGGCCAGCAGGGCGCCTCCCAGGAGCAGAGCGGTTCCAAGGATCGGACGGCGGACAGATGGACGGCGAGACGGGCTCATACGCGACCTCACACTACGGGTTACTACGGGATTCCTCTATAGGATAGCCATAAGTCCAATCTTTGTCAAAGTTGCAAGTCCGGGTGCGCACCGGTTGCTCACACGCCGCGGGAGGTGAGCACGATCTTGACAGTCCGGAGAAGGATCGAGAGGTCCAGCCAGAGCGACCAGTTGGCCAAGTAGGCCAGCTCGTAGCGCAGCTTGTTCTGCGGCGTGGAGTGATAGTCGCCGTTGACCTGGGCGAGGCCGGTGAGGCCCGGGGCGAGGGAGAAGCGCTCGGCGTAGCCGGGGATCTCCTGGAGGTAGCGCTGGACGAAGCCGGGGCGCTCCGGCCGCGGTCCCACGAGGCTCATGCTCCCCTGGAGCACGTTCCAGAGCTGCGGGACCTCGTCCAGGCGGAAGCGGCGCAGGAAGGCGCCGATCGGGGTCAGGCGGGAATCACCCGGCTGCGCCAGGACCTCCCCGGATTCGGCCTCGGCGTCCACCCGCATGGTGCGGAGCTTGAGCAGCGTGAACGGCCGCTGGCTGCGGCCGACCCGGGTCTGGCGGTAGAGGATGGGGCCTGGGGACGTGGCGCGCACGGCCGCGGCGCAGGCCGCGAGGACCGGCAGCGAGAGGAGGAGCAGGAGCGAGCCCGCGGCCAGGTCGAGCACGCGCTTGAGCGGCCAGTTGATCCGCCACTCCGTCTCGCGCACCACCTCCACCAGCGGCAGGTCGTGGACCCAGCGGTAGCGCATCCGGCCGATCAGGCTCTCGAACGGACCCGGCAGGAGGAGCACGTTGGTGTGGGCGGGGCGGGTGCCCGCCATCCGGTCGAGCAGCCGGCTCTGCCAGGAGTCGTCGCTGCCGGCGAGGATGACGTCCTCGACGCGGCCCTCGGCGAGGAGGGCGGGCAGGTCGTCGGCCGTGCCCAGGCAGGGGCCGAGCACCTCGTCCGCGCCGGATTCCGGGGGGGGTGGAGGCATCTCCCCCGGCCGGGGGACGAAACCGGCCACGCGCAGCCCGTGCCAGGGGTGGAGGCGCAGCGCCTCGGCGAGCTCCCGCGCGTTCTCGCCGCAGCCCACGATGGCTACGAGCCGCTCCAGGTGGCGGTCGGTGCGGTCGAGGAGCAGGCGCCAGCCGAGGAGCAGGAGGAAGTCGATCACCAGGTAGAGCAGCAGCACCGAGCGCGGGAACACCCGGTTGGCGAGGAAGTACCAGCCCATCAGCAGCAGCGCCTGGAGGCCGACCGCGGCGAGCAGACGGCGGGCGAGCTCGGGGCGGCTGCGCGGCCGTGGCGGGTCATAGAAGCCGAGGACGTAGAGAGAGACGAGCTGGACCCCCAGCGCCGGTCCCCACTCTTCGAACAGGAAGAGCAGGCGATCCTCGGGAAGCAGGCTCCGCGTGAAGGGGATCGGCAGGTAGATGCGCGCCAGGAAGGCGGCGGCAAAGGCGAGGATTGCCACGGCCCCGTCGCCCAGGAGGCGCAGCGTCCGCATGGGGGTCCGCTCGCCGCGCCAGGGAGTCATGGCGCGGACTTTATCCGAAACCGGCCATCATCCCCGGGCACCCGCGGCCGGACGGGATCGATCGACGGAAGCAGCGTGATAATCTGCGGCACCGCATTCAGCTCCCTGGAGGCGCGCTGCGATTCCATGAAAGTCACCGAGCACTTCGCCAAGGCCGACCGGCCCCTCATCAGCTTCGAGATCATCCCCCCCATGCGCGGGGGGGACGTCAAGGGCCTCCTCGCGCTGATCGACGACCTGGTCAAATACCGGCCGCCGTTCATCGACATCACGAGCCACGCGGCCGAGGTCATCTACGAGGAGACGCCGCAGGGCATCCAGCGCCGGGTCAAGCGCAAGCGGCCGGGCACCCTGGGCGTCTGCGCGCTGATCCAGAACAAGTACCACATCGACGCCGTCCCCCACATCCTCTGCCGCGGCTTCACCCGCGAGGAGACCGAGGACTTCCTGATCGAGCTCAAGTTCCTGGGCATCGACAACGTCCTGGCGGTACGGGGGGACGACAGCGGCTACCAGAAGCCGCTCCAGCACGGCCGGAGCGCCAACGCCTACGCCTGCGACCTGGTGCGGCAGATCGCGTCGATGAACCACGGCAAGTACCTGGAGCAGGACCTGCTGGATGCCGAGCCCTCCGACTTCTGCATCGGCGTGGGCGGCTACCCTGAGAAGCACTTCGAGGCGCCGAACCTGCGGCTCGACGTCCGCCGGGTCAAGGAGAAGGTCGAGGCCGGCGCGCACTATGTCGTGAGCCAGATGTTCTACAACAACGCCCACTACCTCCACTTCCTCGAGGTCTGCCGCGAGGAGGGGATCACGGTGCCGATCATCCCGGGGCTCAAGATCCTGAGCTCGCAGAAGCAGCTCTCCTCGATCCCCAAGACCTTCTTCGTGGAGATCCCCGACGCGCTCGCCGAGGAGGTCATGTCCGCCAAGCCCGAGCACGTGGTCGACATCGGCGTCGAGTGGGCCTTCAAGCAGAGCGAGGAGCTCCTCAACAAGGGCGTCCCCTCCCTCCACTTCTACGTCATGCAGAGCGCTGCGGCAATCAAGAAGCTGATGGCGAAGCTGAACCTCTAGGGAACAAGGACCAAAAGGACAGCAAGGACCTGAAGGACGCGAGGTGATTTTTCCTCGTCCTTGCTGTCCTTTATGTCCTTTGCTATTCTTCTCCCTGCATTACGAGCGGTCCGGCCACCGGCCGGGCTCGGCAACCTGGGACGGACACCCAAGGTGCCCTCTCGCTTAGCGAGGATGCGGCCGCCCCGGCGGCAACCAAGTGTCCGCGACGCGAAGCCCGTCTCGTGATGCCACCGAGACGGGCTTTTTGCATTGGCCTTGAGGAGCCTGAGGAGAATGACTGTGACCGATCCGATCTTCGATGTCCCCGTTCCGCAGCGCCCGGCTGACCTGGAGGCGCGCACCGCCGCCTTGGTCGCCGCTCTGGACGAGCGCATCCTCGTGCTCGACGGCGCCACCGGCACCGCCCTCCAGGGCGTCACCCTGACCGCCGACGACTTCGGCGGCCCCGACCTCGAAGGCTGCAACGAGAACCTCTGCGAGACCCGGCCCGACGTGGTCGACGGCGTCCACGAGGCCTACCTCTCGGCCGGCTGCGACATCGTCGAGACCAACTCCTTCGGCGGCACGCCGCTCGTCCTCGCCGAGTACGGCCTCGCCCACAAGGCGTACGACCTGAACGCTGCTTCCGCCAGCATCGCCCGGGCCGCCTGCGCTCGGTACGACACGGTCGGCCGGACGCATTTCGTCTGCGGCTCCATGGGGCCGACCACCAAGGCCATCTCGGTCACCGGCGGCATCACCTTCGAGGAGCTGATCGAGCACTTCCGCGTCCAGGCCCTCGGCCTCATGGCGGGCGGCGCGGACTACCTGCTCCTGGAGACCGCCCAGGACACCCGCAACATCAAGGCCGGCCTCATCGGCATCGAGAGGGCCTTCGCGCAGACCGGCTGGAAGGTTCCGGTCGCGGTCTCCGCCACGATCGAGACCACCGGCACCATGCTCGGCGGCCAGGACGCCGAGGCCCTCGCGGCCTCGCTCCTCCACGCCGACCTCCTCTATGTGGGCTTGAACTGCGCCACCGGTCCGGAGCTGATGACCGACTACGTGCGGACGCTCTCGGAGCTCTGCCGCACCCGGGTGGCCTGCGTGCCCAACGCCGGCCTGCCCGACGAGGACGGGCTCTATACCGAGGGGCCGGACGTGTTCGTCCGCGCCTTCACCCGCTTCCTCGACGCCGGCTGGCTCAACCTCGTGGGCGGCTGCTGCGGCACCACCCGCGCCCACGTGGCGGCTCTCGCCGGGCTGGTCCAGGGCCGCGCCCCGCGCAAGGTCCCGCACCACCGGCGCTGCCTGGTCTCCGGCCTGGAGGCTGTGGAGCTGACCGACGACAACCGGCCCCTCCTCGTGGGCGAGCGCACCAACGTCCTGGGCAGCCGCAAGTTCAAGCGGCTCATCCAGGAGGGGCAATACGAAGCCGCGGCCGAGGTGGGCCGCGCCCAGGTGCGCGCCCAGGCCCAGATCCTCGACATCTGCCTCCAGGACCCCGACCGCGACGAGATTGCGGATGTGGAGGCCTTCCTCGACCGGCTCGTGCGCATGGTCAAGGCCCCGCTGATGATCGACTCCACGGACGCGGCCGTCATGGAGCGGGCGCTCACATATTGCCAGGGCAAGTCGGTCCTCAACTCCATCAACCTGGAAGACGGCCGCATCCGCTTCGAGAAGGTCGTGCCCCTGGCGAAGCGCTACGGCGCCGCGCTGATCGTCGGCCTGATCGACGAGAAGGGGATGGCCGTCACCGTCGAGCGCAAGCTGGAGGTGGCCCGCCGCAGCTACCAGATCCTGGTGGAGGAGATGGGCGTCCAGCCCGAGGACATCTGGTGGGACGCCCTCGTCTTCCCCTGCGGCACGGGTGACTCGGCCTATCTCGGCTCGGCGGCGCAGACCGTCGAAGGGGTGAAGGCGGTCAAGGAGATCTTCCCGGACACCAAGACGATCCTGGGCGTCTCCAACGTCAGCTTCGGCCTGCCCAACGCCGGCCGCGAGGTGCTCAACTCGGTTTTCCTCTATCACTGCACCCGGGCGGGGCTCGACGCGGCCATCGTCAACACCGAGAAGCTGGCGCGCTACGCCGACATCCCGGCCGAAGAGCGCGAGCTGGCCGAGGCGCTGATCTTCCTGCCCGTGGGCGACATCGAGGCCGGCAACAAGGCGGTCGAAGAGTTCACCGCCTTCTTCCGCGGCCGGGCGTCCGGGGCCGGCGCGAAGCCCCGCGCCGAGCTGCCCCTCGACGAGCGCCTGTCCCGCGCCGTGGTCGAGGGGAGCAAGGAGGGGCTGGAGCCCGACCTCGAGCAGGCGCTCGCGGACCCCCGCTGGCCCGCGCCGCTCGACATCATCAACGGCCCGCTCATGACCGGCATGAGCGAGGTGGGACGCCTCTTCAACGACAACCAGCTCATCGTGGCCGAGGTGCTGCAGAGCGCCGAGGTCATGAAGGCCGCGGTCTCCTACCTGGAGCCGCACATGGAGAAGGTCGACGGCGTCGACTCCACCCGCGGCAAGATCCTGCTCGCCACGGTCAAGGGTGACGTCCACGACATCGGCAAGAACCTGGTGGACATCGTGCTCTCCAACAACGGTTTCACGGTGGTGAACCTGGGGATCAAGGTGCCCTCCGAGCGGCTGATCCAGGCCGTGCGCGAGCACCAGCCGGACGTCATCGGCCTCTCCGGCCTGCTGGTCAAGAGCGCGCAGCAGATGGTGATCACGGCGGGAGACCTGGCGGCGGTGGGCATCGACACGCCGCTGCTCGTCGGCGGCGCGGCGCTCACCCGGCGCTTCACCCACCGCAAGATCGCGCAGGCGTACAGCGGCCTCTGCACCTACGCCAAGGACGCCATGCACGGCCTCAAGCTGGTCGAGCGCCTGATGGACGGCGCGGCCCGGCCCGAGCTGGAGCAGGAGGTTGCCTCCCTGATCGAGGCGGACACGGTCGAGACGCCAACCGGCGAGACCGGCCAGTCCGCGGCCGCACCGGCGGTGCACGTCATCCGCAAGGACGTGCCCGTGCCGCCGCCGCCCGACGTGGAGCGTCACATCGAGGAGCTGGACCTCGACGAGGTCTGGTCCTACTTGAACCCGCAGATGGTCTACGGCAAGCACCTGGGCCTGAAGGGCTCGGTGCGCAAGCTGCGGGAGGAGGGGGATCCCAAGCTCGCCAAGCTGGAGGCCGTAGTGGAGGATCTCAAGGATGTGGCGCGGAGCGGAGGCATGAGCGCGAGGGGGGTCTGGCGCTTCTTCCCGGCGGAGACCGAGGGGAACCGGCTGACCCTGATCTGTCCGGAGACGGGAAAGCCTGTAGCCTCCTGGGACCTCCCGCGCCAGGACCGCGAAGGCGGCCTCTGCCTGACCGACTTTGTCCTGCCCGGAGACCACGTCGCCCTCTTCGTGACCACGGCCGGCGACGGGGTGCGCGACCAGGTGGAGGAGTGGAAGAAAAAGGGCGAGTACCTCAAGAGCCATGCTTTCGCCGCCCTGGCCCTGGAGACGGCCGAGGCCGCGGCCGAGCGGCTGCACGCGAAGCTGCGCTGCGCCTGGGGCTTCCCCGACCCGCCGGAGCTGGCGCTGGAGGACAAGCTGGCCGCCCGCTACCGGGGCAAGCGCTACAGCTTCGGCTACCCGGCCTGTCCGGACCTCGCCTTCCAGCGCGAGCTCTTCAAGGCCCTGCGCCCCGAGGAGATCGGGGTGCACCTCACCGAGGGGGACATGATGGACCCCGAAGCCAGCGTCTCGGCGCTGGTCTTCCATCATTCGGACGCGAAGTACTTCGGGGTGTAGGGGCGGCGCTACTGCTTCGAGTTTTTCGGGGAGAGGTGGCGGACGGCCAGGTTGGAGTACTGAGCGATCGAGTCGTAGTGTCCGTCCACGTGGTACAGGGTCGCTCCAGCCTGGATCCCGGAGGCAGCGATGATGAGATCAGCTGGAGGGATGGTAATGCCTTGCCGACGGAGCTGGAAACCCAGTTCGGTCGCGAGAGCGAACTCCTCGGATCCAAGATTCAACCAGTGGAACGCTTGGAAATCGGCCTGGAGCTTACGGTAGTTCGCTTGATCCGGTGCGAAGGCCAGGATTTCCACCTGGATGATGCCGTTGACTGCGACGCGTTCTGTACCAATCGCCTCAGCGACAGCGGCTTGCACTGCCGGAGATCCGGACGGACGGTAGTATTCGATAAATGCTGAGCTGTCTATGAGGATCAGCGAGCTCATCCACCCGCCCGAAGCTTCTGGAGAGTCTCTTGATCGAGCTCCAGCGCAATCTGGCCACGGTGGCTAAGAGCCTCCGTCAGTTGTCTCTTGCGGACGACCTCGATCAAGGCGATGCGGATCGCTTCACTTTTGGTTGGCACTCCCAGGGCTTCCTGGGCCTGCTCCAACAGTGTGGGATCTAGGGTGACTGTCATACGAGTCATGGAGCACCTCAAGCCTGCACCAGCATCATACACCACTCGAAACACCGCCCCTGAGCTTTGTCCGCTGGACATCGCTTCAGCCCTCCTCGTAAACAGACCAGACCGGCATCCCAGCCGGTCGGTCTACGAGGAGGGAAGATCATGCACAACGCAACTGCCGCATCTCGTCAACGGTTGATTTCACGGTACAGACAGAGTGAAGACCCCTCCCCATCCCTCCCCGCTTCGCGGAGAGGTCGCCCCCATCCCTAACACCTTTGCCCCAGGGCTCGTATACTGGAAAAGTCCCCGGGCGGGACGGAGGGTAGCCATGCCGACGTTGCGCGAGTCCATCGAGGCGAAGTACGAGATCCTGGAGCGCATCGGGCAGGGAGGGATGGGAGCGGTCTACAAGGCTCGCCACCGGTTGCTCGACCAGGTGCGCGCCATCAAGGTCATCCGCACACCGGTCGAGCTGAGCGCCGAGGCGGGGGAGCGGTTCCTGCTCGAAGCCCGCGTCGCCAGCCGGTTGCGACATCCCAACCTGGCCGTCCTTCATGACTACGCGGTCGCCGACGACGGCAACGCCTGGCTCGTGCTGGAGTGGATCGAAGGCATCACGCTCCGGGAAGCCCTCCGCCGCCATGGGCCGCCGCCCCTCCCCCTGTCCTTGGAGATCGCCAGCCAGACTTGCGAGGCCCTCGGGTATCTTCATCGCGAGCGGATCATCCATCGCGACGTGTCCCCCGGCAACCTGATGCTCACCCGCGATTTCGACGGCAAGCCCCTGGTCAAGCTCATCGATCTCGGCCTCGCCAAGGCGCTCGAAGGCACCGGCGACGGGCTCACCACCGGCGGTCTCTTCCTCGGCAAGCTGCGCTATGCCTCGCCCGAGCAGTTCGGGTCCGAGGGCGTGGACGCCCGCAGCGATCTCTACTCGCTCGGGGTCGTCCTCTACGAGATGCTCACCGGCTGGTGCCCGGTCGAAGGGCACGACCCGATGTCCTGGATGGCGGGGCACCTCTTCCGCAACCCCCTGTCGTTCGACGAGAGCGATCCCCAGGGGCGGATTCCGGATGACCTGCGCGAGCTCGTGCTCCGGACGCTCTCCAAGAAGCCGGACGAGCGCCCCTCCTCGGCCGAGGAGATGGCCGAGACCCTGCGGCGCATCCAGGACCGCTATCCCCTTCTGGGGGATGAGATGGAGGGCGTCTTCGGTGATGCCGCGGCCGACGCTCCCATCGCCATCGCCCCTGTAGAGGTGGAGAAGGAGCCCTCGGTCTCACTCGCCCTGCGCCAGCCGGAGCCGGAGGGGGAGACGTTCGAGGCGCTGCCGCTGTTCGCGGCGCCGACGGCGGCGGAAGCTGCGGAGCCGCTGTCCGACTCCATCCCCCTGCCTCAACGTGACGACCGGCGGATGATCTGGGACGAGGGAGAGGAGGACGTCGAGGTCATCGAGCCGGAGCTGCTCGGCCCGGCCCAGCGGCCTGACCGCTCCTGGGGATCGCTCGCGGCAGCGGCCCTGCTGCTCGTCTCGCTACTCGGCGTTTTCCTCTGGTATCAGCGGCCCTCCGCGTCCTCGCCGTCCACCCCTCCGCCGTTCGCCCCTCCCATGTCGGAGGAGCCTTCCGCGGACGTCCAGCTCATGAATCCTCTGGAGGAGCCGGATGCTCCTCCGGCGCAGGAACCCGAGATCATCGAAGAGATACCGGCAGAGCTCATGCCGGAGCCGCAGGTCGCCGAGCCGGCGCCTGTGCCCATGGAGCCGGTGCAGATCGCGGAGACGGAAGAGCTCGAGGAGATCCTTCCCGAGCCCACACCCGCTCCCGCTTCGCCGCGGCGCGCCAGCCGTCCGGAGCGTCCCCGGTCCAGCGAGCCGGGCCGGATCGCCGCGGCCTCCCAAACCCCGGCGCCGAAGCGCGCGGTCCCGTCCGGGCCTCCCGCTTCCCGCCTGGCGGGCGTCCTCCGGTCCGGTCCGGGAGTCGAGATGCCGATCCCCCTGGACTTCCCGAGCGTGCGCTATCCCGCGGGTGCCCGCGGCCGGGGACTCAGGGTGGACGTCCACCTCGACATCCTGGTGGACGAGAGAGGGAAGGTGCTGGAGGCGGTCGTGCGCGAGGGGGACACCGCGGGGCTGGGCTTCAACGAGGCCGCGGTCAACGCCGCCCTCGCCACCCCGTTCCAGCCGGCCACCCGCTGGGACATCCCCGGCAAGGCCTGGACCGAGCTGATCATCCAGTTCGAGGAGCCCGGCCTTGAGTCGGAGCGCGGACGGTAATATTCTTCTAGCCTCGTTCGCCCAAATAAGTCCGACAACTCCCGACTCCGGGGAGGCGGTGAGAGCTTGGCCCTTCTCCACGAGCACATCGAAGGCAAGTACGAGATCCTCGCGAAGCTCAAGGAGGGGGGCATGGGGGCCATCTACAAGGTCCGCCACCGCCTGCTGGACGAGGTGCGCGTCGTCAAGGTCATCCGCTCCCACATGGAGCCCACGGGCGAGACCGGGGAGCGCTTCCTGCGCGAGGCCCGCGTCGCCAACCGCCTGCGCCACCCCAATATCGCCGCCCTCCACGACTTCGCCATCGCCGAGGACGGCAACGCCTTCATTGTCATGGAGTTCATCGACGGGCTCAACCTCCTGGAGATCCTCCAGACGAACGGCCCGCCGCCCCTCTCGCTCACCCTGGAGATCGCCCGCCAGTCGCTCAAATCCCTCGGCTATCTCCACCGCCAGAAGCTCGTCCACCGCGACGTCTCGCCCGACAACCTCATGCTCACCCGGGACGTCGACGGTCATCCGCAGGTCAAGCTCATCGACCTCGGCATCGCCAAGGCCTTCGGCGGGGGAGCGGGCGCGCTCACCACGACCGGCATCTTCCTGGGCAAGCCGCGCTACGCCTCGCCCGAACAGTTTGGAACCATCGGGCTCGACGCCCGCAGCGACATCTACTCGTTCGGCATCGTCCTCTACGAGCTGCTGACCGGGCAGTGCCCGATCTCGGGCAAGGATCCCGCGTCCTTCATGGCCGGCCACCTGCTCCGGCCGCCGCTCCCGTTTGAGGAGAGCGACGTGCGGGGGCGGGTGCCCGAGGAGCTGCGCTCGATCGTGATGCGCGCTCTCGCCAAGAAGCCGGAGGAGCGCTTCGAGTCCGCCGAGGACCTCACCTGGGCCCTGACCCTGATCCAGGACCGCTTTCCCCTGACCGGACAGGAGCTGGACGAGGTCTTCGCGGCCTCACTCCCGGCGCTGACCCGGCCGATCCCCCTGCCTCTGCCGGGCTCGACCCAGGACAAGCTCGACCGCGAGTTCCTGATGACCGCGGCCCCGGAGCCGCAGCCGGAGCCGGAGCCGCCCGCCCGTCTCCATCTCGTGGACAGCACCCGGAGGTCCGTGCCTTCTCCTTCCCCGACGATCGACCTGGACGACACCCTGCCCCTGGCCTCGGTCCGGGCGAAGAAGGAGGAGTCCCTCCTCGACGCCACCTGGCTGTCGGTCCCGCGGCCGGCGAAGATCGAGCGGGCGGATATTCCTCTCGAATCGCCTCTCGGCGGGGCGGCCCCGGAGGGACGGGCAGCGGCGGTCTCAGGAGGGGGCTGGAAGAAGGTGGCCATTTTCGCCGGATTGGCCGTCCTGCTCGCCGGCGGCGCCGGGCTCTGGTGGCTGGCCCCTTGGGAGACGGAGCCCGCCCCGGTCGCGTTGGAAGCCTCCGATCCAATCCAGATCCCCGCTCCGGGCACCGTTCCCGCCAGCCTGCCTGTGGAGAGCGCTCCGATCCTGCCCGTTGAGGCCGTGGAGACGCCGGTCCTGGAGCCGTCCCCGATACCGGCAACGCCCACCCCGGTTCCTCCGAAACGCCGCGAGGTGGCGCCCGAGGATGCGGTCACGACCGGCGAGGCCGACCCGCCCATGGAGCGGGGGCACCTCATCCGCAAAGGCATGCCCAACGTGCTGGAGCCCGAGGCCAGGGAGTTCCCAGCCTACTCCTACCCGGAAGCCGCCCGGGGCAGCGGCAAGACCGTCATGGTCCGGGTCCGCGTGCTGGTGGACGAGAACGGCCACGTGATCGAGGCTGTCGTCCGCGAGGGGGGCGGCTCCGGGCCCGGCTTCAACGAGGTCGCCCTGGAGACCGCGCGCAAGACCCTGTTCCATCCCGCCACCCGGGACGACATCCCGGGCCGGATGTGGACCGAGCTGATCTTCGAGTTCGCCGAGTAGGGGTTGCATTCAGAGGTCGGATGTGTATCATTCGCCGTGCATGGTCTTTCTCCTTTAATGGGGTTAGGAGAGGCGCTGGCGATCCCGCACCGGCGCCTCTCCTGGTTCTTTGACCCCTCCCGCGCTTTTTCCTGAACACCCCCACTCGTAGTAACCTGGACACCGTGACAGTCTGCTTCGTATACAGATCAGTCCAGTGAAGGTGACCGTATGAAGCCGCTCCCGATCGCTCTCGCCCTGTTCCTCACCGTAGGCGCTGCCCACGCGGCCCCCGCATCTCCGGGGTCGCGAAGGGCCGACGCGCGCCAGCTCCTCCGTCTCGCCGAGGCGGGTGCCGCGGATATCTCCAAGGCAGCCCAGGCTTCCCAGGGGCGGGTCGCCCGCTCCCGGCCCGAGCAGCGGCCGTTCTGGCAGTCGGTCAACAAGATGGAGGGCGCGCTCAAGCGCGTCCGCGCCGGGATGCTGGCCCGCGACACGACCTTCTTCCCGGCCCTGGAGAACGGCAGCGTCGTCCTCGGCGAGCTGCGCGTGGCCTGGGCGCGGATGGGCGTGCCGGACCCGGGCGTTGCCGAGGGAGTCCGCATCCTCTCCCAGTCCTACCAGCTCCTGCGGGTCGGCTACGGCCGCGAGGCGGTCCGCCACCGCAAGGGGCGCGGGCTCACCGAGGACGAGCGGCTGCGGTTCCTCCGCATCCAGCAGGCGCAGCAGCGCTTCGCCGATCTGTTGAAGGAGCTGCAGGAGCGCGCGCAGAAGCGGGGCGACGCGGCCCTGCTCGCCGAGCTCCAGCGCATGGCCGCGGAGGCCGAGCGCATCGCCGCGGCCCAGCTCACGCTGGAGGCCTACCTCAACGCCCTGATGATCGCCGACGCCCAGCGGGGGGAGTGGACCGCCAACACCCAGTACGCGGCCCCCGAGGACCGCGACGAATGGCAGGAGGCGGCGACGGCGGTGGAGGAGCTCTACACCGAGGAGGAGATCGGCCACGTCTTCCTGCTCGATCTGGGTAATCTGGACGGTCTGAACGATTTGAACGATTCCCCGGCGCCCGCGCCCCTGGCCCTCACTCATTTCGAGGAGTCTACCGAGATCCCCGAGTCCCTCGCCGAGCCGCTCGCCGAGTCTCTCGTCGAGCCGGGCGTCCAGGTCTACGAAGCCGTCGAGCTTGACCTGGTGGAGGAGGAACAGGCCCTCTTCGAGGAGGAGATGGAGGAGACCGCGGACATCAGCCTTGAGGTCGTCGAGGAGATCGTGGAGATCGTGGAGGAGGAGCCCGGGGAGATCGTGGCCGAGGAGGTTGCGGCCGAGCACGCGGAGACCGCCGAGGACACCGAGGCCGAAGGCGAGGAGGAGGCTTCTGCCGAGGGAGAGGTCGAGAAACAGGCGGAGGGAGAGGCGGCGGCGGAGGTTCTCGAGGACATCGAGGTCGAGGACCTGGCGGTGGAGGAGAAGGCGGTGGAGAAGAAGGGCGAGAAGGCTGTTCCCCAGACCGCCGTTACCGAGAAGGAAAGGAAGGAGCCCGCTCCTCCCACGAAGAGCAAGAAGAAGGGCGCGAGCCCGCCCGTCAAGAGGTAGCTCAGCCCTCACCCCCGGCCCCTCTCCCGGGGTTCCGGGTGTGCGGCCGGGAGAGGGGCCGGGGGTGAGGGGCCGCAGGCCACGGAGATGAGCTAAGATCCCACCTCCGCCCAGCAGCACAGGAGGTATCGATGGGTCTTCTCAGCGGCACGGTCAGCGTCACCCGTTTCAACGTTTCAATCCCCCCGGACGGCCCCGACTTCGAGCGCGCCCGGTTCTGGGCCATCGAGCCCGGCTCCGAGGTGCGCGAGCGCATGGGGTTCGTCCCCTTCGAGATCGATGCGCCCTATGAGGTCGGCCAGGGGCGCTGGGCCTTCCGCGTGCGGATCGACAAGATTCGGCCGGACCCCACCGCGGTCAAGGAGCGGGTCCGGGAGCTGATCAAGACCGAGATGGAGACGACCGGCGCGCCGTTCGTCGGCTCCAAGACCCGCAAGAAGCTGCGCGAGCTGGCCGAGTCGGAGCTTTGCCTCCACCAGGCGCCGCGCACCAGGATCCTGGAGTGCTGCATCGACGGCTCCATCCTCTACGTGGCCAGCACGGCCAAGACCTACCTGGGCACGGTCCTCACCCTGCTGCGCCAGGCCGGCGTCGAAGCCGACTTCAAGGCTCCATGGCTCGACGAGGCCCCCGAGGCCGACGAGTCGAGCGACGTCGTCATCCCCAAGGAGCCGGGGCAGTCGGTGCTCGGCTGCCGCTTCCTCCGCGTGCTGCTGGAAGAGCCCGAGGTGATGGTGGAGCCCGAGACCGGGAGCGTCCGCCTCGCCACGCGGGAGGCCAAGGCCACCCTCACCGGCGCCGTGCTCCACGACCTCTTCCGCTTCCTGGAGGAGGGGGCCGAGATCCTCTCGGCCAAGATCCACGTCGGTCCCGTGCTGCTGCGCTTCGACGCCCTTTCCTACCGCCTCAACGGCCTCAAGCTGGAGCCGGTCCGCAACGAGCACTGGACGGTCGACCTCGACCAGCGGCTGGAGCAGATCGGCAGCATCTTCGAGACCCTGGACGGCAAGTACAGGGAGCTCAAGGGCAAGCTGAACGGGGTGTCGGCTCCGCCTCCTCTGGAGGTAGAAGAGGAAGCGCCCTTCGACGTGGCCGCAGCCTCGTGAGCCTGCGCCTCTTCCTGGTCCGCCACGGCGAGACCTCCGGCAACCGCGAGATGCGGTATCTCGGCACGGCGGACCAGCCGCTGTCCCCGACCGGAGTGGAGCAGGCCGAGCGGCTCGCTTCGTCCCTGGCGCCTTTGCGCCTGGCGGCGGTCTACGCCAGCCCCCTGCGCCGGACCGCGGATACCGGGCGGCGCATCGCTGAGGCGCGGCAGGTGGATCTACGATTGGAGCCGCGCCTGCGCGAGCAGGCTTACGGCGAGTGGGAGGGGCTGACCCGCGCCGAGGTCCTGGAGCGCGACCGCGACCGGCTCCTCGGCTGGGAGGCGGACCTGGGACTCGCCCCGCCCGGCGGCGAATCGCTCCTCTCCGTCCAGGAGCGGACGCTCGGCCTCGTGAACGACCTCGCCCGCGAGCACTCCGGCGAGTGGATCGCCCTGGTCACCCATGTGGGACCGATCAAGGCGCTCCTCTGCGCCGCCCTGGATGTCCCTCTCGCCACGGCCCGCCGCCTGTTCCTCGATCCCGGGACAGTGACTGTCCTCGACTGGGGAGAGCACCCGGTCGTCCGCCTGTTCAACGCCCACGGCCATCTCGGCTGGGAGTCGGCGCGCTGGATGGCGAGCGGCTGAAAATTTTTTCAGCGTGCCAAAATGCCGGCAGACGCGTTGGAAAAAAATTTGGCGCGCCAAATTTTCCGTAGGCGCTCTGAATTTTAATTTGGCGCGCCGGATTTTTTTCCAGAGCGTTCCAAAATGGATCTGCCGCGCCAAAATGCCATTCAGCGCGCCGGATTTTTTTTCAGCGTGCCAAAATGCCGGTAGACGGGCCGGATTTTTTTTCGGCGCGCTGGATTTTCTTTTGACGCGCTCGAACTCCGGTTGGAGGGTTGACAGGGAATTCAGCGCGCTGGAAAAAATTTCGGCCCGTCTGCCGGCATTTTGGCCCACCTGTCCAAGAATCCACATTCCCGGATGGACAGCGTCCGTAAAAATGGACGGCTCGGCCGTGGCGGATCCGGACAACCGGAGCCCGGTCCTCTGGGAGCGTCTGGCAGAGGCCCTGAGGACCGATACCGACGATATCTGGGCGCCCGACGTGCGGGAGCTGACTATTTCGCTTTTCCAGAAGCTTGCGGCGGACGGCGACGAGGGGGCGCGGCGCCTGCTTTCCGAGCTGCCGCCGCCTTGAATTCCGCCACCACCGGGATGTGGTCGGAAGGGTGCTCGCCCTTGCGCTCGTCCCGGTAGAGCGACACCCCGGTACACCGCTGAAGCATCGTCTTCGTCCCCAGGATGAGATCGATCCGCAGGCCGTTGTTCTTCGGAAACGCGAGCATCCGGTAGTCCCACCAGGTGAGCAGGCCCCCCTCCTCGTGGTGCTTGCGCAGGAGGTCGAACAGCGCCCACTCCATGAGATAGGCCAGGGCCTCGTGCTCCCGCGGGTGGAAGTGGATCTTCCCCTGCCAGAGCTCGGGGTAGCGGACGTCCCGCTCGTCCGGGGCGATGTTGAAGTCGCCCAGGAGGAGCAGCGGCTTCTTCGGGGATTCGGCGGCTTCGAGGAACTGGCGCAGGCGCACGAGCCAGTTGAGCTTGTAGATGAACTTCTCGCTCTCGGGCGACTGGCCGTTGGGCACGTAGACGTTGACGATCCGGACGCCCCCGACGGTCCCCGCGATGAGCCGCCGCTGGGCATCGGGCTCGTCGTCGGGCAGCCCCCGGACGACGTCCGTCAGAGGCTTCTTCGACAGGATCGCCACTCCGTTGTAGGTGCGCTGCCCGAACAGCTCCACGTGATAGCCCAGCTCCTCGAAGGCGGAGACCGGGAAGAGGTCGTCCGTGGTCTTCGTCTCCTGCATGCAGAGCACGTCCGGCAGGAGGCGGGATGTCCAGTCGAGGACCCGGTCGAGCCGGGAGCGGATCGAGTTCACGTTCCAGGTGGCGACGCGCATGGATGGGAAGCGTACAGAAAGTTGTCCGCGACCCCAAACACTCTGAAAGGGTGCTCCGTATATATGGATGGAGACGGCAGAGACGAGCCAAGACAATCTCCTCTCCAACCTCCCTCCTCCGAAGCCCCGCCCAACCAGCGGGGCCTTTTTTTTGGGAGTTGATCCCATCCTCCCTCTCCCCAACCCTCTCCCTCACCTGCGTGAGGGAGAGGGGGCCGGAGACCACCGGGGCCTAAAAGATCGGTGGCCCCTCTTCCTCCGGAGGCGGTGCACCTTCGCGGAACCCACCCCGATCCCGGAACCGCCTCCCGGGAGGAGGACGCCGACGCGGTCCCTGCTGTCCGAAGCCGGCCGGACCCGGGGGGCGCAGGCGGGAGACGATGCGGAGGTACTCCTCCTCCTGTTCGGGGGTCAGGATCGACCGGGTGGCGACCACGTTCCTCGCCAGTGCCTGCTCCAGAGCCAGGAAGTCGCGGGCGGCCTGCCGGAGCAGCTCGTCGATCCGCTCGCGGTCGGGCTCGGAGGCGATCAGCTCCCGCCGAACCTCGCGCTGCGTCTCGGCCTGGCGCATCCGGATGCGGAGCGTCTCCTCGAAGAATTGCCTCTGGATCTCCAGGAAGCGGCGCCGCGCCTCCCCTTCGAGGTCCAGGCGGTCGGCCAGGCGGGTGAACCGGGGAAGCGGCTCCCCGTCCATCCCCTGACCGCCTTGCCTGGGAAGAGGACGATTCTCCGGTCGAGGAGCTTCCCGGGTCGCCAGCTTCCGCGACGCCATGGCCACGACGAGCCCCAGGTTTACCCCCACCGAGAGGAGGAGGGCGATGATCACCCACCAGCGCCTCACGGCTCCAGGTCCTCGATCGCTGTCCAGTAGCTCTCGGCCAGACTGCCGTCGACTTCCGACAGCTCCTCGTCCGTTGCCTGGACCTCCTCAGCCGGGGTCTCCTGAGTGGGCCAGCTCCCCCCGACCCCGGCTCCGAGGGCGGTGCCGAGCACCAGGGCGGCAGCCGCGGCGGCCCGTACCCAGACCGGAGCCGTGCTCCAGGAGAGCCCCGTGGTATCCGCTGACGCCGCCCGGGCGCGGGCCGCGACCCTCTGGGCGAAGCCGGGCGGCACCGGCGCGGACGGCGGCAGGGAGAGCCCCTCCCAGCTCCGCTGGAGCCGGCTGTACTCCCCGGCCAGCGCGGGATCGCGCTCCATCCGCGCCCTCAGCTCGCGGGCCTGCTCCTCCGGCAGCTCCCCGTGAAGGAGACGCATCAGCTCGAGCTCGTTCCGGTTCATCTCTTGCCCTCTGTCCCTGGAACCCGCGGTGCGCCCTTTTCCTGCGCATCCTCCTGCGCCTGGACTGCCTCGATCCTGCGCATCGTCCGAAACAGGCGGCTCTCCACTGCCCCTTCGGTGATGCCCAGGACCTCGGCGATCTGCCGGTAGGATAAACCCTCGAACCGGGCCAGGATCAGGACCGTCCGCTGGTTGTCCGGGAGCTTTGCGATCGCTTTCCGGGTGAGCTGCCAGAGCCTCCGGGCCTCCAGGGCGGCGGCCGGGCCGGGTCTGGCGTCAGGTGGATCGAAAGCCGGCGCATCCGGCTCTTCGGGATTGGCTTCGAAGCGGAGAAAGCGCACCAGCTTGCGCCGCCGCAGCTTGTTCAGGCAGTGATTCACCGCGATGCGGTAGAGCCAGGTGTACACCTGGCCCATGGGCCGTGCCTCCCCGGCCTTCCGGAAAGCCTTGAGGAAGACCTCCTGGGCCGCGTCGCGGGCCTCCTCGACGTCGCCGAGCATGCGTTCGCAGAGGCGGAGCAGGCGCTCCTGGTGGTCCTCCACCAGGGGTGTGAAGGCGCCCGCGTCCCCCGCGGCTACCCTCGCGAGGGCTTCCCAGCCCGGGTCCGTCGCGGAATCGGTGCCCACTCGCCGGATGAAACACCTCCAGGGGAGGAATCCTGCGGGGCGGCTAGCTCGGCGGTCGTCCGCCGATGGTGCCGCCGCCGGCAAGCTGGCTCTGGAACTTGGAGATGTGCTCTTCCACCAGGCGGTGGACTCCGAGCCTCTGCAGCTCGGCGGCGAGCACCAGGATCTGATTGGCCTTGAGGGGGTGGTCCTTGTAGATGACCCGAAGCACCAGCTTCAGGGCGGCGTCCAGCTCGGGATCGAAACCCCCCTCAGGAGGCATTGCGGCTCTCCGCCGCTTCGTGCATCTCGTCGGGGTTGTAGTCGTAGATCAGGGAGCGGACCGTATGGGTCGGCGCGATGGCGACTCCCTCCTCGTAGCCCCACATGAAGATCGTCTCCCACGGGCAGTAGCGCGCGCAGAGCTGGCAGCCGATGCAGCGCTCCAGGTCGACCTCGACGAGCTTCATGAAGTCGCGGAACTCGGGACCGGGGACGATCTCGATGCAGTCCACCGGGCAGAACGAAATGCAGGCCTCGCAGCCCGTGCACCCGGTCTGGTCGATGACGGCCAGTTGCTTGGGCGGCTTGGGCCGGGGCGGCTTGTCGATCTCGATCTTTTTCGGGTATGGGAAATCGGGCATTGTGGTCTCCGTAAGTCCGGCTACTTTACCAGAACACTCCGGAGCATGGCAGAATTCGCGCCGTGGTTCTCCCCGTCATCATCGACCGCGTCTCCCGCTTCATCTCCAACCCGGGAAGCGCCAGCTTCGAAGAGCTGGCCCTGGAAGCCTTCGCGTTCCAGTTCGAGCGCATCGAGCCCTACCGCCGGATGTGCGAGGGGCGCGGCGCCGTGCCGGGAAGCGTCTCCGACTGGCGGCGGGTGCCGCCCGTGCCCACCGCGGCTTTCAAGACCCTGACGCTCGCCGCCGAACCCGCCCGGGAGGTCTTCCGGAGCAGCGGGACGACCGGAGAGGCCCAGAGCGTCCATCACCATCCGTATCCCGACCTCTACCGGCTGACCATCGACGCCTCGTTCCCCGGCTTCTGCCTCCCGTATGGCAACAAGACGCCCATGCTCTCCCTGGTCCCTACACGGGAGCAGCTCCCGGACTCCAGCCTCTCCTTCATGATCGACCACGTCCTCGCCCGCTGGGGAACGCCCGAGAGCCTCACCGCGTTCGGAACGCGGGGGGTGGAGGTGGCGAAGGCCCGCTCCTGGGCCGGAAGCCGGCAGCGCGAGGGCAGGCCGGTGCTCGTCCTGGCCACGGCCTTCGCCCTGGCCCAATGGCTGGAGGCGCTGGAGAGGATGGACCTCCACTTCCGCCTCCCGGCGGGCAGCGCGGTGTTCGAGACCGGCGGCTTCAAGGGGAGGACCCGGGAGCTGACCCGGGAAGAGCTGGTGGAGCGCCTCGGGAAGTGGCTCGGCGTGCCGCCGGGCGGGATCGTCCGCGAGTATGGGATGACCGAGCTGACCAGCCAGTGCTACACCCGCGCGCTGCTCGGAGAGGACCCGGACCTCTTCGTGTCTCCGCCCTGGGTGAAGGTGCGCATCCTCGACCCCGCCACCCTGGAAGAGGCGCCCGCCGGTACCCCCGGCCTCATCGCCGTCTTCGACCTCGCCAACCTCGGCTCGGCCGTGCACGTGCTGACCGAGGATCTCGGAGTCGCCCAGGGGGATGGTTTCCGGCTGATCGGGAGGGCGGCGGGGGCGGAGCTGCGCGGGTGCTCGCTGGTGGTGGAGGAGCTGAAGCTACGAGTCTGAATCCGCTGTCTCCTCGCATCACACCCCCTGACTCTCATTTGGCCGGGGAGGGCGCCGGCGGGAGCGGGGTCCTCGAGTAGAGGCCTACCGGGTGGCCGGCTGGATCGACGACCACGGCGATGGCTCCGATGCCGTCCGGCAGGTTGAAGGGAAACCCGGGTGGAATTGTTCCCCCCAGCTCACTCGCTTTCTTGCAACTGGCCTGGATGTCGGTCACTTGGACATAGACCACTCCGTTGAACGGGGTGATTTTGCCTTCCGCAACGCGCAGTGTCCCGATCGGCGTTCCACCCGCGACGATCTCCGCCGCCAGATCAGTGCCTTGGACCGGGGTAAATTGCCAATCAAAGAGCTTCCCGTAGAAATCCTTGGACTGCGCCAGGCTGGTCGTGGTGATGTCGAACCAGGCGATGCGGCCCGGTCCGATATCCGCCGGTGGCGTCGTCTTGGGTTTCTCTGCCTGGAGCTCTCCGGGCACGAGAGTCGAGGCCAGGATCATCGTCAAAATCGCATTTCGCATCGTTGTTCTCCTGATTCTATTTTCGACAAGTGAGATGGATCACCGATGTCTGCCTTTCAGCGGCGGCGCAGCGCCGTCCGCTGCATGCTGTTAGGTGGCGTTCTGTGACTCGTCGCGACGTCCTCGCACCTCGTAACGAAGCTCCACCATGCCGCTCTTGTAGGCTTTGACCTCCGCCAGATGAAGGGCGATGTCTCTGTCGAGCTTCTCGAAGAATGGGATCCCATCGCCGATCAAGATCGGCAGGATCGAATAGCAAACTTCGTCGGCTAACCCGCGACGAAGGCATTCGCCGGAAACCATACCGCCCCCAACAAACCAGATGGTACGGAACGTGGGCCGCAGGCGCTCATTCACGAACTGCGCGAGATCGCCTGAGTAGAGCTCGACGGTATCCCGGGTCCGCGGCAACACGCGACTCGTGAGGACGAAGGTGGGTTTGTCGCCGTATGACCACCCGAACCCTTTGGCTTCAAAACTCAACGCAGTCTCATAGGTTCTTGACCCCATGACGTAGCAGTCAATCGTCTTAAGGAAGGCCTCGACGAATCCTGGGTCCATGGTGTCCCCGCCTACGAATTCGTCTGAGGTCTCGAGCCAGTCGACGCGTCCGTCCTTTCGAGCGATGAAGCCGTCGAGGCTCGCCGCCATGTGGATCGTTACGTGAGAATCAGGGTTTGCCATCGTTTCGCTCTGACGTCGAGTCTACTGTCACGCCGCCGCTGTGCAATGGCAACATCTGGTCCTGCGCTCCGTTGAAGAGCGCGGACAACATTGGCAAATGAACTCTTCCCGATGCCTCGATCACCGTATACTACCGGATGCACACCGGGGGTGCCGAGGGCATCTAGCGCCTGATTTAGCTCTCGTTCTCGCCCGACAAATAGGTCTACTGAGGTAACAGGACTACTAGGCGTAAAGAATTTCCTTATGCCAGATAGCTCGATCCGCCGTTGTCGCTCGCGAGGTTCCAAGATTGGCATTGCTTATCGTTTCCTTGTTGCGGCTAACGTCTTTGGGATGAGCAGCGAGCCTGCTCGATCTCATTGTTGGACTGCTGCTATTTGTCTGTGTACTCGACGACTCCAGTCGGGGTCACGGACGGGACCTTTGGCTCCGGCACGGGCGCAGCGGCCGGGGGTGCTGCTTCTACCAGATCATAGAACGTGACACCGGACTTCTTGAGAAAGCCGAACCGCGGATCTCGACTCACATGGTCACCGCGGTGAACCGAGGGAAGCCACCCTTTGACGTTCGCTTCATAGGCAAGCAGCCAGTTCTCATCGTACAGGGCCTCAGCCGTCATGTAGCTACTCCACAAGGCGGGAACCAGGCCTCCGGGAATCAGGCCTATGTCGTTGGCGTGCAGCGCGAGAAGCGCAACAAACGAGTTGTCGCACTCAACGAGCGCCGATGCCGAAGCGGAATCAATCTGGATCCCCAAGGCGAGGCAGGCCCAGAGCGACCAAGCCACCTCGCTGGTGTGATCAAGCCGTGCGTGTTCCGTGATGATCGCATTCAGCGCCTGCTCAAGAGATGCATTTGGGCAAGGCTCGCCATCGTTCACGCGGCGAATGAGTATCTCAAGAATGTACGGAAGGCAGGCCGGTTCGGGGACAGCGCAGTCGAGAAGGAGAGTGTAGAAGAGGTCCCAGTTCTTGGGATCAATCTCGATGCCTCTCACACGGGCAACGGCGTATTGCAGGACCGACGGACCTACTTGCTTCGCGGCTAGGTCAAATGCCAGAGTGAAGTAGTCGATCAGCTCGGTTTGCTGAGCGCGCGCCTTCGTTGAATCGAGCGGGTGGCGGCTCAACTGCGCCGTCCAAGTCGAACCCAGTGGAGCGGGCAGATCGACAACCTCCGTCTTTGCCGGATTCAGGGCAAGCTCGAACCCCGCAAGGACGCTCCCCAGACGATGAAATGCTTCCTCTGCTTCCGTCCTAGTCCTGAAGCCAAGCTCATAGTCATCGATGTAGCGATGTCCTTGCAGCCCAGGAATGGCTTGCAGCAATGCCTTGTCGCAGGCCTGCATCAGTATCTCCGCAAGAACAAGAGACGTGTCAGGCCCGATTGGGATTCCGACTGTCTGTCCGTCTTGCGCCGATCGGACGAGTAGGTCGAGTCGGTTGCCCAAGAGGCTATTGTCACGCATCTGCTTGGCAACCGCCTTGGAGTGCAGTGCCCATGGCAGCGAATGTGTGTAGATCGAATGATAGAAGCGGCTGATATCTGTCTTGAGCACGAATCTGTTGTTGCGACGCGTTTCGACTGCGTCGACCGAACGATGGCCCTGGGACTTTGATGCCTGGATCGCCCTTCCTTTGGGGGCGAATACTGGGTTCGTTGACGAGATGGTTGTGCCTCCGACGGCCGGTAATAGGCCAGCCCAGTTCGACTCAATCTCCATTGCCAGTGCGTATTGGCTGACTGGATTCGGTACAGCTAGGGCACGGCGAAGCAGCCCTCTTCGGGCCAGAGAGTAACGTGCCGGTTTCGTCATCTTCAGCCTTCCATCGCGTTGCCGAGGGTCCAGGCAGAATCCGGAGGGCAAAGTAGTACCTGAGGCGGTACAGACAGCCGCAAACGTATCCGTCGTGAACGGGTTTGGGAGTTCCTTCGGGAAGTAACCCCTCGCCAGAATATCCTGCAGACTCACCATACCCCCATGCGAACGAGTCAGGCCAACCTTCTTCTCAGGATTCCACGACTTTCCGCCTTATCGACATCTTGATGGTCCTGCTGTCTGATGGCAACTTGTCGATAAGCTCCTGATTTCTATACTTTAGACGATGGTACCCTCTACCTCCGGCGGGGTCAATATCGGCTGGAGTGTCGAATAAGTAGGTTGCTTATCCGGCCGGATAAGTGAGAGCCCGAAGAGCCCGAGAATGAGTCTATCTCTTTGCAGGAACGAGAGATGTCTCTCGGGATCCCAAAGAGAATAGGCTGCTTGTGCGCCAAGGGATTGTCGGATAGGCAGCTTAAGGGGTATCCACAAGATTCCAGATCTCTATGGTGGAACTACCGCACTTCGGCCGGATGCTCCCGGCAGACCAGAAGACGGAAGACCCCTCCCGGCCCTCCCCTGCTTCGCAGGAGAGGGAGTCCCCCGCCCTTCCCGGTAGAAGCTGAAGCTCAGCGGAGACGAGGAAGGCATGGAGTGGCGCAAGATTCCATCGTTTTACCTCTTGCGTGGCGGGCTGCGGTCATGGATTTCGACTGTCCTCTTGTCCGGCTCCATGATGGACCGGACTCGGACTTGAGGAGCAGCTCATGAGATTCATCATCGCTTTCATCACTGCCCTGGCCTTGGCCATTCCCGCCGCAGCCACCTACGTGGACGTTCACATGTACGTCAACGGCCCGTTCGGCGGCCAGATCGTCATCGACGGTGCCGGCGAGCCCCCGCCGGGGACCTGCGGTGCGCACTTCGTCAATCCGGACGCCTGGTACTGGGCCGAGGGAGAGGTTTCGGAACAAGGGCCCTTGGAGGGTCTGTGGAACAACGGGTTGGACACCAACTCGCTCACGCTGACGGGCACGTTCACGGGTTGCCCTCAGGCGAACTATCTCGCCGTCACCCCGGCGACCCCCGACGGGTGGGTGCCGGCGGGTGCGATCTCGCTCGTGGTGCAGATTGACCTGGACGACATCGAGTGGCTCGATTTCAACGGCAACCCGACTCCCGATCCGCCCCCGCCGCCCGAGACGCCCGTTTTCGATCCTTGCGAAATCCCGGAGTTCTGCGAAGACCTCACTCTGGGCGATGTCTGCGTAGTCACTCCCTGGCTGGACATCTGCCAGGACAGCTCGGAAAGCGACTCCTTGCTGGTCCAGATCACCGATCTGGCCGCTTCGATCCCGGCGCAGACGGCGATCGCCCGCAAGCAGCTCGCCGCGGGCCGGCGGCAGGATGCCGACCGCTCCCTGGCTCTCGCGCGGAGCCGCGCCGGCCTGGTGATCGGGCAGCTCGGCGCGCTGCGAGCGCGGCAGGTGCGGATCGACCGCGAGGTGGCGAACAGCTATCCCTCAACCGGCGCCTTCATCTCGCTCGGCAACCTCTCGGCGGGTTATGAATTCGGCATCCGACACACTGCCTCCTGCGACAAGACTCTCAACCTGACGCAGAAGGCCCTGGCGGCGGGCGGGACTCCGGATTGGGCGGCGGTGAATGCCGCCTGCCTGCGGGCCGCCGAGCCGCTGTCCCGTTCCCGAACCTGGCTGGGCCGCCTGCGAGCCTGGACTTTGCGCGCGCGCTGACCTCCCGGGCAAGCTTGGAGAAGGGATGGGCCGCGAGCCCGATGCGCTCGAGCCGCCGGAGAGCGGCTTCGGCGTGAGCGCTCGCGGCCCGATCCTCTCCGAGATCGAGCAGGACAGACGCCCATTCCGCCTCGGTGCGCGACACGAAGGAACTGTCGTAGAACGAGGCGTGCATTTGAAAGGCTTGCCGCAGCAGGTCCTCGGCTTCGGCCAGCCTTCCCTGACCGGAGCGCAGGAGGCCCAACTGGCGAAGGCTTTCGGCGATCAGCGGGTGACGGTCGCCGTAGCTCAGACGGCGAACGGCCAAGGCTTCCTGGATCTCGACCTCTGCGGGCTCGAACCGGCCCTGGAGAGCCAGGGCATGGCCCAGCCCCGCCTGCGCCAGGGTGGTGACGGGGTTGCTCGTGCCGAGCTCGGTCCGAAAGGTTTCCAAAGCCCGGCGGTATTCCGTCTCGGCCTCGGCGGCTCGGCCGAGGTCGAGCAGCAGGTCCGCCAGGTTCGTGCGGGTGATCGCGACCGGCACCGGATCGTCGAGATGCTGTTCCCGTTTCCGGAGCACGGCGCGGAGCAGCACCTCGGCCCGCTCCCAGTCGCCGCGGCTGTGCACGAGGCAGGCGAGGTTGTCCTCGCTCTGCGTGACCTCGTAACTGTTGGGTGCGAAGCGTGACCGCCGCCAGGTCAGCAGCTCCTGGTAGAGGCTCTCGGCTTCCGCATAGTGACCGGAGTAATGATGCGTGCGTGCCAGCCAGTAGGCCGTCGTCATGGTGCGCGCGTCCTCGTTGCCGAAGATCCGGCGCCTCGTGGCGAGCGCCGAGGCGAGCTGGGCGATGCTCTGGGGGTAGAGGCCCATCGAGCTGTAGACCTTGCCGAGCACGGTCTGCAGCTCGGCGCGGACGGCGGGCTCCCCTTCCAGCGTGCCGACCAGTTCCTGCCCGCGGTCGTCCAGCAGGCGCCGGATGCCCGCCGAGTTGCCTGAAGCGCTCGACTCGCTCAGCAAGCTGGAGAGAAAGCTGCTGAGACGCTCGGTGTTTTCGTTCTGCCGGCGCAGCCGCGCCGCCTGCGCGGTGACCGTGACGGCATAGGCGAGCAGCAGCGCCAGCACGATCCCGGCGGCGGCGACCGGCCAGCGGTAGCGCGAGACCCATTTGCCGGCGCGGTAGCGCAGGGAGTCGCGGCGCGCTTCGAGCGGCAGACCGAGCAGGTGGCGCTCCACGTCGTCCGCCATGGCTTCGGCCGAGCAATAGCGGCGCTCCGGTTCCCTGCGCAAGGCGACGAGGACGATCGTGTCGAGATCGCCTCGCAGGCGCCGCCGCTCTGCCCGATCGTCGACGACCGCGCTCGGCGCCGGGACGGGTTCCTCGCACACGGCTCGGTCGATCTCGGACGGCGAAGCACCCTGGAGCCTGTGCGCCCTGCGGCCGGCGAGCAGCTCGAACAGCAGCAGGCCGAGCTGATACACGTCGGACGCCGTGGTGACGGGCTGGTTGCGCACCTGCTCGGGGCTGGCGTAGTCCGGGGTGAGCCAGCGCGCCAGGGTCCGGGTCGGCACTGCGGCCGAGGCGTCCGGGTCGACCGGCATGGCGATGCCGAAGTCGAGCAGCTTGACGGCGCCGTCCTCCCCGACCAGGACGTTCGAAGGCTTGATGTCGCGGTGTACCACGAGGTTGCGGTGCGCGTGGGCCACGGCGCGGGCGACGCGCACGAAGAGGCGCAGCCGCTCGTCGATGGAGACTCCATGGCGGCCGCAGAAACGATCGATGGGCTCGCCTTCCACCAGCTCCATGACCAGGAAAGGGCGGTCCTCCTCGTCCACGCCGCCGTCCAGCAAGCGGGCGATGTCCGGATGGTTGAGCCCGGCGAGGATCTGCCGCTCCCGATGGAAGCGCCGCCGCCCCGCTTCGTCGCTGGTCTCCCAGGACAGCCGTTTGAGCGCCGCGCGCTGCTCGTAGGCGCCATCGGCGCGTTCGGCCAGGTGGACGACCGACATGCCGCCGCGGCCGATCTCGTGCGCAACGCGCCAGGCGCCGAACCGCCTCCCGGCGGGACTGGCCTCCGGGCTCTTGTCCCGCCAGCGCAGGATCCCGCCGCCCACGAGCTCTTCGAGGCCGCGGTCGAACGCCGTCTTCTCGTCCGTGGCGAAGGCCAGCAGCTCCTCGACGGCCGCGCCGAGCTCCCGGTCCTCGAGCTTGAGCGCGGCGACGAATTCCGACCGCGCCGCTCCTTCGAGCTCCAGCGCCGCGGCCAGCGCGCCGTCGATCTTCGAGCGCTTCGCGTGCCTCATCCGGACATCTCCTTGCGCAGCCAGGCGCGCGCTCGTTGCCAGTCGCGTTCCACGGTGCGCAGCGACACGCCGAGCACGGAGGCTGTCTCCGCCTGGTTGAGTCCCGCGAAGAGGCGGCATTCGGCGACCTGGCAGAGGCGCGGATCGATCGCGGCGAGGGTCTCCAGACCCCGTTCCAGGTCGAGCAGGGTGGCCGCGGACGTCTCGCTGCCCCCCGTCGCGATCTCGCCGATCTTGTCAATTTCGATGTCGATGCGCACCTGCTCCCGGCCGCGTTTCTGCGCCAGGGAGGCGCGGGAAGAGTCGACGAGGACCCGCCGCATGGCCCGGGCTGCGATGGCGAGGAAGTGGTTGCGGTCCTGCCAGTCCGGAGCCTGCTCCGCGCGCATCCTGAGATACGTTTCGTGCAGCAGGACGGTAGGGCTGAGGGTGACCGGCTGGCCTCTGCGCATCCGGCCGTTCGCCAGCCGCCGAAGCTCCTGGTAGAGCATGCCGACGAGCCGGTCGAACGCCGCGAGATCGCCTTCGCGGTGAGCCCGGAGAAGGAGGGTGATCTCTCCCGACATCGCAACCACATTCTAATGGGCGCGGGCGGGGCCAGGCTCGTTACACGCAGGATTGGCGGATCCAGGTCTTTCTGCAGAACGTTAGTAGACCGTTGACAGTCTAGTCGCGTATTCGTATAACTCTCCCATGCGTCGAGAGCCGCTCAACTAGGGTGAGGAGATCGGGACCCGACTTGGGCGCCTTATCCATCACAACCTACTGTTCATCAGGAGAAGGAGGAGAAGAATGCGTCGCATTGGTTTGTGTCTCTTGACCCTTGCTCTCTTGGCTCTGCCCGCGTTGGCCCAATCCGAGTCGGTGCCAGCCTGTGGCACGAGGGCGATGGGGTCGTTCAAGGATCTGGGCACACTGGCGTACGAGCCCCTGAAGCCCGAGCAGCGTCTCTTCTACGGGCTCGCCGGCCTGGGGCTGGAATCTCCCCTGGAGGTCCGGTACTTCGTCAAGGACAAGCCGTATCTCACCGAGGTCGTGGACCTGGCCAACGCTCAGTTGCCGAAGAGCAACCCTGGCAACCCGAAGTCGCTCCTGAAGTCCGGGACGGGGCTCGATCTCGAAAGCCTGCTCGCGGAGGAGCGGAGGATCGAGCTCCTGGCCCTGCGCCCCGATCTCGTCCGCCAGCTCCACCAGCTCGCCAGGAAGGAGAAGGCCCCCATCAGGATCGAGCTCCACCAGGATGGGCGGTTGTTCGAGTCCCTCTCCTTCGTGGAGCTCATCAAGCGTACCGCCGAGCTCCGCGAACGGCCGGTGGTGCCGCTGGTCGTCCTATCGACGGTGAGCGGCCCCGGGGATCGCGGCGAGGAGAAGATCCGGTCCGTGGTCGCCTCTACCTACCTCGAGAGCTGTTCGGAGTGCACGACGTCGACGCCGTGCGAAACCGAGTGCGGATGGGATCCGGGCAAGGGCGGGCCGGTCACGTGCGGCGAGTACGGAATCTGTGACTACAACCCGACGTGCTCGTGCTCGTCGGTGATATCGGAGTACTGGACCGGGTGGTATTTCCTCGGCGCCTACTACGCCAACCAATTTGCCTGCTACCGGAGCTTCACAGTCACGCCTCCTGCGGGGGCCTGGCACCAGCGGTACGTCGAGGAGTACCGGCGGGACCGCATCCGGCGCACCTACGTCTGCCCCAATTGCCCGTCGTGCGACAATTGCTACTACCAGGAGACGGTGATCGCCTACGAGATCGGCATCGCGTCCTGCTGGCAGGAGGGCGTTCAGCTCTGCTCCAACGCGTCCACGCCGTGCTGCAGCTCGCTGTGCTTTGCCGGCCCGTTCACACCTTGCCATTCGTGGTGTTGAGCGCTTGAGATCATGGCCCCGGGGCTTCGGCCCCGGGGCGTCCCCACAATCCGAGGACGTTCCCCTCCGTGTCCCGGAACCTCGCGAACCAGCCGAAGTCCCCGACCGGAGCGGGCGGCTGTTCGACCGTTCCTCCTTCGTCCACGATCCTTTCGATCCAGGCGTCCAGCTCTCCGGTGGCATGGATGACCAGCAGCGGGTGCTCGTATCCCTCGCCGGCCGGGACGATCCCGCCTCCCAAGGCTTCCCCGGCGACTCCACGGACCTTGTAATAAGGGTGACCTTCCCAGGGCAGGGGCTCGATCTCCCAGCCGAAGACGTCGCGGTAGAAGCGGGCGGCGCGCTCCATGTCCCGGGCGGGGATCTCGAAGTGACTGACCGTGGCCCTCATGAGACGATCATCCCATGATGCCGATGATGATGGACGAGGAGGCGCTCCGGGCGATCCCCTCCGCAGACCTCCTGGCCGCCTGGGGGGAGACGGTCGAGGCCTTCCTCGATCCCGGCTCGCCGGAGCGGCGCGCGCTCGATCCCGAGCTGGCGCGCACCTCCCGCCTGTCGCCGGAGGGGCTCGCCGCCGCCCTGGAGGCCGTGCTCGGTGGCGTTCGGACCGGTCCGGCCGCCGCCCTGCTCGCCGAGGCCGAAGGGATGCCTTCCGGTGGAGGACCGGTGCTCGCGGTGCTGGCCTCGAACCTCCCGGCCCTGGCGGTCCAGCCGCTCTGGCCCGCGCTGGCGCTGCGGCGGCCGATCCTCATCAAGTCCCCCTCGGCCGAGCCGGTCTTCGTCCCTGCCTTCCTCGCCGCGCTGACCCGCCGCGAGCCTCGCCTGGAAAAGGGCGTGGCCGCGGCCACCTGGCGCGGAGGGGATGAGCGGGTCGAAGCTCCCATCCTCGAACAGGTCGCCACGGTGATCGCCTACGGCGACGAGCCCGCCCTTGCGGATCTGGAGCGCCGGGCTCCGGGCAAAGTGGTGGGGTATGGCCCGAAGACCAGCCTTGCAGTGGTTGCGGAGGGGGAACACGGACGGCCACGGACGGACACGGGCTCACACGGACGGTTCCTGGAATCCGAGATGTCCGTGCCGGACCGTGCCTGTCCGTCCGCGGCTTCCGGCCTTGCCCGGGATATCGCTTTGTTCGACCAGCGGGGGTGCCTGTCGGTCGCGGCGGTCTATGTCTCGGGGAACGCGGAGGAGCTGGCTGTCCGGTTGGAGGAGGAGCTGGCGGAGCTGGCGCGGCGGTGGCCTCCCGGTCCGGCGGACCCCGCTGCCCTGGCGGCCGTGCAGCAGGCGAGGCTCGAAGCCGAGATGCGGGGCCTGAGGCGGACCGGTCTCCCGATCCTCTCCGGCACGGTGCTGGTCGATCCCAATCCAACCTTCCGGCCGTCTCCGGGGCTGCGGACCGTGCGGGTCCATCCCATGGCGGGCCTGGACCGTCTACCCGAAATCCTGTCCCCCTGGAGGGGGAAGCTCCAGGGGGCGGCCTTGGCGGGGGAGGGCGCGTTACTCCTCGTGCCCGCCCTGGCCGGCCTGGGGATCTCCCGCCATGCCGCGCCCGGCGACCTGCAGTCGCCGGACGTGACCTGGCACAACGGAGGGGTCCACCCCCTGCACGCCCTCTCCGTTCAGCAGACCCAGGGCTCGTCGCGATAGAGGAAGACGAGGTTGGCCTCGTCGAACTTCGCGAAGAACTCGTCCCAACTGATCAGGAGCAGGCCACTCTCATCCCGGTCCTCGGGGAATTCAATGCGCAGCCCCAGAGGCTGGTCGCCCTGCTCCGCGTCGAGCGCGGGGCGGCCGCCTCTCTCTTCAACCCAGCGACGGATCTCGTCGTGATCGGTCGTCGTCTTGTTGTCGGCCATCGATGTATCTCCTTGCTGCAAACTGCTCAGCCGTTGACCACCTCTCCTCCGTTGGGGTGCAGCACCTGTCCAGTCATGTACGACGAGTCGTCCGAGGCCAGGAAGACGTAGCTGGGCGCCACCTCTTCCGGCTGGCCCGGCCGGCCCAGGGGCACGTCGGCCCCGAAGGTCTTGACCTTTTCCTCGTCGAACGAGGCCGGGATGAGCGGCGTCCAGATGGGACCGGGCGCCACGGCGTTCACCCGGATCTTCCGTTCCGCCAGATTGGTGGACAGAGACCGGGTGAAAGCGACGATCGCCCCCTTGGTGGAGGCATAGTCGATCAGGTGCGAGCTTCCGCGGTAGGCGGTGACCGAGGTCGTGTTGATGATGGCGCTCCCCTCCTCGAGGTGGGGGAGAGCCGCCTTGGCGATGAAAAAGTACGAAAAGATGTTGGTGCGGAAGGTGCGCTCGAGCTGCTCGGCGGTGATCTTGGCGAGGTCGTCCTGCTCGTGCTGCTCGGCGGCGTTGTTGACCACCACGTCGAGCCTCCCGAGCTCCCGGACGGTCCGCTCGACCGCCTCCTTGCAGAAGCCCTCGTCGCCCACGTCCCCCGCGATCGTCATGCAGCGCCGGCCCTTCTCCTCGACCTTGCGCTTCGTCTCCTCGGCGTCCTCGTGCTCGTTGAGGTAGAGGATGGAGACGTCGGCCCCCTCGGTGGCGAAGGCGATCGCCGCCGCGCGGCCGATGCCGCTGTCCCCGCCCGTGATCAGCGCCACCTTGCCTTCGAGCTTGCCGCTGCCGCGGTAGCCGGGGTCCTCCGCCCGCGGCTTCGGCGTCATCTCGGCCTCGATGCCCGGCTGCTGCTCCTGCTTCTGGGGTGGCAGCGTCTCCTTTTTCTCGTTGTCATCCGGCATCGCTTCCTCTCTCCTTGTATACGTAGAATTCCCGGGAGTGTCCCTCCCCCTAGCTGGAGAACGCCTCTTCGTTGACGTGGGTTTCGGCGAGCCGGGTCAGCAGCTCGTCGGTCTGCTCCTCCTCGTCCAGAGTCCGCTCGAGGAGCGCCACCTGGTCGTCGTGGCCGAGGAGCTCGGCGTAGGTGCGGACGGTGCCGTAGCCGGCAATCTCGTAGTGCTCCACCCGCTGGGCCGCGGCGATGAGCCCGGCGTCGAGGACGGCCGGCTCTCCTTCCATGGCCAGCATCTGCTCGCCCTCGCGGACGAGCCCCTTCATCCCCTCGCAGGTGTGCCCTTTCGGGCTCTCCCCCAGGGTGGTGAAGATCCGCTCCAGGCGGCGAACGTGCTCCTGGGTCTGCCGGAGGTGTTCCGAGAATGCCTTCTTGAGATCGGGGGCCGACGCGGCGCCGGCCATTTTAGGAAGCGCATCGAGCAGCTGCGTCTCCGCGCTGTAAAGGTCCTTGAGCTGCTCGAGATAAAGGTCTTTCAGTGAATCGAGCTTCATGTTTCCCTCCTCATCCTGCGTTTTGGCTCTTCGTTGGCGCTATGGATCAGCAACTTTTTTCGAGCTGCGCTTGCGAGAGCTTCAGGCTTGCCTCACCTCCTTTCCGGGCTGCGGCTCCGGGTCCGTCCCGGAACCGAGCTGAGTTTCAAGATCCATGCCGCCGGTGGCGGCGAGCATCTCTTCCTCGATCCAGCCGAGCTCTTCGCGGGGCTCGCCGGGCTCGCAGAGGTAGATCTCGTGGCCGGGGCGGCCCACGACCCGCAGGCCGGCGGAGCGGAGCATGGCCTCGACCGCGGCGTGATTAGGCGCCCACCAGTTCGTGGGATCGGCGGCCAGGCGGTGCTCCAGGAAGGCCATCTTGGGCCAGCCCTCGTCGAGCAGGGTGCCGCGCTGGTCGATGGGGAGGTCGGCCGGGGCGTCGTAGACCTCCTCGCCGGGCATGGTGAGGGTCTGGAAGACCATCAGTCGACGGACCCGGCGGGCCACGATGTCGAGCCCGAGCAGGGGATAGCGCAGGTGATAGAGGACGCCCATGAAGAGGACGAGGTCCCACGACTCGCTGCCGCGGGCCAGGTCGTAGACCTGCATGCGCCGGAGCTCGACGCGGTCTTCGACGCCGAACTGCCGGGCGGCCCAGCGCGCCTGCTCGAGGTAGCGCGGGTCGTAGTCGATGCCGGTGACCCGGGCGCCGCGGCGGGCGAGCTCGAAGGAGTAGAAGCCGGCGTTGCAGCCGATGTCGAGCGCCGTCCAGCCGTGGAGGTCGGCTGGCAGGCAGCCGCGGATCTGCTCCCACTTGAAGGTCGGGAAGTCGCCGAGGAAGTGGTCCGGCGCGGTCTGGGTGCCGTCCGGTAGGTGCAGGTTGTGAAACCAGGGTGCGAGGGCTGCGATCTCTTCCGCTCTCTTCGAGGTCTCGATCATGTCTCCTGGAAGGAGAAAGCAAATCGCGGGCCACCTCACACCCAGAGGTGAGGTTCTACTTCACCGCCACCTGCAGCCCGAACCCGGGGGAAATCCGCAGCCGCACCGGCTTGCGCGGCCGCAGGCCCGCTTCCCGCTGCCAGGAGGCCATCTCCGCGAAGGACCAGGTGCCCGACTCGCTGGTGAGCGCGAAGTAGAGGTCGAAGAGGGCGCCGAGCTGGCCGCCTTCCTTGGGCGAGCCGCGGCGGAAGATCTCCACGATGGCGAAGACCCCTCCGGGGCGGAGGGCGCGGGCGATCCGGCGGGCGAGCTCGCGGTTGGCCGCGTCATCGAAATGATGGGCGAGGTTGGAGAGCAGGACCACGTCCCAGGTCCCGGTCCCGAGGTCGTCGGTGAGGGCGTTGCCCGGACGGTGGACGACGCGGTCGCCCATGCCCTCGCGCGCCAGAATGGCAGCGGCGTGCGCCACGGCCGAGGGGAGGTCGAGGACAACGGCGCGCAACCCGGGGTGCTTGCGGCAGAGGGCCGCTGAGATCAGGCCGTGGGAGCCGCCGATGTCGAGCAGGTCGCGGGCGCCGGCGGGAACGGGGATGCGCTGCGCCATCTCGGGCGCTCCGAAGCGGGCGACGTCGGCCATGCCGCGTTGGTAGAGCGCCCACTGGTCGGAGGTCATCTCGCCGTGGATGTCCAGGACCTCGCCGGTCCGCACGAAGTCGTCCAGCCGGGCGATCCAGTCCCACTCCAGGTAGCGGTAGAGGAGGCTCTGGTGGACCGATTGGGGGCTGTCCGGGAGGAGCCACTTGCGGCCATTCGCGGTGAGATCGTAGCGGCCATCCGCGAAGCCGGCGTACCCCAGGCTGACCAGGGTATCGAGGAGGACGCGGGTCGCCCGTGGATGGGTGCCGCAGCGGACGGCGGCCTCCTCGGCGGTGAGAGGGCCGCCGTCAATGGCCTGGAACAGTCCGAAGCGGGCCGAGGCCATGAGCGACCGGGCGAGCAGCAGGGTGGGGAGCGTCTCCGCCAGGGGCACGGGAGCCAGCCCCAGGGCGAGGGCGAGCCGCTCGGCCAGGTTCTCGGGGATGGGGCCGATCTTCACCGGCGGAGCTTACCCGATGTCTCGCGGGCAGGGCCCGGGAGCACTGGTAGATTTAGAGGAGGATCGATTCCGATGAGAACCGCTTTCCGAAATGGGCTCGCAGGTGTGGCCCTCCTGGCGATCACCGCTTCCCCCGCGCTGGCAGCCGGCCACGAGGGGACGTACAGGATCCAGAACCAGACCCTGACCGTTCAGGTCAAGATCGGGCTGAAGTCGGGCACCCGGAGCGAGACGATCCAGATGCAGCGCAGGTTCGACGTCCGCGGCGGCCAGCTCCCCGCGAACGCCTTCGCCAAGGAGAAGGACGTCTGGAGCAACCGCATCGCCACCTGGCGCCTGTGGCCGAAGCAGCGGGAGATCGTGGCGGTCGCGGCCGTGCACCGGGCCTACGACGACCTGCTCCGCCGGGTGAACGAGCAGCTCCGCTGCTTCGCGGACCGCATGACCGTCCGCCAGACCGGCGTCTTCTCGGCCAACCTCCAGTTGGTGGACACCCAGTGCAGCCGGACGGCCAACCTGCCGGCCTCCTTCGACTCGTCGCGCGGGACCTTCGCGGCGGCTCGGCTGAACCCCGGCGACCTCGCCTTCCGGCCGGGCTGGCTCCTGCTCGGCGGCAGCACCGCGGCGCTCAACGGCTCCCTTCCGCAGGGCCAGATGAAGTGGAAGGTCGACGCCGCCCTGCTGGGCGCAACGGCCACGGGCGGAGCCGTGAACGTGGGGCTGAAGCTGGAGGGGGTGTCGGTATTGAGCCGGGTTCCGTAGCTGGCCATCAGCTTTCGCGGAGTAAAATCCGCGGCCATGAGACGAATCGCAACCGCCCTCCTGGCCCTGCTCACCCTGCTCGCCGCCTTGCCGCTGCCCGCGGAGACCCCGCGGCCCGAGGACATCCCGAAGCCCGAGCCGATCGCGCTCGGCCTGGCCGGCGACCCCCGGCCGGACGTCCTGCGCTATCTGTACGTCCGGACCGCGGACAACCCGTCGCTGTCGCCGGACGGCAGCCAGCTCGCCTTTGAGACGGAGATCACCGGCCAGCCCCAGCTCTGGGTGGTGGACGCGGCCGGCGGCTGGCCGCGCCAGCTCACGTTCGGAAGCGAGGGGATCACCGGCCACGAGTGGTCGCCGCGGGGCGATTGGATCTTCTACTCGACCGACCGCGGGGGCAACGAGCGCGAGGGCTTCTACCTGATCAACCCGGACGGCACCCGGGAGAAGGAGCTGCTGCCTCCGTCCGGCCTCTTCCGGACCTTCGGCGGCTTCTCGCCCGACGGCTCGCAGATCGCCTACGCCGCTACGCCCGAGGGGAGCGACACGTACGACATCCACCTGCTCGACGTGGAGACCGGGAAGGACCGGCTCGTCCTGAAGGGGCGGCTCGGCCTCTACGTGGCCTCCTGGAGCCCCCGCGGCGCGCACGTGATCCTCGTCGAAACCCGCGGCGAGGATGCGGTCGACGTCCACCTGCTCGACCTGGAGAGCGGCCGGCTCGAGACACTGTTCAAGCCGGAGGAGGCCGCCAATCACGCGAGCTTCGTCTGGAAGCCGGACGGCAGCGGCTTCTATCTCGTCACCGACCAGGGCCGCGACTTCGCCGGCCTCGCCTGGTACGACCTGGGCCGGCGCGAGCTGAAGTGGATCGAGACGCCGGACCACGACGTCGAGCAGGTGGCGCTCGGCGGGGATCGTTACCTGGCCTGGACGACCAATGAGGGCGGTTACACCGTGCTCCACGCCCGGGACCTGGCGCAAAACAAACCCCTCGGCGTGCCGAAGCTTCCGCCGGGCGTCTACGGGCTGTATGGAGCGGAGCGGGCCCCTGTCTTCGCCATCCTGGTAGAGGGTCCACAGGTGCCGGGCGACATCTGGACGTGGGACGCGCGCCAGGGTGAAGCCCGCCGGGCCACGGTCTCGTCCACCGCGGGTCTGGACCCCGCGAGCTTCGTGGTGCCCGAGCACCTGGATTTCAAGGCCAGCGATGGCGTGACCCTCCACGGGCTGCTCTACCTCCCGAAGAACCTGCCTGCGGGAGCCAGGCCGCCGGTGCTGCTCGGAGTCCACGGGGGACCGACGGGCCAGTCGCGGCCGACGTACGACGAGGTCTTCCAGTACCTTCTCACCCGGGGCATCGCCGTGCTCGACCTCAACTTCCGCGGCTCCACGGGCTACGGCAAGACCTTCGCTCGTCTCGACAACCAGCGCCAGCGGCCGAACGCGGTCCGCGACATGGTCGACGCCCTCGACTTCCTGGCGAAGGACGGCCGGGTCGACGCCTCGCGCTCCGCGGTCATGGGGGGCTCCTACGGCGGGTACATGACCTTCGCGGCCCTGACCACCTACCCGGACCGCTTCCGCTCCGGGGTCTCCTTCGTCGGCGTCTCGAACTGGATCACCGCGCTCCAGGGGGCCTCGCCCGGCCTCAAGGCGAGCGACCGCATCGAGTACGGGGACATCGACAATCCTGAGGACCGGGCGTTCTTCCAGCAGCTCAGCCCGATCGCCAACGTGTCGCGGGTCAAGTCGCCCGTGATGGTGATCCACGGCGCGAACGATCCGCGGGACCCGGTCACCGAGTCGGACACCTTCGTGGAGGGGGTCCGCCAGAACGGCGGCACCGTGGAGTACCTCCGCTTCCCGGACGAGGGCCACGGCCTCCGCAAGCTGGCCAACCGCGTGACCGCCTACCGCCGCGTGGCCGCGTTCCTGGAACGGACGCTTTCCCCCTGACCTGATCCTTTCCCGTCGCTCCGGCTTCCGAGCGCCCGGCCCATGCTAAAATAAAGTTTTTTCCTGGGCTGGGCGTGGAGCATGACTTTTCCATGTGAACGGATGCAAAGAGCTCCATGGAGCCGGAGGCAGTATGGACAGTAGGAACCGCATGACGGAGGACTTCGAGCTCGGTCACTACGTACACGCGCTCGAAGCTTCCTCCAACCGCATTCGCTACCTCATCTTCGCTCTCATTGTCGTCACCCTGATCGTCTTCGTCGCCTTTCGCCAGGGCAAGGGCAGGGGGTGGACGAACAGCCGCGCCAAGCTGATGCGCGAGGCCGTGGCGGCGAAGGTCTGGGAGCCGGGCGTGCAGAAGAACCTGACAAATTGCATGGGCGTGTTGGAGAAGGTCCAGCAACGGCCGGACTATGCGGCGAACCGGAAGGCGTTCGAGCGGGAGGTCTCCAACTGGTGGGGCTTCGAGGATTGCAAGAAGTTCAACTACGTAGTCTCCATGATGGGCCTGAATACGCAGAAGGCGGTCGAGGGCTGGCTCGACGACATCGAGGAGGCCCGGATCGAGAATGTCTTCATCATGCGGATGCCCTTCCTCGGGACTCCGTTCGACGTCAACGATCTTGGGATCTTCTCCGGGCTCACATTCATGGTCCTGCTGTTGACGCTCCTCTTCGCTTCGGCGCGCCAGTATGAAAACCTTTACCTTTCTCTATGGAAGGTGCGGGAGCTGGCCCGGGAGGAGGACGGGCATGACGCTCACGGCCGGGCGAACCTCCTCTACCATGCCCTTTCCATGACGCAGCTCTTCACGACGCCGCCCTCACTGGCGCGCTGGAAGACAAGCGGTTCCGACTACATCCCCAAGGTGCTCCTCGTGCTCCCTCTCTTGATGCAGGCCTGGGTCGTCTACAACGATCGTCTTACAGACAACCTCGCAATCAGCCTCAATGAGACGGCTCTCCTCTGGGGCAGACGGATCGAGCACACCTCGCTGGCCTTGATCTTCATTGCGACGGTGGGCTGCATCCTCTACGGAATCGCCAGCGATCGCCAGTGGAAGAAGGCCTTCTTCATCGTCAACCCGCTTTACCGGCGGAAGATCCAGCCCAGGTGGTTGGAGTGGATGAGCCTGTGCCGAAGCCATCGGACGCCCGGATGGGGCATCGCCGTGGATGCGCGCCTGCCGCGGAGACACGTCTATGTCACGAACCTGGAGGCCGCGAAGGTCTGGCAGATCACCGAGGAACCCGGCAAGCCCGCGGTCCCGCCGAAGGTGGTCGCAACCCGCCGTTGCCGTGAGCTATGGTTGGCCAGCGACGGAGCCCTGTATGGCGACGATCTGCCCAGGAAAGAGGCTGAAAGCCTCCGGGTCTGGAGGCTGGACGGAACGGGACGGCCGGCTGACGACGACCTCGGCTGGGGAATTCTGAGATGTCCGGACGGCTATGCCTACGCACTCGAAGGTAGGGGAGGGGCTCCGTTTCTGGCCCGGCGGCGGATCTCCGATGGAAAGAAGGGGCGCCTGAGCCGGGTGGCGGGTGGCCGGCGGGGGATCCTCGACGGCGAGAAGGAGGATGCCGGGTTCCTGTGGCTTCACGCGGTGACACTCGGCCCCGACGACGCCTTCTACGTGACGGATGCCGGGTGCATCCGCCGGATCACCCGCCTGGGCGTGGTCTCCACCGTCGGCGGGCTCCCGATCGGGGCCGCATCCCGGTACCCGCGCTCGCGTCTCCTTGGTCTCGCCGTCAGCAAGGACCACGGCATCTTCGCGGCCGACTTCGATCTTCGACAGATCTGGCAGATCGCCTGGGACGGCGAATCCCCGGCCATGCACGCAGAGCCGAAGTGGCGGAACCGCTGGCTCTGGTCGCCCGCCGGCGTGGCCGTCGCGGGCGACGACCTCTACATCCTGGAGCACCGGCCCGACACGATCCTCGGTATCCTGCTGTCGTGGGCCTGGACCCGGTCCCGGGTCAGGAAGGTCGATCTGAAGGGTTCGGGGAAGCCGGTCGTCCTGGCGAGGCTTGGGAGGAGGTCGAAGGCGTTCGCGGTTGCCTGAGCCACTCCGGGGCACCTGGAAAGAAGAGCGGTCAGGGCATCCTCGCCGTGGCCGTCGCCGATGCCGCGCCCGAGGACTACGACGGCTTCATCCTCTGGGAGGGCATGCTCAATACTCCGGACCCCGCGGTGCGGACGCTGAACCAGGGCTACTGCACCGCCTTGGAGACCCAGCTCGCGGCCGGCGCCAGCTTCGATTCCTCGATCGGCGTCTTCCGGGAGGTCTCCCGGCAGGCCGCGGTCAACCCGGCCGGCCTGACGCCGATCCCGCTGTTCCCGCCGAGCCTGACCAACCACCAGGTCATGGTGCTGGCGCTCAGCACTCCGACCCCCGGCCCCATCAGCATGCCGGTGCCGAACTACATCCAGATGAACGGCAGCCTAGCGCAGGACCGCCTCTTCTTCGCTTCCGAGCAGCGGGTCTTCGACAACGTCGTGGGCCGCTTCGTCAACTACACCCCGGTGGTGGTGACCCGCGACATCTCCTGCTCACTGGCGGGGCTCGTGACGAAGTACGTGGACGACCTGGAAGATTTCCACGGCTCGCTGCTGGCGATCGGCGGCGGCCGCGGTTTCGGCCCCTATCTGGACGACCAGCTCGCCCAGTTCACGGGGACGTCCGACAAGACCCTCCTCCTCAAGCCCGCCTTCGGACACATCGACCACTTCATGACCCCGGACCACCGGAAGTTCGTCGAGAAGCCGATCTACGACTGGGCTTTGCGGGTGCTCGGCGACTGAGGCGGGAGGAGGCCGTGGTCCCGGGCCCAGAGCGTGGCCTCGACGCGGGAGTGGATGCCCAGCTTGGCGTAGATGTTCGCCAGGTGGTTCTTGACCGTGTTGGCGGAGACGCGCAGGGCGCGGGCGATCTGCTTGTTGCCTTCGCCGCGGGCGAGGAGGAGGAGCACCTCCCGTTCGCGGTCGCTCAGCAGGCGCTCGCCGGCCCGCGCCTGCTCGCGCTGGATGCGCACGATCTTGGCCGTGGCGCTGCGGCTGAGCCACCCCTCCTGGCCGCGGGCCACGGCGCGCACGGCCTCGGCCACCACCTCCTCGGCTTCCTCCTTGGTCAGATAGCCGGCGGCGCCCTGCGCCAGGGCCTGGAGGATGTAGGCCTCGTCGTCGTAGGCGCTCAGGACGAGAACGCGCACCGGCGAGCCGGCCTCGCGCAGGCGGCGCGCCACTTCGATGCCGTTCATGCCGGCCATCTCGATGTCCAGGATCAGGACGTCCGGCACCAGCTCCGAAGCCAGGGCCAGGGCCTGGGAACCGTCGCCGGCCTCGCCCACGACCTCCACGCCGGGGCTGCTCTGGAGCAGGGAGCGCAAGCCGGCCCGGAACACCGGATGGTCGTCGGCCACGACGACCCGGACGGCGCTCAAAGCTGGGTCTCCAGGACGGGCGCGACGACCCGGACCACCGTGCCGCGGCCGGGGGCGGAGTCGGCCTCGAAGACCGCTCCCACGGCCTCGGCGCGCTCGGCCATGCCCAGCAGGCCGAAGTGCCCCTGGCGCGCCAGGTCGATCCAGCGGCCGGGGAGAGCGAAGCCGCGGCCGTCGTCCTCCACCTCCAGCCGGGCGCTCTCGGCGTCGACGTCGAGACGGACCCGGATCCGCTGCGCCTGCGCGTGCTGGACGGCGTTGGCGATCGCCTCCTGGGCGATGCGGAAGAGAGCGATCCACACGTGCTCCGGGAGACTCTCACCGCCGCGCATCAGCTCGAGGTCGATCCGCGGCTCCGGGTGGAGCTCGCCCAGGCGGAGGGCATGGGCGCGCAGGGCCGTGGCGAGGTCGCCGTGCGGCGGGCGCAGCTCGGAGCAGAGGCCACGCAGCTCGCCCGAGACCCGGCGCATCTCGGCGACCTCGCCTTCGAGGGCGTCGCCCCGCGCGCTCAGCCGCAGGCGCAGGCCGTGGAGGTCCTGGACCGGACCGTCGTGCAGCTCGCGCGCGAGGCGCAGCCGCTCCCGCTCGCGGGCCTCGAAGAGCCGCCGCTTGGTCTCGATCTCCAGGGTCCGGCGGGCCGCGGCCCGCCGCAGCCGGCCGCGGTACCAGAGCGCCGGCGATCCGGCGCAGACCCCCAGCACCGCGAGGGCAGCCAGGCTGCGGAACCACCAGGTCTGCCACCAGGGCGGCGTCACGTGCAGCCGCAGCACGGCGGCCTCGGGGCTCCAGACGCCGTCGCCGTTGGCCGCCCGCGCCTTCAGGATGTAATCCCCGCCGCGCAGGTTCGTGTACGAGGCAAATCGGCGCGCGCCGGCCTGGACCCAGCTCTCGTCCTGGCCTTCCAGCCGGTAGGCATAGCGGTTGCGCTCGGGCTCGCGGAGGTCCAGGGCCGCGAGCTCGAAGGAGATGAAGGTGTCGCGGTGGGTCAGCCGCACCAGCGGGGGCCGGCCGCCGCCCAGAAGCACCTCCCGGTCGAGCTTGCGGAAGGCGGTCAGCGCCACCGGCGGGGGGGCGGGCCGGTCCGGCACGCGCTCGGGATGGAAGCGGCTCAGGCCCTGGACCCCGCCGAAGTACATCTCGCCCGTGCGCGGGCTCCGGAAAGCGGCTCCGGCGTTGAATTCCTCGCTCGGCAGGCCGTCGCGCACGCCGTAGCGCACGGCCGGTCCGGCGCGCGGGTCGAACCGCCAGAGGCCGAGGTTGGAGCTCAGCCAGAGGCGGCCCCGGCCGTCCTCCAGGATGTCGTAGACGGACACCTCACTCAGCTCGTCCTGCCAGGCGAACCGGGTGTAGCTGCCGGTCCGCGGATCGAGGCGGGCGAGTTGGCCGGTCTGCGTCCCCACCCAGATGCCGCCGCCGCGGCTGGCGCGCAGGGCGAGAGTGCGATGGTCGCTCAGGCTGCGGGTGTCCGAAGGGTTTCCGAGATAGCGGCGGAACCGCTGGCGGTCCGGCCCGAGGGCCGCGATCCCGCCGTCGTAGGTGACGATCCAGAGCGTCCCGGTGGCGTCCTCGTCCAGGCCGCGCAGCAGGTCGCCGGGCAGGCTGCCCCCGTCCTTCGGATCGTGCCGGTAGTGGGTGAAGCGCCCGTCCGGATCGCGGCGGATCAACCCGCTCCCCCAGGTGGCGAGCCAGAGCGCGCCGGAGCGGTCCTCGCGCAGGCCCACGATCGCGTCGCCGTCCGGATCCTCCGGGTCGCTCCCCTCGTGGAGGAAGCCCCGGCTTCCCGGCTCCATCCGGTTGAGGACGCCCTCGGCCGTGCCGACCCAGAGCGCGCCGCGCCGGTCGCGGAGGACCGACGTCACGTGGTCGTCGCTCAGGCTGGACGGGTCGCGCTCGTCGTGCCGAAAGTTGCGGACTCGGCCGGTGGCGGGATCGAGGAGGTCCAGACCCGCGCCGCCGGTGCCGATCCAGATCCCGCCCGAGACGGGGTCCTCGTAGACCGTCCAGACGAAGGGGTCGGAGAGCCCGGCGCGGAGGGGCTCGAAGCGATGCTGCCACGGATCGTAGCGGTTCAGGCCGCCGCTCGTGGTACCGATCCAGAGCAGGCCCGTGCGGTCTTCATGGAAGGTCCGGATGTTGTCATCGCTCAGCCGGCGGGGGTCTTCGGGATCGGCATGGAAGGACCGGCTCCTCCCGGTCGCGGGATCGAGCACGTCGAGCCCGGCGCGGGTGCCGATCCAGATCCGGCCGCGGCGGTCCTCGTGCAGCGCCCGCACGGTGACGTCGGACGGCGGCCGGATGCGCTCGACGCGGCCGGTGGCGGGGTCGAGGCGGTTGAGCCCGCCGAGGCGGGTGCCCACCCAGATCGAGCCGGAGCGGCTCTCGAGCAGCGAGACCGCCGCGTCGAGGCTCAGGCTCGCGGGATTCGCGGGGTCGTGCTGATAGTGCCGGAAGCGGCCGGTGGCGGGATCGAGCACGTCGAGGCCGCCGAGCGTAGCGATCCAGATGCGGCCGGCGCGGTCCTCCAGCAGCGCCTCCACCCGGTGGTCGCCGAGGCTCGCCGGGTCTCCGGGATCGTGGCGGTAGTGGAGGAAGCGTCCGGACGACGGATCGTAGCGGTCGAGGCCGCCGGTGGTGCCGATCCAGATCCGGCCGGCGCGGTCCTCCAGGATCGTCCGGACGCCGTCGTCGGCCAGGCTGCCCGGATCTCCAGGCTCGTGGCGGAACAGGGTCCAGGTCTCGCGTACCGGGTCGAAGCGGATGAGGCCGCCCAGGTAGGTGCCGACCCAGAGGGCGCCGGCGCGGTCCTGCTCCAGCGCCTGGACCGGGCTGTCCGTGGCCACATCGAAGCGGAACACCCGGAAGCCATGGCCGTCGAAGCGGTGCAGGCCGTTCTCGGTGCCCACCCAGAGAAAGCCGTCGCGGCTCTGCAGCACGCAATAGACCGCGGACGACTGGAGCCCGTGCTCGAGCGACAGCCGGTCGAAGCGGACGTCTTCCGGCAACTCCGGGGGCGGGGTGAGCCCGAGCGCCGCGGAGCTCCGGAGCATCGCCGCCAGAGCGAGGGAGAGGCGAGTCTTCATGGTCTCTGAACGGTCCAGGGTAGCACGGCCGGCCGCCTGTCCATAGTCCGTGCGGACCAGCCCGAACGTCCCATGGAACCGGCCGGCCGGCCTCCCTAACATGAGCGGGGATAGGCAACCAAACGGGTTTGAAAGGAGATTGCGATGCGATGGAGACGTTGTGCTGCAGCGCTGTGGTTGACGCTTGCCCTCCCTGCCGGGAGCGCCCTGGGCCAGGAGGCGGACATCCCGAGCCAGGGACTGCTCCTCCCGTTCTCCGCCGGAGAGACGTGGTACGTCTGCCAGGGCTATCTCGGGGGGATCTCCCACGGCGACGACTTTGCCTTGGACCTGACGCGCAACCCCGCGGGCTTCGGCTTCGACTACTGCGGTGCGGAGGATACCTCCGCGTGGTCCGCGAACCGTCCCGTCCTCGCCCCCGCGAACGGGAAGGTGAGCTACCACCTGGACGACATGGTCTGCCTGGATCTCAGCCTCGGGGGGAGCCTGCTGATCGGGCACCTGAAGAACCGGGTGGCTCCGGGTCCCGTCAAGGCGGGCGCGCTCCTCGGGCTGGTCGAAGAGGCGAACCCCGACAACGGCGGCTTCGCCCACATCCACATCGAGGCGATGGCCAACCACACTTGCACCGCATCCACCGCCGCCAGGTTGGCCTTCTCGGGCAGGTATCGGTTCTTCGGCGTGCCTGACCTGCCGGACCTGAGCAACCGGGTGCAGTCGCCCCCGTTCATCAACCAGTACTACGGCACCGGGCTCAGCAACCTGGGGGTGAGCAACGGGAGCGACGATGCCGGGGGCCACTATAGCAACTGCGTGCAGAGCCTTGCCTACAACGAGGTCTACCTGGGCCGCTGCGACACGGGCGCGAACCTCTGGAGCGGCTTCCGTTTCGAGGACCTGCCGGCGAGGCCTGGCAGCTACGTCTCGGCGGGCTCGCTGGTGTTCACCACCGACGGCATCTACAGCGGCACGCTGCGGACCCTGATCCGCGCCGAGGCGAGTAGCCAGGCGGCGCCCTTCGGCCCCGGGAACATGCCTGTCGACCGCCAGGGCGGGCTGACCGCCGCCGTGCGGCGATGGGACATCACCGACACCTGGTTCCTGGGCGCCACGCGGGACACGCCGAACCTGGGACCCGTCCTGCAGGAGGTCGTCAACCGCGGCGACTGGATTTTCGACGACAACGCCGTGGCGCTTCTGACCTCTGCGGGCTCGTCCACCGTCCGCCACCGCCGCGTCATCGCCCGGGAGCGCGATCCCCAGAACCTGCCTCCGGCTCGTCTCGTGGTCACCCAGTTCAAGACGGAGTCGGTCCCGGGCCAGCCCAAGGGGAACAACCTGCCGGTGGCCAGCGCAGGACCCGAACGGATCTACACGGGCCCGGGGCAGAAGGTGGTGCTCGACGGCAGCGCCAGCTTCGACCCCGATCACGACACCCTCACCTATCAGTGGAGCCAGGTCTCCGGACCGCCGGTGGCTCTCCAGGGCGCCAACACGCCGTACCCCTGGTTCTACACCGGCAACCTGGGCGAGACCTACGTGTTCGCCCTGACAGTGACCGATTCGGGCTGGAAACACCTCCGCAGCACCTCCACCGTGAACGTCCGCTGCAGTTGTGGTTGATCCGACTCAAGCAAGGAGGAAACGGCAATGAAAACCTTTCGATGGATGGTTCTCGCCCTGGCCCTCGCCGCCCTGGCCGCTCCGGCGGCCCGGGCGGCGAATCCGCCGCCGTTCAACAAGCTGGCGAACGCGGACTGGGAGGAGGAGAACATGTACCCCTGGTTCAAGGACGGCCTCGGGCTCGCGGGGGCCGAGGGCTGCTGCGGCCAGCACATGACCTTCTTCTGGCCCAGCACCCATTACGACACCCATATGTGCCCCTCCAGCGCGCTGTGCGGCGACGCCGGGGATTCCTGGGACGGCTACATCGAGCCGCAAGGGAACTACGTGGCCCTGGCGCAAGGCGTCTCCGGCATGATCGGCGGCCAGAAGTACCGCCTGAGCACCTGGCTGTCCACCTGGGGCATGAGCGGCCAGCTGCGCTGGTACGCGGCGTCCGGCGGCACCCGGTTCTGCCCCCAGACCAGCGTCACCTTCCCCTCGTTCGCCAGCGTGGCCTGCATCGTCACTCCTCCCTCCAACCCCGCAGGCTTCAACGTCCACATGGCCGGCAACTCCGGCCCCGGCCACTGGGTCGTGTCGGACGACTGGGCCCTGACGCGGCAGATCAGCCCGCCCTACGCGACCTGGGCGCGCTGGGACATCCCGATGAAGTACTGGGCCCGCGACTACTCCAGCAGCGCCGACATCGCCGTCGCGGAATGGAACGCCATCGTGGGCAAGACCCTCTTCGTGAAGGCCGCCAACGAGGCGGAGGCCGTGTTGATCATCGACGGCATTGCAGGGACGGACAACCTGGACTTCGGGAGCCTGGGAGAGGGCAGCGACGGCAAGCGGTACATCCAGCTCAACACGTGGTACCTCAACCAGTGGGGCACGAACGCGAAGGTCAGCACGATCTCCCATGAGCTCGGACACGCGCTGAAGCTCGACCACGTCAGCACATGCCAGGTGATGGCCTCCGGGAGCGACCGCTACTTCTACTGCGGCATCTGGGCTCCCACCCCCGCCGACGCCGACGCCGTAAGGGCGATCTACCCATGAACAGCAACGGAGGAATCGAGATGAGCCGGAAAGCGATACTGTCCCTGATCCTTCTGTTCGCGGCCGCCGTTCCGGCCGCGGCTTACTCCGGAGCGCACGACGTGCGCAGCCTGCGCCAGCTCGCCGCCGCCGACCTCGTGGTCGTGGGAACGGTCGAGGCCTGCGAGACCCGCCTGCTGCCGGACAACGCCACCGCCGCCGAGCTGGCGGAGAGGGGGGCCCGAGGCGGCGTTCCGGGCGCCCTCCTCACCGACTGCAAGATCCGGATCGACGAGGTCTGGAAGGGGAGAGCCCCTTCCGGGACGGTCACGGTCACCCAGCCCGGCGGGCGGTACGGCGGCGCGGTCCTTTCCACCTTCGAAGAGCCGCTCTTCGCGCCGGGCGGCCGCGAGCTGCTCTTCCTGACCGACGTCTCGGGCGACCGCGTCTGGGCCCCAGGCCGCGCCGGATATATGGCCGCCCGCGGCACCCGGTTCCGCGTGGGCGAGGATGGCATGCTGTCCTCCTCCGTGCCGGGTCCGGTGGCGGGCGCCTACGCCGGGCGCGAGCTCGCGCACATGGCGGCCGACTTCCATCGCGTCGCCGCCGCGCCGCCCGAAAAGCTCTCCCGCGAGGAGGCCCTGAAGGCGGCGCTCGACGGCACCCACCTCGTCGTCGAGGGGAGGATCGCCGAGGTGAGCCGGGTGCGTCTCCTGCCCGACGAAGGCAAGCCGCAGGCGTGGATAGACCAGATGCTCGCGGAGGGCAAGGTGCCGGGCCAGCTCGTCACCGAATACGCCGTCGAGGTCGAGCGCGTGCTCCACTCGGGCGAGCTCCCGGGCCGGCGGCCGGTCGCGGCCGGCGACGTGATCACCGTGGCGCGCTGGGGCGGTCGCTACCGCGGCGTCACCCAGACCGAAGCCGGGCCGCCGCTCTCCGTGGGCGGCCGCGAGGTGCTCCTCCTCCGCGACCTGGCCGTGTACGGAGAGGAGGATCCCCGCTGGCAGGAGGGGCGGGTCTTCTACGGGCTCACCGACTCGAAGCTGGGCCGGTTCCGGATCGATCCGGAAGGTCGGCTCACCGCCTTCTCCGAGCGCAGCCTGGGGAGCTTCTACCACGGCCGGAAGGTGGAGCTGCTCGCCCGCGACCTGGAGCAGCACGCCGCCGAGCGCAGGCGGCCGGCGCCCGAACGGCGGTAGGGGCTTCCGGCAGCTCGCCTCCTTGTGGCACATTGGCCGGGACACAAGGAGGCTTTCATGCGCAGAAGATTCCCGATAGCTCTGGCCCTGCTGTTCCTGGCGTCCGCCGCCTTCGCCCAGGCGGCGGTGCCAGCGGCTCCGCCGCACATCGGCCGGCTCGTCCACGTGAGCAAGCTCTGGGGGACGGTCCGCTACCTTCACCCCTACCTGGCCTACAAGGAGATCGACTGGGACGCCGCGCTCGTGGCGGCGATCCCGCGCGTCCGCGAAGCGAAGACGGTCGAAGAGTACCGGGCTGCGGTGCAGAGCATGCTCGACGCGCTCGGAGATCCGGTCACCCGCGTGGCTGAACCGCCTCCGCCTCCTTTTCCAAAGCCGGCCCCCGGGCAGCAGGCGCCGCTCTCCCGCCAGCTCGACGGCGGCGTGCTCCTGGTTGATCTCGCGAAGTATCTGAGAACGGTCAGTCCCAATGATGCCTTCGTGGCCATGGAGACCCTCCCCGTCGAGATTGGAAAGTCCTCCGCCGTGGTCGTCGATCTCCGTGCGGGGGACCTGGACGGGACTGAAGGGTTCTACGCCGGGATCTTCCTGCAGGAGATAGGTAACGCGCTGGTCAGCCGTCCTTCCCGGGCGCCTTCGCAACGCTACCTCCTCCACTCGGGATTCCAGCCTCAGACCGGCGGCAGCTCCGGTGGCTACTACTCGGGTTTCGTCACGCAGCACGCCACCCTGTTCGAGCCGCTCCCGGGAGCCACCCCGAGGAAGGTCGTCTTCCTCCTGGACCGCCGGAGCGAGGTCCATCCGCTCGTCCTCGCCCTCCAGGCGGCCGGCGATGCCCGGATCGTCGCCGAGGGCAGGCTCGACGAGGACTCTCTCGTGGTCCGCCGGACCTTGGACCTCGGGGCGGGGCTGAAGGCCCGGGTCAGGGTGAGCGAGGTCGTGCCGTTTCCCGGCTGGAGAGGAGTGCGCGCCAACATCGAAGTCCCCGAAGGGGATGAACATCCCGCCCAACCCGCAGATCCCGCCCTGGACACCGCGGTCGCCGAGGCGCGCAAAGAGTGGCCGCGGGTGGAGACGGCCGCGAGCTTCCAGTCGCTGCCCGATCCGGTCTTCCGGCCGGACCGGACCTACGCCGACATGAAGGAGCCGGGTGTGGAGCACCGGCAGCTCGCCGTGATCCGTGCCTGGAATGCGATCCACTGGTTCTATCCCTACCTCCACCTGATCGGGGACTGGGACGCGGTCCTCCCCGAGTTCCTGGCCCGGATGGAGGGGACGAAGACCTTCCGCGACTATGCCCTGACCCTGACCGAGATGATGACCCATGTCCCGGACGGGCACACGGCGCTCTGGGGCCATCCCGACGTGGAGCAACCGTTCGGCGACACCTGGCCGCCCGTCCGTGTTCGCTGGGTGGAGGGGGCCCCTGTGGCCGTGCGGGTCTCCGAGGAAGTGCGGCGGGCCGGGATCGAGGTCGGCGACGCCATCCTGGAGGTGGACGGCGAGGCGGTCGAGGCGCGCATCGAACGGCTCAGCCGCTACGCCACGGCGTCGACCCGGCCCGCGTTGCTCAACCGCATCGCGGGCCGCTTGCTGCTCGTCGGCCCCGCGGGCTCGACCGCGAAGCTCAAGGTGCAGAAGCTCGACGGGAGCGTTCGCGAGGTGAGCCTCGTCCGCGATCCCAAGAACACTCTTCCCCCCCAGGACAAGGGTGATGTCGTGCGCATCCTCCCGGGCAACCTCGGCTACGTGGACCTGACGCGGCTCACCAGGGCCGAGGTGGACGGCATGTTCGACAAGCTGAAGGAGACCCGCGGCATCATCTTCGACATGCGCGGCTACCCGCAGGGCACGGCTTGGGCGATAGCGCCGCGGATCAACACCCGCAACGCGAAGAACGGCGCCCAGTTCCGCCGCTCCCAGGTGGCGGCATTCTCGGAGGAAGAGGGGGAGTCCGGCTTCTACTTCTCCCAGCCGCTGCCCCGCCTGCCGGAGGGGGAGACGAAGTACACCGGCCCGACCGTGATGCTGATCGACGACCGCGCCATCAGCCAGTCCGAGCACAGCGGCCTGTTCTACGAGGCGGCGAACGACACGAAGTTCATCGGCACGGCCACGGCCGGAGCGAACGGCGATGTCACCCGCTTCCCGGTGCCCGGGGGCATCTGGATCGGCTTCACGGGGCACGATGTCCGCCATGCGGACGGTCGCCAGCTCCAGAGGGTGGGGCTGGTCCCGGACATCGAGGTGGCCCCCACCCGGGCCGGGCTCAAGGCGGGGAAGGACGAGGTGCTGGAGCGGGCGGTGGCTTATCTGGAGGAGGTGCTGGAGTAGGCCCTCACCCCCGGTCCTACCCCGTCCAATCCTTGCGGGGCATTCCGCCCGCGAGCGCCCGGCTGAGGCCTTCGCGGCGGACCCACTTCTTGACCCACCACAGGGGATCGTAGGGCTCGTCGATGTCGGGAATGGGCTTGCCGGTTCCGGGCAGGTTGTCGAACTGCCCTTCCTCGATCGCCTGCTGGATGCGGTTCTCGGAGATGAGTTGAATGGCACGGCGGCTGAGACGGTCCTGACTCATGGCGCGATTATGCCAAAAAGCTCTGTTACGCTGGCGACCGTGACGATCCGTGAGGCCACCACATCCGATGCCGCCATCCTGGCGGCGCTCTCCACGCAGCTCGGATATCCCGCGCAACCTGAGGAAGCCGCGGAGCGCCTGTCCGCGCTCGGTCCCGACAGTGCCGTCCTGGTCGCCGAAGAGAACGGCGCCGTCCTGGGCTGGATCCATGTCTGCGGGATGCGGTTCTTCCAGTCGCCGCCGTTCGCCGAGGTGGGCGGACTGGTGGTGGACGAGGCCTCGCGGGGGAAGGGAGTGGGGAAGCTCCTCCTCGACGCCGGCGCCCGTTGGGCCGCGGAGCGCGGCTACCGAAAGCTCCGCGTTCGCAGCAACGTGATTCGAGAGGACACCCATCGCTTTTACGAGCGGGAGAGCTTCCGGCGCGTCAAGACGCAGGTGGTGCTCGACCGGGAGCTGGGGCAGGAGGTCAGGCTGCCCAGACGTGATCCCGGGAGCGGCCTTCCCTCTTGCTGACGTAGAGGGCCTGGTCGGCCCGCTCGGTCACTTCGGAAAGGGTCCGGCCGTGCTCGGGGTAGGCGGCCAGGCCCATCGAGACCGAGACCTGGACAATGATCCCCTCGATCCGCAGCGGGTGCTCGGAAAGGTATGTCCGCACCCTTCGGCAGTAGGCGAGACCGCCCTCGCGGGTGGCGCCTTCCAGGCGGATGATGAACTCGTCGCCGCCGATCCGCGAGCAGAGGTCGTCCCCGCGCGCCGCGCTCCGCAGAGCCTCGGCCACGGTGCGGATCAGGTCGTTGCCATGGGCGTGGCCGTAGGTGTCGTTCACCCGCTTCAGGTGGTCGGCGTCCACCATCACGATCGTGTAGGGCTTCTCCAGCTTCGCCCGCAGGTCCGACATGGAGGTGAAGTGGCGCAGGTTCGGCAGGCCGGTGAGAGCGTCCGTGTGCGCGGCGAGGAAGAGCGAGCGCTGGAGGTTGGCTCCCAGGCTGCCGGACTCGGCGAAGAAGTAGGCCACGAGCCAGAGCCCCATGAGAGGCCAGACCAGGTTCGCGACCAGCGCCCACCAGTCCGCGGGTGTGAGCAGGGATAGCTTCTGCGGCGCGCCCCACTCCATCAGGAACACCACCCCCACGGCCAGGAAGGTCGCCGCGCCCGCCTTGGCATAGGTCTGGCGCCGGCCCACCGTGGGCGTGCCGGCGTAGATCACCAGGTAGTAGAGGAAGAAGAGCGGGCTGCGGGTCGCTCCCGAGAACAGGATCACGGCCGTGATCCAGGTCAGGTCCAGGCCGGCCTCGATCCACATCCGGCGGTCCACGGGCTGCCCGGTGAAGAGCCGCGAGTGGAGCGCCAGCGTGTAGAGCACCATGCCGCCCGCCAGGGACCACAGGATGGTCCGCTCGGCGACCGGGATGAGGACGCTGTAGAGGACGACCAGGGCGGCCGCCAGCCAGTGGAGGTTGCGCACCAGGGGCGAGTACGAGCGGAAGCGCTCCCGCTCGATCGCGGCCAGGGCGGTCGAAGCCTCCAGCGTGCGGGTATCCACCTCGCCAGGAGTCGTAGGCATTCTCTTTGTCGCTCCCGGAGGAGAGTGACGGAACTATAGCGCAGATTCGATGGATGCGGCAGGCCCGTCCACGAGGTGCGGACGGACCTGCCGGAGAGGTTAGAGACCGAACAGCCGGCGGTGAGCGAGCTTGATCGTGGTGAGCTGCTGCTTCAGCCGCTGGATTCGGACGGCCTGGGATGTCGAGGCCGCCGAGGCCCGCACCAGGGAGTCGTCGCCCGTGGGCAGCGGCAGGGTGGGGAGGAACCGCGGCGCGCGCCGGGCCCGGGTCACGCGCTCGAAGCCGGAGGAGATCTTGATCAGCGTAGGCTCGCTGTACGCGGTGCCCATGAAGCTGATGCCGACCGGCAGCCCGAAGGCGTGGCCCGCGGTGACGTTGATGATCGGGTAGCCGGCCATGGCCGCCGGGAACGAGCTCGCGCCAAGGAAATGGTCACCGTTGACCAGGTCGATGGGCCAGGCCGGCGAGCCCGTGGGAGCGACCAGGGCGTCCAGGTCGTTCGCGGTCAGGGCGGCGTCGATCCCCAGGTTGCGAGAGAGCTCGTGGCTGCGCACCAGGGCCTGTTCGTACTCCTCCTGGCTGAAGACTTCCAGCTCGGCCAGCTCGAAGAGCTCCTGCCCGAACCACCTCAGCTCCTGATCGGCGTGGTCGAGGTTGAACTGGATGGCGTCGGCCAGCGAGTGGATCGGCACGCCCGTGCGGGTCGCGAGATAGGCGTTGAGGTCGCGCTTGAACTCCCAGATGAGGACGATGATCTCGGCCTGATCGGTCAGGAGCTCATCCATGGACGGGAGGTCCGCCGGGTCCACGAGCACGGCGCCGGCGTCGGCCATGGCTTCGAGGGCGGCCTCGTAGATGGCATCGGTCTCGCCGCTGTAGCCCGTGACACCGTTGCGCATCACGCCGATGCGGGCGCCGTTCAGGCCGTCGGGGTCGAGGAACTGCGTGTAGTCGGTGTGGAAATGGCCGGCGCTGGCCGCGGTGGCCGGGTCGCGGGGATCGACTCCCACGAGGGCTCCGAGGACCGCGGCGGCGTCGGCCACGGTGCGGCCGTAGGGACCGACAGTGTCCTGGCTGTGGGAGATCGGGACCACGCCCGCGCGGCTGGTCAGGCCCACGGTCGGCTTGATGCCCACGACGCCGTTGAGCGAGGCCGGGCAGACGATGGAGCCGTCCGTCTCGGTGCCGAGGGAGACCGACGCGAAGTTGGCCGACACGGCGGCGGCGGAGCCTGAGCTGGAGCCGCAAGGGTTGCGGTCGAGCACGTAGGGGTTGCGGGTCTGGCCGCCCAGGCCGCTCCAGCCGCTGGACGAGCTGAAGCCGCGGAAGTTCGCCCACTCGCTCAGGTTGGCCTTGCCGAGGATGACCGCGCCGGCCGCCCGGAGGCGCGCGGCCACGGTGGAGTCCTCCGGTGCGGGGTCGCCGACCAGGGCGAGCGACCCGGCGGTCGTCATCATGCGGTCGCCGGTGTCGATGTTGTCCTTGAGGAGGATGGGGATGCCGTGGAGCGGGCCGCGCACGTTGCCGTCCTTGCGCTCCTTGTCGCGGGCCTTGGCGATCTTCCTGGCGTCCGGGTTGATCTGGATGACGGAGTTGACGTTGGGGCCGCTCTGGTCCAGCTCGCGGATGCGCTCCAGGTACATGTTCACGAGGTCCTGGGACCGGAGGCCGCCGCGCTCCATGGCTGCCTGGAGCTGGGCGATCGTGGCCTCCTCGATCTCCTGGGCGGGCGCGGTCTGCGGCCCGTCCGCGGCGGCGGAACGGGGGAAGGCCCCGGCTCCCCCGGCAATGGAAGCGCCGGCGCCGGCGATGGCGCTCCAGCGCAGGAACGACCTCCGGCTCACCTCCCCGGAGGGCTTCCGCTCTTCCGCATCGATCGGGACGGACGGATCATGCTCGGGCGGACGTTCTTCCGACATGAACTGATCTCCTTTTCGGACTGAGGACGTGATGGAGCGCGGGCCCGGCCCATCGCGGGACGAGCCTTCGGCAGCATTCTTCCACAATCAAGGACGCGGGGCACGGGGAAAAGCGGGACAGCTTGGGGCGGCAGGGGAGCCCCCGCTCCCCTGTCTCGAAGGCTCAGGGAAGGTCGTTGACCTCGATGTCGCCGCCGGTCAGGGCGAAGTTGCCCAGGGTGTTGAACGTCGCGCAGGTCTGGTTGACCTGCGGCAGCGTGATCCGGTCGGCCGTGGCCCCGCCGCCGTTGTCGGTGACCTTGAATGAGTACGTGGTCACCCCGTCGTCGCTGTCGGTGCCGCCGAGGATCGCCGTGTTCCCGCTGACGGTCAGGCAGGTGACGTCCATGTCGATGTCGATGCCGGAGTCGAAGAACCGGGCCCTGCCGGTGACCGTCCCGTTCCCTTTCTCCTTGGCGTCGAAGACGAAGTAGGTGGTCACCGAGCCTCCGGTCGTGAAGGTCCCGTGACCGTGGGTCGAGTCTCCGGGAGAGGCAGCCGCCATGCGCGGCATGCCGCCGGCCAGGAGCAGGGTAGCGAGCAGGAGGGGATTGATCTTCTTCAAGAGGATCTCCTTTCAGCAGGGGAGTTGAGAAGAAGTGCTTATGCGTCTCGGCGAATATAAGCCGAGCAGAGAATGGGGTCAAGCGGTATGTGCGGGACAGGCTCGTGGGGTCAACCCACGTCGTCGTCGTCGAAGTCGTCGTCGAAGGTGTTGTAGAAGCCGCGGTCTACGAGGACGGGCTCTCCGCCGAGATCGTATTCGGCATCCTCGATATCTTCCTCTCCCGAAAGGTCAAGGCTCGTCGGCAGCTCTTCCTTCGGCCGGTTCTCGACGATCCGCTGGATGTGGTCGTGGAACTGGTGGAATGCTCCCTGAGCCAGCCGCCACGGCTCTGCTCCGGAGGGCAGGTTCCGGGAATCGTGAAGCGCCCACCAGACGAGCTCGGCGAGACGTTCGACCGGCACCGTCCGGCGCAGCCCCTGCACGCACGCCTGCCATTCTCGGACGAACGCGTCGCCGCCGGTGGGGTAACGGGTCAGCAGATCCTTGTACGACCCGCCGATCCAGCTCACGGTCTCGAGCTCCTCTTCCCCCGGAGCCTCGACGTAGGCCTGGTAGTCCTCGAGCTCGCCAGGCTCCGGTGCCGTCAGCGCCGACAGCTCGGGGATCACCTTCCGCATCAAGGCCGCGGGGATCCCCTTCATCCAGCTTCCGATCGCGAACTTGCTCTTCCAGGCGTCCTGGGGCTTCTCTCCGTCCTCCGTGAGCACCGGAGGGATGTGGCTGCGGTCGCGGAAGAGGTCGGTCTCGTACTTGAGCTTCGTGTGCGGCGCCGTGATGCCCCTGGACGTCAGCTCTTCGCGGATGAGCGTGGCCTCCTGGTTCGACTCGTCGACGTCGACGCTGGTCTTGAACGCGTCGGTCCCCTGCTTGATCCCCAGGGAGACACGCCGCAGGAGAGCGTCCCCGCTTTCATACTCGAGGTCCTTCGCGATGGCGTCCAGTTGGGTTGGATCCACGCTCAGGAGCCTGGCCGCGAGGTTGGACCATGCGCCGGCCAGTTGAGAGCCGGCCTGGATCTTCCGGATGCAACTGGCGCGGCTCTCGCCCGGCGCGATGGGAGTGGAGGTCTTGGTGAGCTTCGGATTCTTCGCGCCGCTAGATGTCGCCTCTTTCTCGCGCTGGAGCATGCGCTCGATGTAGGCGTAGGTCTCGGGGAATTCGTCGCCCGAGAGCAGGACCGCCTGGTCGCCGTCGTAATCGCCCGCAAGCTTCTGCTGGATGGTGTCGTATGGCACGCCGACGCAGCTCCCGGCCTGGAACCACTGCAGGACCACCAGGCAGCCCTCCATCGAGAACCGCGCGCTCTCCTCGCTCTTCTTGGCGGTGTCGGGGTCCGTCTGCTTCTTCCAGGTCTCGCTGGCCTTCCGGTCGGCGTTGCAGACCACCATGGATACGCCCTTCCACGCCTTGGGCCAGAGGTTGTCGGGGATGACACCCGCCATGCCCTTATAGAAGCCGAGCTTGCCGTCTTCCTTGCCGGTCAGCGTGTACTGCACGGACTCCATGGCGGCGATGAGCTTGGATAGCCCGCTCGTCCGGTCGACGTTTTCGGTGCAGACCCAGTTGAGGCTGTCTCCGGGGTTCCGGAACACGGCGACCTTCTTCGCGGTGAAGTCCTTCATCCGCTCGCAGGTGTCCGGGTGCGGCAGGACGAGGGCGCCGGATGACACGGGCATGGCGATGCCCCCCCAGAGCTCCGGGTCTGCCGTGGTGATCCGCCGCAGAGCCCTGCGCACGCCTTCCTGCAGGACCTTCTCCACCAGGAAGGGGTGGCGGGCCATGGACGGGTCTTCGTCGATCAGCGCGCGGGCCCAGCCCGACTTGGGGGTGGCGAGCTTCGACTTCTCCTTTTCCTTGCCCAGCTTCGAGCGCAGCGCCTGGAAGAGCTCGTCCACGACCTTGGCTTCGAGCACCGTGTCTTCCTTCGTCATCGCGCGCAGCCACTGGAACATACCGAAGTTGGCGGACGGCCGATCGAGCTCCACCTCGTCCACCACCAGGGTCTGCTTGAGCTGCTCCGCAAGACAAGACTTTATGTAACCCCAGCCGTCGTGGACCTGGATCTTGACGCCGTTGGTCAGCTTCGCGGTCGCTTCGAGGGGCGCCCGCAGCACCTCGATACGGCCGGAGCAGCCGGCGACGTTGCTGCCGAAGAGCGCGCGTTGGGAGTAATAGCACTGCTCTTCGAACCCGAGCAGCTTGTGGAAGTAGGTGTCGTGGCAGCCGAGCAGGCGTCCGCTCTTGCCGAAGGAGCCCGAGTACCAGTCGAACCTCGGCTGTTTGCTCTGCAGAAGCCAGGGGAAGATCTCGTCCGACGATGGCTGGACGTAGTAGAAGGGTTTCTCCGTCAGGTGGGTATAGACACAGTACCGGATCGGGACGGAGGCGACCTCCTTGTATTCCTCGTCGTAGACGGGCACCTCGAAAGGCTCTGCGGGCATTGCCGCGAGCTGGCACGCGCAGCTGACCTCGTCCTTGCGATTGGAGCGCCGGAGCTCGACGAATATCTTCCGTTTCGCCCTGCCCTGCGGACCGGGCTTCTTCAAGCCCTTGCCGGACACGGCTTTCGCGGCGGGCAGTGCGGAGCTCTTGGGGACCAGCGGATTGTAATTGTTTCTATTTCGATAGATCAGGTTCAGCGTGAAGTTGGGCTCTTGGCTCGGGAATGCGTAATACGGATCCCCGAACGGATGATGAACAACGATCAGCACGCGGAAGCGGCGGGCCACGGCCCGGATGCAGTTGAAGTCGGCGTAGACCCCCGCCTTCCCGAGCGCCGTGAGGTATTGCTCAGGATCGGGATAGGCCAGGTCGTGTCCCCACTCCTCCGGGTCCCAGATCTTGCGGAGGTACTCGAGAGTGATCTGCCGCAGCTTCTGCGGATCGAGCACCCCGGTCTTGTGTTGATGGAACAGGAAGCAGAGGCTGTGGAAGAGGCAGTCCCCATCTCCTTCTGCCGCGAACTCCAGGAAACCATCGATCTCGCCGACTGGCTCCGGGCTCACCAGGAACTTCATTCCGGACCCTTGGGCTCGCTGCCCTCGCTGGCGTGCCGGAGCTCGAGCAACTCCAGGGTGGCGGAATCCGGCTCGCCCGTTGCGGCCAGTCCCTCCGCCAGCTGAAGCTCTGCGAGGGCGGCGCGGACCGCGTCCCCGAGCTCGCCCTCGATGGGACCGTCGTAGAGGCCGAGGTTGGCGAGGCGCTGCTGGATCCCGGCAGGGATTCCGACGGGATCGAGGTGGCGGAGCAGAACGTCATACTCCTCCTCATCCACCACCAAGCGGCCCTGTTGCGCCCCCGGGGCGACCCAGCACTCGACACGCCCGAGATCGTCGGTCGTGCCTTCGCGGACGACCCCGTCGACCTCCAGCCTGAAAGGCTTGTTGGCGATGGGCTCGCCGTCGTTCAGGAGCTCGAGCCGGAGCTTGACGGGAGTGGTGCGCAGCCGGAAGCGATGGCAGGCACCGGTCGGCACTCGGACGCTCTTCGGCCTGCGGTCCGGGATGAAGACCTCGTCACCCGGCGCAAGGCAGTTCGGGTCCTTCCGGGCCTCCGCGAGCGCGCGGTTCTCCGGATGCTCCCAGAGCGCCTCCCAGAAGAAGCCATAGGCATGGGCGATGCTCGAAATGCACTCTCCCTGCCGTACCCGATGCCGCGTCATATCCTGATGGTGCTGAAGGAGCACCTGGAATTGCAGCCGGATGGGGAGAAGCGTTTCAGGGCTCCGCGCGCAGGGCGGTGAGCGGCTCCAGGCGGCTGGCGCGGCGGGCGGGGAGGTAGCAGGCGACGGACGCCGCAGCAGCGAGCAGGAGGACGACCGCGCCCAGGGTGAGCGGGTCGAGGGTGCCCAGACCGTAGAGCAGGCTCGACAGGAAGCGGGTCAGGGAGACCGCACCCACGAGTCCCAGGACCAGACCGATCAGGGTCAGGGCGAGCCCGTGGGCCATGACCAGGCGCAGGAGGTCGCTCCGATTGGCGCCGACCGCCATCCGCACTCCCATCTCGCGGGTCCGCCGGCTCACCCGGTAGGAGAGGACGCCCGAGGTCCCGATCATCGCCAGGATGAGGGCCAGACCGGCGAAGAGCACCAGGAGCACGGTGTTGAAGTGGGAGCGGGCGAAGAAGAGCCCTCCCGCGAGGCGGCGCTCCAGGGGCTGAAGCTCCGCCGCCGGCAGGTTCGGGTCGAGCGACCAGAGAGCGCGGCGAACGTCGGCGGCCAGGGACGTGGGGTCTCCTTCCGTTCTCACCGCCAGGGCCATGGTGCGGAGGAAGTCGGCCGGCACCGGGATCTGGGCATGGGCGAAGTAGAAGACCGGGGAGGCTTCCCCGCCGGGGACCTTCTGGTCCTTCACCACGCCCGCCACTTCGTGCCAGATATCGTTGAACCGAACCCTTTGCCCGACAGGGTTGGCGTCCGGGAAGAAGCGGCGGGCCGCGGTCTCGTTGATCACGGTCACGGGCCGGCTCCCCTCCCGGTCGCGGGCGGTGAAGGCCTCGCCGCGCTGCACGGGGGTGCCCATCGCCGCGAAGTAGTCCGGCGTGACGAGCTGCCAGCCGGCGGACTGCTCTTCGGGCTCTTCCCGGCCCGCGAGCGCCGGGCGGAAGCTCCAGGGAGTGTCGGGCGGCAGCTCCTTGGCGGCGCCCGCGGCCTCGACGCGGGGCAGCCGCGCGAGCCGTTCCGTCAGCTCCTCATAGAAGGCCGCGGCCTGGGCGGGGTTTTCATACCGCGCCGCCGGCAGCTCCACCTCCAGCGTCAGCACGTTCCGCGCCTCGAAACCGGGGTCCTCCGCCAGCAGGCGGGCGAACGAGCGGAGCATCAGGCCCGCTCCGGCGAGCAGCACCAGGGCGAGGGCGATCTCGGTCACCACGAAGGCGTCCTGGAGGCGCGAGCGTCCGCCGTCCTGCGATCCCGCGCCCCCAGTCTGGAGCGTGGCGCGGAGGTCGGTCCGCGAGCCGCGCAGGGCCGGCGCGAGCCCGGAGACGAGGCCGGCGAGCAGCGTCAGGAGGAAGGTGAAGCCGAGCACGCGGAGGTCGATCCTCAGGTCCACGTCCGTGGGCAGGTAGACGCCCCGGGCGTCGGGGAGGAGGGCGAGCGCCAGCGCGGCGAGGAGCACGCCGCCCAGCCCGCCGAGCAGGGCCAGGGCGCCGCTCTCGGCCAGGAGCTGGCGCACCAGGCGGCGGCGGTCCGCCCCGAGCGCGGCGCGCAGCGCGATCTCCGGCTCGCGGGCCGCGGCGCGCACGAGCTGCAGCCCCGAGACGTTGGCGCAGGCGATCAGCAGGACGAAGGCCACTGCGCCGGAGAGGACGAGCAGCGCGGCCCGCGCCGGTCCCGCGAGCACCTCGTGCAGCGGCAGCAGGCTGGCGCTCGCGGCTTCATCCCGGGGGAGCTGCTGCGAGATCCGAAGGCCGAGGGCGTCCATCTCGCGCCGCGCCTGCTCCAGGGAGACCCCCGGGCGCAGCCGGCCGATGGCGCCGAGGTAGGAAGACTCGCGGTCCGTGGCCGCCTCGGGACCGAAGGCGAGCGGCAGCAGGAGGTCCGGCTCGCCGCCGCGGATGCGGAGCTCGCGCGGCAGGACTCCGACGACCTCGTAGGCCTCGCCGCCGAGCGTCAGGCTCCGGCCCACCACGCCCGGATCGGCATCGAGCCGGGTCCGCCAGTGCCGGTGGCTGAGCAGGGCGACGCGGGGGCTCCCTTCCCGGTACTCCTCCGCGGCGAACAGCCGGCCGTGGGCCGGGCGAACCCCGAGGGCTGCGAGCAGCCCCTCGGAGACGAGGTGGCGCGAGAGCCGCACCGGCTCGTCGCCGCCCGTCCAGTCGAGAGTGCCGAAGGGGACGTAGGCGCCGATCTCCTCGAACACCCGCCCCTGGCCGCGCCAAGCGAGAAAGTCGGCCGGGCTGATGGCCACCCGCTCCGTCTGCGGAGGGCGGACGGCCAGCACGTCGACCAGGCGGTCCGGATCGGGGAAGGGCAGCGGCCGCAGCATCACCGCGTCGACCACGCTGAAGATCGCGGTGTTGGCCCCGATCCCCAGGGCCAGCGTGAGCACCGCGGCCGCGGTATAGCCGGGATTGCCCCTCAGCGTCCGGAACGCCTGGCGGAGGTCTCTCACGGGACCGCCTTGCAGGACGACGGCTCCGTCCCCTCCTTGGGCATCAGCCGGATCTCGATCTGCCGGGCCTGGCCGACCACGCGGACGCCCGGGCAGGTGACCGGGCCGTAGGGCTCCTGAGCCGTGGTGGCGATGTAGACTCCGGAGAGGTCGGCGAACTGGAACGTGCCCTGGGCATCGGACGTCTGCTGCTTGTTGTCCTTCCCCCCGGCCTTGATAAGCGTGATCGCGATCCCGGAGAGCGGGTTGCCGTCGGCGTCCTGGACCTTGCCCCGAAGCTCGCCGGTGACCTGCGCCGCGGCCGGGCCGGCGATACCGGCGAGAAGCGCGACGGCAATGAGAAGAGGAGAGAAGCGGAACCTGCCTTCGCCCGACATCGTGCCTCCTTTCGATTCTGCCGACTAGGGTACTACAGGCGCTCTGTCTGGCGATCCGGCTGGGGAATCGCTCCCCAACTGGGGAGGCCCCTTGGACCTGCCCCGGTTCAGTGGACAGTTTAGAGTTTGGGTTTTCTTCTCTTCGGGGGGCCTGGGGGGCAGAGCCCCCCAGCACCAAGGTCCTACGGAAACGCGTAGCGGGCCGCGACTTAGCG